>OGWY01002125.1_pt1 | contig 14715 bp, 18 predicted proteins | sample 1576121 | NCBI WGS metagenome assembly OGWY01 (sample SAMEA3541543, study PRJEB24748) | human gut metagenome | biome: human gut; feature: human-associated habitat; material: faeces | place: China | collected 2012 | reverse complement strand
AATCACTGGCCGAACAATGCGGCATGACCGTAAGTGACTACATATTATCACGCGCAAAAAGAGATGAAAACTTTAAATAGAGAGTTTGAAAAAAATTCAAGCTTCACTGTTATCTACGGAAGAAGAAGAGTTGGAAAGACAACTCTTATCAAAGAGTTTATAAAAGATAAAAAAGCTTTTTATTTTTTTGCAGATAAGCAGAATGAAACTGTTCAAATAAATAGATTTAAAAATCAATTGGGAGAGCACTTCAATGATGATTTTGTAAAAAAAATTGAGATAAAAGACTGGGACACGCTATTTGATTATTTTATAAGTAAACTTGGAGATGAGAAGTTTGTTTTGGTAATTGATGAGTTTCAATATCTTTGTATGGTAAATAAAAGTTTTTCATCTATATTCCAAAGAATTTTTGATGAGAAGTTAAAGGATAAAAATATTATGATAATTCTTTGCGGGTCCCTAATATCTATGATGTACTCTGAGGTTTTAGCTTATGATAGTCCGCTATTTGGAAGAAGAACAGCTCAGATAAAACTAAAACCAATAGATTTTAAATATTATCCAGAATTTTTTAGTGAGAGATCACATCATTCATTAATTGAGATGTACTCAATCACTGGGGGGATTCCAAAATATATTTTAAGTTTTAATAGAGAGAGAACTCCTCTTTGGAACATAGAGTATAATATTTTTGATAGAGATAACTATTTGTACTCAGAACCTAAATTTTTACTTCAAGAGGAGATAAATGATCTATCTAGATACTTCTCTATTTTACAATCTATAGCTGTTGGAAATACGAAGATGTCTTCTATCTCATCACAGCTTGAGATTCCATCCAATGGATTAACTCCATATATCTCTAAACTTATAGAGTTGGATATTCTTGAAAAAGAGATACCTGTAACTGAGGATATAAAAAATAGTAAAAAGGCACTTTATAAGATAAAGGATAACTATTTGAACTTTTGGTTTAACTATGTTTATCCGTATCAAAGTTATTTAGAGATTGAAAACTTAACCTACCCTTTAGAGAAGATTAAAACTACTTTCGACCTTTGGGTCTCAAAAGTTTATGAGGATCTTTCAAGGGAGACTTTAATGTGGGATAGTAAAGTTCCATTTCCTATAAAAAATCTTGGGAGATGGTGGGATAAAAATGAGGAGATAGATGTTGTTGCTCTAGGAGAGAACGAGATTTTATTTGGTGAGTGTAAGTGGTCAAATAAACATGTGGGACTGAGTGTTCTTTATAAACTTAAAGAGAAAGCTAAATCTGTCAAATGGAAAAACGACTCTCGTAAAGAGTACTATATGCTATTTTCAAAGTCTGGATTTAGTGAGGAGCTTATAGAGGCTAGTCAAAAGGATTCTTCAATTATTTTAAGTGATTTTTAAAATAAAATAGATTTAATCTGGCGTCAAAGGAAAACTTTGACGCCTTTTCTATCTCTTTTAAAAATTTAGATCAACCTAAGCTATAACTGTGTCCTTGGCTAATAATTCCAATTTTTTTATATTGACTTTGTAACCTTTTTTAAGCTTTATAAGCACCCCTTGGTCTAAAAACTCTTTAAAAATATATAGAAGCTGTCTATAACTTACTCCTAGATATTCCGCTGTTTCAGTGTGTTTTTCTAAATATATCTCATTGCTTTGAGACATTAAAATATATCCAGCTAGTCTATTTTTTAGTCCATAATTTTGATTTTTAGAGTGGAAGTAAGTTCGTTCTAACATCTTATTTCCAATAAACTTAGATAAATCAAATAGAAATTGAGTGTCTTTAACTAATTCTTTTTTAGCTAGAGACATATCAATTGAAACAAAAATCGATTCTGTAATTGAAATAACCTCCTTAGGGTCCTTTTCAATCTCTAAAAAACTCAGTTCTCCTAAATACTCCCCTTTTTTAACAAAATGAATTATGGATTGCTTCCCATCCTCATGGACAAAGAGTATCTTGGCTCTCCCTTGAATCATAAATCTCAATTTTTCAAGAGGGGCATTATAAAAAATAATCTTTTCCCCAGGATTAAAAATTTCAACTTCCATATTAGAGGTAAGGGAACCAAAAATATTCCCATATTTATCAATATTTAATTTTAAACTTTTATTTATATTTTCCATTGAAATTTTCTTCATAATTTCCTCCATAATGTGCAATATTTCATATTATTATAAAGCTATTTCAATTAAAATAATAGTGTAATTATTCTAGAATCTATATAAATTATACTTTATACAAATTAGACATAAATTAAAAGGAGAGTATTCTATGAAGTTAATTTTAAACATTACAAAATCTTATATTTTTTATATAATTTCAGCTCTTGGAGTGAGTTTAGGAATTGTTGCAAATATAGGTGTAAGCAGCTACAACTCCATGAACTTAGCTGTTGCAACTATGAGTGACATAAAAGTTGGAACTATAACGACATTTTTCAACATAATATTTTTACTAATCTATATGATATTAACTAAATTTAATGAGAAATATAAATATTTGGTACAGGGAGTTTCTGTTTTTATGTTTGGAAGTTTTATTAATTATTTTACATATAATATTTTTAGTGGCCTATCCTCTCTTGGATATATTCAACGGCTTTTAATTTTTAGTGGTGGAACAGTAATAAGTGGGTTGTCTATAGGTATTATTATATATTATAATATAATAACTTTTCCTCTTGAAAATGTGTGTATAAAAATATCTCAAATGACTAAAATTTCATTTATGAAATTAAGATATTTAGTAGATGTTTTTTCTCTTATCATTTCAGTGGGAATATCAATGGTTGGAGATCTTCCAATCTATGTTAGAGAAGGGACAATAATAAGTATGTTTCTTTTATCTTTAAGTATAAATCTTGCAAAGGATTATGCTGAAAAAAATAACGGGGTGAAATCATGAAATACAATACATTAATTTTTGATGCAGACGATACTTTATTTGATTTTAAAGCATCGGAAATGGAAGCTTTAGAAAAAACTTTAATTGGTTATGAGATTGACTATGATAAGGAATACCATTTGCCAATATACAAAGAGATAAATAGTAAAATATGGAAAGAGTTAGAGGAGGGAAAAATAACTCAAGGTGAGTTAAAAATAGAGAGATTTAGAAGATATTGCAATCGTCTTAACTATACTTTTGATCCATATGATTTTGCAGATAGATATATGGACAATCTTTCTAAATCTTCAATTCTTTTTCATGATAGTTTAGATTTAATAAAGGAGTTATATGGAAAATATAAACTATTCATTATAACCAATGGACTTACAAAGGTTCAAAATGGAAGAATTAGAAACTCTTTAATAGCTCCATATTTCAATGATATTATAGTTTCTGAAGAGGTTGGAGTTTCAAAACCAAATCCTGAAATATTTAAAATAGCTTTAGAAAACAACCAGATAGAAAATATCTCAAACATTCTAATGATTGGAGATAGTTTAACCTCAGATATAAGAGGGGGAATAAACTTTGGAATCGATACCTGTCTATATAATCCAAAGGGTATCACAATAGATGGTGAGATTAAACCGACCTATGAAATTTCAAATTTAAAAGGGCTTTTGGATCTATTATTAAAATAAAAAATTATCGAGGAGATTTAAATGGAAAATAATCAAAAAGGGATGTTGTATTCCTTAACTGCCTTTGTATTATGGGGACTTTTCCCTTTATACTGGACAAATCTAAAAAGTATTCCAGCTTTAGAGATTGTTTCACACAGAATAATTTGGTCTTTTTTCTTTCTAATTATTTTTGTGATTTTAAAAAAACAAAAAAATGAATTAGTTGAGATTTTTAAAAATAAAAAAACAATATACTATATTATTTTAGCTGCTACATTTAATTGTGCAAACTGGATGTCGTATATCTTTTTAGTTAATAGTAACCGTGTTTTAGAAGCTAGCTTAGGATACTTTATAAATCCGCTACTTTTAATTCTTGCTGGAAGATTTATTTTTAAAGAAACTTTAAGTAAACATCAAAAAATTGCAATCATTTTAGCTACATTGGGAGTATGCTATATGTCTATTATTTATCAAAAGTTACCACTGTACTCTCTTTTAGTAGCAGGAACTTTTACAGGGTATAGTATAGCTAAAAAGAAAATCAAAATTGATCCTATTTTAGCATTAACAATTGAAACATTGGTATATTTCCCAGTTGCAATTTTATACTTATTAACGATCAAAGGTGGAAAAGGGGTAGAAGCAGCAAATTTTGATAAAATTTTATTGATGGGAGCAGGAGTTGTAACAGTAGTACCACTTTTCCTTTTCTCTTTAGGGGCGAAGTTATCAAAACTTTCATCTATTGGATTTTTTCAATATCTTACGCCTACATTGGTTTTACTTCTTGGAGTGTTTGTGTTTGGAGAAAATTTTTCAAGCGTACACGCTATAACATTCTCTTTAATTTGGAGTGGGCTGATTATATATACTGCATCTCTTTTTAGAGTAAATAGATAAAGAATCTTATGTATAAAAAAGGAAGCCCTTTAAAAGCTTCCTTTTTTTGTATAAGGAATTTCTAATTTTTTCCCCAAACTTTTTCTAAAAATTGATCTCTACCAGAACGATATCTATAGTACTTATATCTTATAGGATTTTTTTTATAATAATCTTGATGATACTTCTCGGCAGCATAGAATTTATTAAACGGAAGAAGTTTAACATTTATTTCAGCAAAATGTCCTTCTTTTTGTATTTGCTTTAAAGCTTTTTTTGCAAGATTCTCTTCATTGGTATTTTGATAGAAAATAGCTGGTGAGTACTGATATCCTCTATCTACAAATTGTCCATCTCCATCAGTGGGATCAATTCCCTTTAAAAAACTATGTAGAAGTTGAGAATAGTTGATTTTGTCACTATCATATTTTACCTCGATAGACTCAAAATGTCCAGTGGTTCCACTAGATACTTGGTCATATGTAGGGTTTTCCACATGTCCACCAGAGTATCCAGAGATTACATCTACAACTCCAGGAACTTTTTCCATATCAGCTTCTGTACACCAAAAACATCCTCCAGCTAAATAAGCTACTTTTATTTCAGCAATAGAAATAGTACTTAAAGTTATCATTGATATTAATAAAAATTTTATTCTATTCATAATGATTTCTCCTCAAGAATTTAATTTTTATTTGCGATTATTGAAAGTTTTTTAAAAATTCACCGTACCCTTCTTTTTCTAAGTCTTCAGTAGGAATAAATTTTAGAGAAGCAGAGTTCATACAATATCTTTTTCCTGTGGGTGCTGGCCCATCGTTAAAGACGTGACCTAGATGCGAATCACCATATCTACTTCTTACTTCAGTTCTTGGCCAAATAAGTTTAAAATCTTTTTTTAAAACTATATTTTCGGGTACTAAAGGTTTTGTAAAGCTTGGCCAACCAGTTCCTGAATCAAACTTATCCTTAGATGAAAAAAGAGGTTCACCAGAGACAATATCTACATAGATTCCATCTTTTTTATTGTTCTCATACTCATTATTAAAAGCCGGTTCTGTAGCATTTTTTTGAGTGACTGCATATTGAATAGGTGTGAGTTTTGATTTTAGTTCATTATCTGTAGGTTTTTTAAAATTTTGCCAATTTCCAAAAGCTAAAGTTCCAATCATAATTCCAACTCCTATTAAAATTTTTACTTTCATAAAGTTCCTTTCTTAAATTTCTACTAAAATTTTTTCTTGTATATTATTTACCATAAATATTAATAAAAACCTTTAATAAGTTATGTTATTGATATTTTTTATATATTTCATTAAAAACTTAATTAAGTTAATTAATTGTTTAAAATCTTTGTTAAATTTTTTTATTTTACTTTTTATGTTATCATTGCTCTTGAATAAACTTAAAAATTTTTTAGAGGAGATGTATCATGAAAAAAGAAACTGTTTATGAAAAATCATTAGAACTTCACGAAAAAAATAAGGGAAAGATAGAGGTTATTAGTAAAGTTGCTGTAACTTCAAAAGAGGAACTAAGTTTAGCTTATTCACCAGGTGTTGCAGAGCCTTGTAGAAGAATAGCAGAGAATAAAGCTGATGTATATAAATACACTTCAAAAGGAAATATGGTAGCTGTTATAAGTGATGGGTCAGCTGTGTTAGGATTAGGAAATATAGGAGCAGAAGCTGCATTACCAGTTATGGAAGGAAAGGCTATTTTATTTAAAGAGTTCGCAGGAGTTAATGCATTTCCAATATGTTTAGATACTCAAGATACTGAAGAAATTATAAGAACTTGTAAAATTTTAGCTCCAAGCTTTGGTGGAATAAATTTAGAGGATATCTCAGCACCTAGATGTATTGAGATTGAAACTAGATTAAAAGAGGAGTTAGATATACCAGTGTTCCACGATGACCAACATGGAACTGCAATTGTTGTAACAGCTGGAATTTTAAATTCATATAAACTTTTAAAGAAAGATATAACTAAAGCAAAAGTTGTTGTATGTGGAGCTGGAGCAGCTGGATCATCAATAATTAAGATGATTAAAAAATTAGATGTAGCTGATATTTTAGCTATTGATATTGATGGAATCATTGCTAGAGATGATGAAAATAGAGAATATAATTTCTTAACTACAGAGTTATCTGAAATTACAAATAAAGAGAACTTAAAAGGCGGATTAAAAGAAGCTATAAAAGGAGCAGATATATTTATTGGAGTATCAGCACCAGGACTTTTGAAACCTGAAATGGTAAAAGAGATGAATAAAGATTCTGTGATTTTTGCAATGGCCAATCCAACACCAGAGATTATGCCAGAAGAAGCTTTAGCAGCAGGAGCTAAAATCGTTGGAACAGGAAGATCTGATTATCCAAATCAAATTAACAATGTATTAGCATTCCCAGGTTTATTTAAAGGAGCCTTAGAGAGTGGAGCTAAAAAAATAACTGAAGAGATGAAGTTTGCAACTTCTCAAGCTATAGCTAATCTAATAACTGATGACGAGCTATCAACTGAATATGTAATTCCAAGTCCATTTGATCCAAGAGTTGCAGAAACAGTAGCTAAAGCCATTTCAGATTTAGTAAAAAAATAAAATTTAAAAATAAAATACAAGTGAGGTTTTAATGTGTTAGATACAATATTAGATTCTATTGTGCCAGTGTTTTTTGTAATTGCTTTAGGGTGGTTTTCAGGAAAAAAGAAAATTGTGTCAATAGAGCATAAAAAGGCTTTTGCAGACTATGTAATGATGTTCAGTTTTCCATTACACTTATTTATTGGAAGTGCTAAAGCCAACCCTAAAACTCTTTTAGATGTTAGAATAATATCATCTTTTGCTCTAGCTTTAATGGGATTATACGCGATCTCTTTTATTATACAAAAACATATATTCAAATACGATTCAAGAAAAGCAGCTCAAGGTTCAATTGTTTGTGCTTTTCCAAATATGGCATTTATGGGTATTCCAGTTTTAACATCTTTAATAGGTCCAGAAGCCCTAATCTCTGTTGCAATTGGAAATGTTATAACAAGTATATTTATGATTCCTATAACAACAATTATCTTAGAGTCAAAAGATGCTACAGCAAGTCCAATGAAAATAATAAAATCAAGCTTAATCAACTGTATTAAAAAGCCATTGATAATAGCTCCTATACTGGGACTGCTATGCTCAGTTTTCCATGTTGAGATACCAAAAGTTGTTTTCCACTCTTTTGAACTTATTGGAAAGAGTACATCGGGAGTTTCACTATTCTCTCTTGGACTAATTATGGCTAGTTATAGAGTTGTTTTATCAGGACAAGTTTATTTTAATATCTTTATGAAAAATATTTTACAGCCAATCATTATGAGTGGATTAATTGTTTTATTCCATTTAAAAGGAATAATGGCAAAAGAGATTCTATTACTTTGTGCTATGCCAACAGCAACAATCTCTACAATGTTTGGATTAAAATATGGAGTTTCAGAGGTTGAAAGTTCTAGTTCAACAATATTAGGAACAATTTTTTCAATAGTGACACTTAGTTTCTTAATCTCATTTATACTTTAAGTCTAAAAATTAATTTTTATACGCAAAAACTACTAGTTAATTCTAGTGGTTTTAGATTGTAGAGAAATGGTTATCAAATAATAATGTTTGATAACCATTTTTTTAATTTCCACCATAAAATAAGGTTTAGTTTAAATATTTGCAAAGATAAGGAAGATAGGGTATATTAAAGTTGAGATAAAAATTAGAAAATTTTAATCGGAGGGACAGATGTTAGATCAAAAACAGGAGTTTAAAATTAGAATTGCAAAGGAAGAGGATACAAGTTTAATTTTAAAATTTATAAAAGAGTTAGCTGATTATGAAAAATTACTTTCTGAAGTAGTAGCAACAGAAGAGATTTTGAGAGAGTCTCTTTTTAAAAGAAATATGGCGGAAGTTATAATAGGAGAATTAAATGGAAAGCCTATAGGTTTTGCTTTATTTTTTCATAACTTTTCTACATTTTTAGGGAAACCGGGGATATATCTAGAAGATTTATATGTAAAGCCAGCTTTTAGAGGGAGAGACTTTGGGAAACAAATGTTAGGATATTTAGCTACTTTATGTGAGGAAAGAGATTGTGGAAGGTTAGAATGGTGGTGTCTTGATTGGAATAAGTCATCTATTGAGTTTTATAAGAAGTTAGGTGCAGAGCCGATGGATGAATGGACAACATTTAGAGTAACTGGGAAAAATTTGAAAAAATTGTCTGAAAATTATAAAAAAATTTAAAGCCTAATAGATTCTATTTAGAAAGGAGAAGCTATATGGATGAGAAAAGATTTCAAGAACTTTTGAATAAAGAAACGTTGACTCTTGAAGAAAAGAAAGAGTTAGAGATTTTTTTAAATGAAATGAAAAAGTGTAGTTTCAAGGGATGAAGCAATTGACGAAAGGGTCTTTCAAAATAATATTAAAACACTGAGTGTAGTGTAGTTTTATAAATAATGTAAATGGAGTTGAAAATTATAGTGAGTTATAAAATAGAAAAACTAAATAAAGATTTAATAAAAAAATAAATCAGTGATATATTAAATGTTTGGGAGTTTTCAGTTTGAGCAACACATTTCTTTTTAAAAGAAAGTGACATAATGGATTTAAAGCCGCTTGTTGAGCAGGGGGCTCTTTATGTAGATGAATTCTTCTGTATAAGAAATAAAGAGGAAATAATAGCTTTTATAGGGATTCATGAGGATAAAATAGAAATGCTTTTTGTAAGTGATAATTTTCGTGGAAAAGGGATTGGTAAGCAACTTATTAATTTTGTAATTTCTAATCTTAATGTAAAATATGTAGATGTTAATGAACAAAATCCACAAGGAACTGCTTTTTATGAGCATATAGGTTTTAGTGTATTCAAAAGATCTGAATTTGATGACCAAGGTAATCCTTATCCAATCTTACATATGAAATTAAATAAGTAAAAAAGAAGTTTCAAAAAAGGGAAAGAGCCTCTGGGGGGATAGAGGCTCTTTTGGGGGGATTAAATTATATTTTTACTTTTAACACTTATAATATTTAGACCACAGGTTTCTGAAAAAAGTTTTAAATTTAATTTATTTTTTTTGAATATTTCAATCATAAATAAAAAGTTATTCTGCAACGACTATAAATCTTTTAAACTTTCCCTTTGTAACAACACATCTATCAATTATCTTAAATCCGGCTTTAGCTATCATGGAATCATGTTCTTCAAAAGAGATTAAAACTATTTTATTTGAAATTCTTCGAGCAGTATTAATTATATCTTGTTGTTCATCTTCAGAAGTATGACTAAAAAGACCATAAGGAATATCAATTATAGAACTATCATATTTCTTCTTTATATTATGCATATCGTCATTTATAACTATAGGATTAAATCCATAAAACTCTAAATTAATATTTGCATTTTTTGCGATGTGTTTATTTATTTCATATCCTTCTATCTGATAACCAGCATCTAGTGCTTCAACTATTGTAGTTCCAACTCCACAACAAGGATCTATAATAGTCTTTTCTTTTAAACCATTGTTAGCAACATTAACAATAGCTTTAGCAACTTTAACACCTAATGAATTAGAATAAGAGCACGGCTTGTTGTCATGAGTATGCCATTTGTAATCATTTTTATTATCAATACCAAATAGCCACTTACCATCGACTTTAGTTACACCAAAATTAAATTCAGGATTTTTAAAATTGTGAGTACCTATAATATTCATAGAAAGTTTTTTTATCAAATCTAATCTTTCCTCATAAGGGATATTATTATTATTGTTTAATCTCACATATTCTAATTTAAAGTTATTATAGACTGTTGTGTCCTTATTTATTTCAACTAAAAGTTCTTCTATAGTATCTTTCTCATAGATAATATCCAGACGAGTCTTTATAAAAGGACTATTAGATGAATTAAATCCTATATTTGAAAATAAAGTTTTTTCATCGGGTATTTTCCCAAAAATAGCTCTCATTTCTAATAGACAGAGATCTTCTTCAAATGTTGGATAATTAACTATATACATATACTTTAAAACTTGGTTCATATTTCACGTTCCTTCAAAATTTATTTTTATCTTCTTCAAATCCTTAATAATTATATTTAAAATTTGTTCTGTTAAATAGATACAAATATTTTATTCTAATTACCACAGTTAGTCCATAAATATTTTATTTTAAAATGAAATTAAACAAAATTATAAGACTAAAAAAAGTCCAGTATTTACTGAACTTTTTTGATTGTAAAGATAATGATTATTTTGCTTTTAAAATAGATTTTTTATAAATTTTCATTTCGTTGGTAAGAGTAAATAGAAGAATCATTCCACCACCTAATAATTGAAGTTGAGTTATAGATTCTCCCATCCATAAAATAGATATTAAAATTGCAAAAAGTGGATCTAAATAGCTAAGTACTGATACTTCCTGTCCACTTAATTCTGAGAGTGATGAAAAATATAAAACATAAACAATTCCAGTATGTACTATTCCTACAATAATAAGGTTAATTAATCCAATATTATCAAGTTGTAATATATGAAATCCTTCAGTTCCAAAAACATAAGGAAATATAACCATAACTGCTGCAGCAAGCTGAAATATAGTTCTTGTTATTCCGTCGATACCAGTCATAGATTTATTTAATAAAATTACTGTGGCATAAAGAACGGCTGCTCCAAGGCCAAATAAAATACCAGTCATATCACTTTTTCCTCCACTGCTGACTCCTATTATAAGTATCAACCCTATTGTAGAACCTATAAAACATATTATTTGTTTAAGTGTAAGTTTTTCTCTAAAAAAGAGAGTACTCATTATAACAACGACAACAGGAGCAAAATAGTAACAAAGAGTTGCTAAGGCGATACTGGTATAATTGTAAGCTTCAAAGAGTAAGATCCAGTTAAATCCCATAGCTCCTCCAGAAAAAAATAGTTTCCAAAGATTATTTTTAACCGTAGAGACTTGAGAAAATTTTTTGTTAAACAATATAAAAAACGTAAGAATTATCAGAGCTATAACTGCTCTATATAAAGCTATTTCACTAGAAACAAGACCTATATTTTTAATAAAAGGACCTAAAGTTCCAAAGGTTACCATTGTAATAATTATTTTTAATTTAGCATTCACTGTTTACCCCCATTTTTCATTTTCTAAATATTTAATTCATTTTTTAAAATTTCAAGAGCTATTTCTTGTCGTAGAGGAAGTTGTGAAGAATCTTTTATATCCATATTTAAAGCAAAGATGTAAAGTTTCTTATTTTGTTCCACCCAACCTACGAACCATCCTAAAGTAGGATTAAGATTTTTGTTTAAATCTCTTGTTGCCCAACCCGTTTTACCGTACAGTGTCCACGTATCACCATTATCTAATTTAATAATTTCTATAACAGATTCCTGGATATCTTTAGAGTAATCAAGTTCACGTTTGGCAAGTTTTTCTAAAAAATATACCTGTTCAATAGCACTTATTTTTAACGGACCTCTTAACCAGAAAGTTGTAAGATTCTTTCCAATATTTTTATTACCATAATCCATTTTTGAAAGATTCTCTTGCATTTTAACTGTTCCGATTTTCTGAGCTAACTGCTGATATGCAGGTAAGTGAGATAATTTCATAGCTTCCCTAAGATTTACATCTTTTTCCCAAGATTTATTCCATAATTTTTTTCTATCGTGTTTATAAGCAACGGTATCTACATTTTTAACTATTCCTAGGGAGAGGCTTATTAAAGTGTTTGGAATTTTAAAAGTAGAAGCAGGTTGGTATTGAATAAATGCACGGGTTTCATTATAACCCGTTAAACTTTTAGTCTGGACATCGTAAAGTACAAAGGTTCCATTGATATTTTTTTGTTTAAAAAAATTTGAAATGCTATCATTTTCTTTAAATTCAGCTCCATAGAGTGGATTTAATAACAGCATTAAAATTCCTCCTATAAGATAAATGTATTTTTTCATAAAACTCTCCTTTAGATATTTTATATATTTTTTTATATTGATCAGTTTATGTCTCTCTAATTAAAAGAGTTTAGTTATAAATTTGTGATATTATACATTAGTTTTAAATAATTAGCTATAAAAAATATTTTTTAGAAATTTTTATTTAATTTTATTCTATAGCAAATAAAAAAGGAACTTGTAAAAGTTCCTTATAGAGTTATTTTTTATTTATTTTAACTTCATTCTCTTTCGTAAACTTAAGCTTTTGAATACTACCACTGCTATAATCCAAAGAATAGTCATCATTATTTTCTAAAGAGATGTAGTAAGTTCTATTATCTTTTGGAGTTATAAACTCAACAATATTTTCATGTTCTTTTAGTATAATATTTTCTTTTCCAACTAAATCGGCTTTTTTATCAGCTATTCTATCATCATACGCAAAAAGTAAAACAGTTAAATTATCTTTAGGTACAATATTTCCAATAAGGTTTATTTTAATTGAGTTTTCTTTTTTTTCTTCAAGACTCTTACAACCTAATAAACTGAACATTATTAAAATTAATCCTAACCATATTTTTTTCATTTTCCAACCTCCTCTTTTATAAAAGTATTGTATCATATAAAATTAGAAATTCTCCAAAAAAGGAGGAGAGCCTCTGGGGGGGATAGAGGCTCTCTGGGGGGATTAAAATTATATTATTACTTTTAACACTTTTTATAATATTTAGACAATAGGTTTTACAAAAAAGTTTTAAAATATTTATAAAAATTAAAATAGTTTATAAAATTTTTTTATGATATTATAAAATAAATAATAAATTAAGCAGGGAGGCATCGTTGATATTTGAGGGATTTAAATTTGGAATGTTGTTGCAAATTGCCATAGGCCCAGTATGTATGTACATTTTTTCTTTAGGAATTGGTCAAAGCTTTTGGCGAGCAGAATTAGGTGTTTTAGGAGTTGTTTTAGCAGATGCTTTCTACATAGCACTTGCAATTTTAGGCATTTCGTCTTTCGTAAAAAAAGAAAAAATTCAATATGGGTTTAATATTTTAGGAACTTTAATTATTATTATTTTTGGAATGGAACTTTTCTTAGGATATTTTGGGATATCAATTCTTCCAAAAATGAATATATTTGGAGATTCTAGCTCAAGTTCACCTTTTATTAAAGCATTTCTTTTAACAGGAGCAAATCCTATGACAATTCTATTTTGGATAGGAGTTTTTACCACAAGAACTAATGAAGAAAATTTTACTAAAAAATCTATACTTCTTTTTGCACTTGGAGCTCTTTTAGCTACATTATTTTTTTTAACTTTGATAGTTTTTCTAGGATCTATAACAAATAATTTTTTATCTCAACGAATATTGAGTTTATTAAATTCAGGAGTGGGACTTATTTTAATATATTTTGGAGTGAAAAAAGGCTTAAAATCTATAAAAATAAAATAGTTATAAAGGAAATAGAGAGAATAGAAGTTTATAGTATTTATTATGATGGAAAGCGAAGAAGAAATAATAAAAAAATTAAAAAAGACGATTAAATAAAATATATTTAAAAGGAGATAATGATGACGGAAAGAGAGAAAATGTTAGCTGGTTTGTTATATAATTGTGGAGATAGTGAACTATTAGCTCAATGGCATAAAGCTAAAGATTTAATAAGATCTTACAATCAAATAGACTCTAGTAATTTAGAAGAAAAAAATACAATATTGATAGAATTATTAGGAGGTAAAGGAAAAAATCTTTGGATTACAGCGCCTTTTTTTGTAGACTACGGAAATAATATTTATTTTGGAAATAATTGTGAAGTAAATATGAATTGTACCTTTTTAGATGATAATAAAATTATAATTGGAGATAATGCTTTAATTGCTCCCAATGTTCAAATATATACAGCATTTCATCCCTTAAATGCCATTGATAGGTTTGGAGAAATAAAAGAAGATGGAACATTTGAATTTTGTAAAACTCAAACAGCACCAGTAACAATAGGAGATAATGTTTGGATAGGTGGAGGTGTTATAATTCTACCTGGAGTCACAATTGGAAATAATGTTGTTATAGGAGCTGGAAGTGTTGTAACAAAAGATATTCCTTCCAATTTTCTTGCTTTTGGAAATCCTTGTAAAGTTATCAAAAGTTTAAGCAAATAAAAGCAATATAACTTTTCTAATTGTTAATTATGAAGTGTTAGTTGGGAGTTTCCCAAATTTAGTGTAAATTGTAAAAATTAAATATATATATTTTACCTTCTTGGCTATTAATTTG
>OGWY01002119.1_pt1 | contig 14741 bp, 10 predicted proteins | sample 1576121 | NCBI WGS metagenome assembly OGWY01 (sample SAMEA3541543, study PRJEB24748) | human gut metagenome | biome: human gut; feature: human-associated habitat; material: faeces | place: China | collected 2012 | reverse complement strand
TGGAATTTTCAGGCAAAAGGATTTTATGAGAAAAATGGTTATAGTGTATTCGGTGCAAAAAGCACGGTGGACAAGCCACCCGCAGCCGCCTTCTCGGCAGCCGTATAACCGGCGGGACCGCCTCCGATTATGGCAACATCGTATTTCATGTTCTCAGATTTAATTAAATTTTATATTGGGATTAATTTGTTGTAAGATCGAAATAAATTCTTCCTTGTCGGCCGGATAAAAAGAGGAGCGCCTCTCTATGCCTCCTTCCATACGGGAGTAATAGACGACGACTTTGTTACCGCTGCATTCGAGCCGGGAGATCAGTTTCACGTCGATTTGCCCGTTTCCGTGCAACATGTCCCTATCCGTTATCTGATACGGACGTAACTGAAGTATAGTTAACGGCAGGAAACAAAGGATCAAGGGTAGTCGATCAAATTTGTCCTCGCTGAAAGCATCCATAATAACCAACAATGCAAATACTCCTAATAAAATCCAGAAGATGTATACATGCCAATCTTTCTGGTTTTTCCGAATCCGTGCTTTCATGGTAATCTGTTTTTAAGTTTTAGATAACCGGTTCCTTTATCCGGATATCGGAATTATGCTTCTTCAACAGCTTGACGAAGTCCTGCTTGTTGACCGGCGAAATCAATAGCCACTGCGTGTCGCCTTTGTAGATGATCAGACGGTCCAGTGACAGGGCGTAGCTCGAGACAGGCATCACTGTCACCTCGACGGCACTAATCTCCGAAATAGGAACCCGCTTTTCCGGGAAAAAACTGCAATGGGCAATCAGATAACCATCCGCCGTTATTTTATACCAGGTCGACAACAGCATGTGAATACACTCCAATGTAAACAACAGCAGCACGATCATCGTTACGGGAGACTTGCCGCCCACAAATGCAGCAACAGTGCTTGCCGCCATCACCAACAGTATCAGATGATACCACCAACCTACTTTCGATTTAAAGACTCTGTCCATATCCTGAATTTTGCCGAAAGATAATCATTTTATTTCTTTTGGCGATTCAGGGAAAAGAAAATGCGCTGCAACTTCTCAGTAACAACGCATCCACTTAAACCGGTCAAACAATTCCCAAAAAGGAATATATCTTACATTACTTTACAACTTCGAGGACAGTATAATATTGCAACTGATTGTTGTTATTATACTGTTCGTTCTTTACGACACCCACATTCGGAGCGTACCATTCATATCCATAGCCCTCGATCGTTTCCTTCGGGGAGCGGGATTTGATTTTATATTTTACTTTCGTGCAGTCGAACGTACCGGCGGGAGTCGCTACCTGTTCGGTCGTCACATATTCGCGGTCGTAGATAGACACGTTTTTGCGATCCTTCCGATTCTTCTTCGAGTAGATCTGAATGGTTGCATCATCGAAATACATATCGTCGCCATTATTGGACGGAGCGTTCGATACACTCGGATAGTTAATGACCGCTTCGGTAGCAGCCAAATCAGACTGGGTAGTCGACACGAAAGACGGATTTGACAAAGTCTCCTTCATCTCGATAAAGAACTCACCATCTCGGCAGAATGCTTCCAGGTCACCCTTGTCATAAACCGTACCTGCGCTATTTTTGAACACATAATCGGCTTCCACTTCCAGGCCGGACGGGATGTTCTTCACTTCATCGACCGTGTAGGTCATCACACTCTGCAGGTTTCCTTTTGCATCATAGCCTTTTTTTACGAGCTGCGTACCTTTGGTCTGCGGGAAAAAGAACGTACAATCCTGAGCCATCGCACCAGCCGCAAACAACAAGGCCAGAGCGTTCAATACAACTTTAGATTTCATATTTTAAAACGTTTAAGTGTTAATAATTAGCAGGATATCCAATGCCCCAATAGAACAGGGTTCCATTCTGAGATGTTTACGACGAGAAGTTTAAAATATCCAAAGAATCAGTAATGCGGACTATTTTGCACGAAAGCGGGCTGTATAAGGTACAACTAAATAAGTTAATTCCTAACTTTGTCAGCCACAAAGGATATAAACTATGGTACAACAATTCGATTTCTTAGTGATCGGTTCCGGTATCGCTGGCATGAGCCTCGCCTTGAAGGTAGCCGATAAAGGGAAAGTAGCCATCATCTGCAAGACAGAGCTGGAAGAAGCGAACACCTATTTCGCGCAGGGAGGCATTGCTTCGGTAACAAACCTGCTGGTAGACAATTTCGACAAGCATATTGAAGACACAATGATTGCCGGCGACTGGATCAACGACCGGGAAGCCGTGGAAATGGTCGTACGAGGCGCACCGGATCAGATCAAGGAACTCATAAGTTGGGGTGTGAACTTCGACAAGAAGGAGAACGGCGAGTTCGATCTTCACCGCGAAGGAGGGCATTCCGAATTCCGCATCCTACATCACAAGGACAACACCGGCGCCGAGATCCAACTAAGCCTTATCGAAGCGATCAAGAGACATCCCAACATCACGATATTCAACCATCACTTTGCAGTAGAGATCATCACGCAGCATCACTTGGGTATCATCGTCACCCGTCATACGCCGGGCATCAAATGTTACGGCGCTTATGTGCTGAACGAAGACACCGGTAAGGTAGACACATTCCTGTCCAAGGTAACAGTTATGGCAACAGGCGGTTGCGAAGCCGTTTACCGCAACACAACCAACCCGCTGATCGCTACGGGCGACGGTATCGCAATGGTGTATCGCGCGAAAGGAGCTGTCAAAAACATGGAGTTCATCCAGTTCCACCCGACCGCTCTTTTCCACCCGGGAGACCGTCCCTGTTTTCTGATCACCGAAGCCATGCGCGGATATGGCGGCGTCTTACGTACGCTGGACGGAAAGGAGTTCATGCAAAAATACGACAAACGTCTGTCTCTCGCCCCGCGTGACATCGTAGCACGTGCGATCGATAACGAGATGAAACTCCGAGGTGAAGATCACGTTTACTTGGATGTGACCCATAAAGACCCGGAGGAGACGAAGAAGCATTTCCCCAATATCTATAAAAAATGCCTCAGCATCGGCATCGACATCACGAAGGATTATATCCCGGTAGCTCCAGCAGCCCATTATCTGTGCGGCGGTATTAGTGTCGATCTGAATGGGCAATCCAGCATCCGTCGTCTCTATGCCATCGGCGAATGTTCCTGCACAGGGTTGCACGGTGGAAATCGCCTGGCTTCCAACTCGTTGATCGAAGCAGTCGTATATGCGGATGCAGCCGCTAAACATATCCTAAGCGTCCTCGAACGTTACGATTTCAACACCGATATTCCCGAATGGAACGACGAAGGTACGATCTCTACCGAAGAACGTGTATTGATCACCCAGAGCATGAAAGAAGTGAACCAGATCATGGAATCGTATGTCGGCATTGTTCGCAGCAACACCCGTCTGACTCGTGCCTGGAACCGCCTGGATATTCTGTACGAAGAGACAGAAAGCCTCTTCAAACGCAGTAAGGCCTCAAAAGAACTGTGTGAACTGCGTAACATGATCAACGTCGGTTACCTGATCACCCGTCAGGCAATGGAACGTAAGGAAAGTCGCGGGTTGCACTATACGATCGACTATCCGCCGTTAAAGAAAGATTAAAAGCCCGGAAAAAGCATGTCAAAATCACCTTGTTCCCGCACTCTCCCACACGAGGCACGGGAACAAGGAGTTTTTAATTTTCTTCCTTTCCTTATAATTTATTATGAACATGAAAAAGCACCATCTATTACTATTCTTTTTATTCCTGTTTATCTCCTGTTCAACGCACAAAAAGTACGGAGCATGCTAATTGAAAGAGACAGACGAAACGCTGTCTTTCCCGATCGATTCGGACACGAAAAACAACTTCAACATTTATTCAGTCTATAAAGACAAAGACGGAAAAGAGTATTTCACTTTCCAGAATATTGAAAACAATACGATCCACTTCTATGACCTGAAACAGCAGAAACCGGCGTTCAGGATAACCCCTTCACAGGAAGGAAGTAACGGTGTTGGAAGGATATTCGGTTATTATATTCAGAATCTCGACAGTATTTACGTCTTCAATTTTTACGAAAGTGGGCTATACTTGATTAATAAGAACTGCGACCTTCTTGATAAGCAGCCTTTTCCTGAATTAAAACCTTCTTGTTTTATGGCTACAGCCTCACAATTACCTGTACGTATCGAACACACTCTATATACCTGCATAGAACCAAATCGCCTGATTGAGCATGACCCTGTTTCCGTCGCAATCAATATGAATACGAAAGAGGAGAAGAAACTGCCCTTCGATTATCCCGATTATCCCGGTTCGGAAGTCAAGCTGAAACGATACGGCATGGAAGCCAGTTACAGCCGTTGCTATGACGGCCAACGCTTCATTTACTCGTTCCATTATGACGAGAATATCTATGTGGCTACTCCTGAACACGACTCGATACGGAAAGTCTCGGTTAAAAGTAAGTACTTCGACAAAGTACAATTGCCGGACGAGTTGACAGCAAGCCCCGAAGACTTCTGTGTGAATGCCTGGTATAATAACTTGCTGTACGATCCCTACCGGGAGGTTTATTACCGGATTGCTTATCCGCCCTCGACTTTGGATAAAGGCGTCCGTCCTATGGAACTCGTACAATTCGGGCGTAAGAACTTCAGCATTATTATTCTCGATAAAGATTTCCGTATTCTCGGCGAACCCCTCTTTCCCGACAATACCTATAATCCAACCATCATGCTGGTTCGTCCCGAAGGGCTATACATTTCCGACAGCCATTACCTGAATCCCCGGTTCAATGACGATATCCTTAGTTTCCGGAAGTTTGAATTGGTAGAAGAATAATAGTAGTATCACCGAAGCTCCAGAACAAGCAGAACCGGATTGTCGTCTGCCGTTACTCCGTTTATATCTCCTTCCAATTCCTCTGCCGGAACGGGGACAATTACCGTTTTCCCTTTTATGCACAGTCTCTCTGTGGGGAGTGTTATTTCCTTTCCCGAAGACAACCGAAAGGGCAGGCCGTTTTTCTCCCGGACACGTGCGACAATCGTCTGTTCCTTCTTGCTCCAGATTTCGCTATGCTGGTGCTCTCCCTGCTTATAATCTATCAGGTAATACTCCGGCAGGGAAGAGATCCGGGTCCACATCAGGCACTTCATGGTCTTCATTTCCCGTGTCATGAAACGTCCTAATTCTTCATACTTAATATCATACTTTCCTTTCTTCAGGATGAAAAGAGGTTCCAATGCCTTGTCCGTAATGCGATAGACTGTGTCCGACATCGGACGGGAAAAGATAAACATATCTTTGTTCTGGCAGGTACTCGTCAAGATCTGCACAGCACTTCTTTTTATCTCATCATACCCTTCTCCCATTCGGATGTCTTTTCTGTAGACATTCATCGCCAAATCAGCTATAAAGTATTGATACTCCGTCTCGGGCATTCCACAGGAAACCATATAATGCTCCGTCGCAAAGACGGGGGCGACAATATCGACCAGTTCTCTTTCTTCCAGCAGATTTCCTTCCCAGTCATAACGAATCCGTTTCCTGTTCCCGCTATCGTAGATATCCATAAAAGCATATCCGGGATCAACATAAAGGTACGAGATATAAACATATTCACCCGGCCCGTTTCCCTCATATTTGAAGCTGCGTTGTACTTTTCCATCCACTCCATAGCGATAGAAAGAGCCAGTCTTATAATCGACAATAACAATATATTCATTGTCCATAAACGTTATCCCCAAAGAACCCGAAAGTAAAGTCTTCTCATCAGACGAGAGCGGAATAAACGTTGCCTTCTCAGTTATATCATTCCACATAAACGCACTTGGTACGGTTTCCTCCGCCACCGCTTCCAGATTAAAAACCGGAAGTTCCTCCGACTTCTCTTCCGGTAACTGTTTGGGATTATGACAGACGACAAGAGCCACAACTATCAGAAATGACAGAAATGCCATTTTCCCGAATCCTATTTTATACATAACCTTTTCTGTAATGAATTATATTATTTCCCTTTTAACGGATAGTCTTTTCGTGGATTACCGAAAAAGAGCAGGGTCGGAGCGTTCTTTCCGGCTGCAGTCGCCTGATATTCGGCAAAAGCCTTGCCGACCGTTTCCAATGCTTCTTTAACTGCTGCATCGCTTGTCTTCACATCGCACAGGAAATAGATCATCACAGGCTTTTCACCTGCCGATGCAGACAAGGTCGCTTTCAGTTTGACCGGCATTTCGGATATTCCGGCAAACCTGCTGTTGTAAAGTATCTGATCTTTGGCATTGATGAAGAAATTCACTCTTCGCGTATGTTTCTCCATAAACACAAGTCTTTCCGAGCCTGAAAGCTGTCCGCCTCCCGCCTGTCCGATATACCGGTCGATCTCCTTGTCGAAGAATTCACGGGTGTACGGTTGTCCGACCGGAGAAATTGTCGTATCTTCGCTCTGCATTAAGTTTGTCAACTCCCGGTTTACATCCGGGCGGGCGAAAGCAAGCATGCTACATGCTGCCACCGGAACTAAAAGCACGAGCTTCAACCGGGCCCAACTGTTCGATTTCTCTTTTAACATCATAGTAATTCGTTTTTTAATTTTACTGTGATTGAAGCTGTTAGCAAAGGTGTAGGAGCTCGCGCTAACAGCTTTTTTCACTAATAACAATTGATATTTTGTTGTATCGATGCCATTTTTAAGTACGCCCGTATCCGCCTGGTACTCATGAACCTCCTGGAGTTCCCGTTTCAACAGCCAGGCTGCGGGATTGAACCAGTGCAGGAGCACGACTGCCTCCGTATAGATCAAGTCCAACGAATGATGCTTGCGCCAGTGAACTTGCTCATGCGTCAATATCTCATTCGGATAGTCACAATAATCTTTCAACGACAGGACAATATACGATCCCCAGTTAAAAGGAGCGACCGGCCTGCCGACCAGCACCAGCGTATAACGCCCTTTCCGTATCTTCTCGCCGCTCCGGATCAGCCAAAGCAAACTCACAAACGAGCGAACCAACCGGCAGAGGACAACCGCCATCCCCACAAGATACAGGTAAACCGCCCACTCTCCCCATGAGCCGGAAGCCTCCCGTACAGCCGGTACAACCTCCGTTCCAACTTGGACAACGGAGTGCTGCGAAACCGTCTCCCCCACTCCTTCCTGTATCATCTCTTCCAACTGCAACAACGGCATTTGCAGCACACCGGGCGATTCCGTCCGTAGCTCGACAAACGGCAGCAGCATGCACACCAGCATCCCCGCCAGCAGCACCATCCGGTTGAAGCGAAAAAACGTCTCGTTGCTCAACAAGGCTTTATAACCCAAGTAAAACAGAGTCAGGCAACAAGTAGACTTGACGATATAAAGGAGGAAGGTAACCATCTCATTTATTTTTACGGTTCTTAATCTGCTGTAGCAATTCTTCCAATTCTTCGACCGACAGTTCGTCACGGTCTATCAGCGAAGAAACGACACGCGTATAGGAATCTCCGAAATAGCGGCTTACCACGTTTTTCAGCGTCTTGTTCCGGTATTCGTCCTCCGAGACCAATGCATAATACTGATAGGTGTTTCCATACGGGCGATACCCGATATAGCCTTTCTCCTCCAGCACGCGTACGATCGTGGAAAGCGTGTTGTAGTGCGGCTTGGGCTCTTCCTGCAATTCCAATAACTCACGGATAAACAACGGACCGTTCGTCCAGAAATAACTCAGGATATCTTCTTCTTTAGGAGTCAGTTTCTTCATATTCCATGTTTATTTATCAGATGAATGACCAAAGATAACTATAAAGTACAATAATAGAACTATGATTAATAGTTAAACTACTATATTTAGCAATAATTTAATAAATTCCCCTTAAACGTGAATATTCACTAAAGGATTTCAAAGCCTCTTCCTTTTCTTTTGTAAAGCGTATCTTTGTCATATCAGTAACTTTCACAGGAATATAAACCGAAAAACACAAACAAGATGGACAAACGAATCTTATTGCCTTTAGTAATCCTGCCCGCTTTCCAGACAGGAAATATGCAGGCAGCCGACCAGCCTGCCAAGCGGCCGAACATCATCCTCTTTATGGTTGACGATATGGGATGGGAAGACACTTCCCTGCCTTTCTGGACAGAAAAGACACATTATAACGAAGTCTACGAGACGCCCAACATGGAACGACTCGCCCGCCAGGGAGTCATGTTCACCCAGGCCTATGCCAGCAGTATCAGCTCCCCGTCCCGTTGCAGCCTGATCACGGGGACGAATGCCGCCCGCCACCGTGTCACCAACTGGACGCTGCAAAAGGATAAGACGACCGACCGCAAAGACAGCCTGCTCGACATACCGAACTGGAACTACAACGGCGTCAGTCAGGTTCCGGGAACAAACAATACCTTCGTCGGAACTTCTTTCGTCCAGCTCCTGAAAAATAGCGGTTATCATACGATCCACTGCGGGAAAGCCCATTTCGGCGCGATCGACACTCCGGGAGAGGACCCGCACCACTGGGGATTCGAAGTCAACATTGCCGGTCATGCCGCCGGCGGTCTGGCAAGCTATTTAGGCGAAGAGAATTACGGCCATACGAAGGATGGCAAACCGACTTCGCTGATGTCCATCCCCGGCCTCGAAAAGTATTGGGGCACGGAAACATTCGCTACCGAAGCCTTGACATTGGAGGCGATCAAGGCGCTCGACAAGGCGAAGAAATACAACCAGCCGTTCTACCTCTACATGTCCCACTATGCCATCCATATTCCACTGAATAAGGACATGCGCTTCTACGAGAAATACAAAAAGAAGGGAATGACAGACCATGAGGCAGCCTACGCCACCCTGATCGAAGGGATGGACAAGAGCCTGGGCGATCTGATGGACTGGTTGGAAAAGAACGGGGAGGCAGACAATACGATCATCCTCTTCATGAGCGATAACGGCGGCCTTGCCTCTACGTCCGAATGGCGTGACGGCCCGTTGTACACGCAGAACTATCCGTTGCTGAGCGGCAAAGGTTCCCTTTGCGAAGGGGGTATCCGCGAACCGATGATCGTCAGTTGGCCGGGAGTAGCCCAACCGAATACCCGTTGCGACAAATACCTGCTGATAGAAGACTTCTACCCGACTATTCTGGAAATGGCCGGAGTGAAGGACTACGAGACGGTGCAACCTATCGACGGCATCAGCTTCGTTCCTCTGCTCACCGGGACGGGCGATCCTTCCAAAGGGCGTTCCCTCTTCTGGAATATGCCGAACAACTGGGGCAACGACGGTCCGGGCATCAACTTCAACTGTGCGGTCCGCAATGGCGACTGGAAACTGATTTACTATTACGGTACCGGCAAGAAAGAACTGTTCAACATCTCCGACGATATCGGCGAAAAGAACGACCTTAGCACCCGTCACCCGGAAATCGTCAAACGCCTCTCCAAAGAACTCGGCGACCACCTCCGTAAAGTAGATGCCCAACGGCCATCTTTCAAGGCGACAGGAAAGGCTTGCCCGTGGCCGGATGAGATAAATTAACATAGCATGGGACTGCGTCCTATATAGGCTGTTTTTCCCAAAATAATAAAATGAGGCATAACCTCATATTGATCAAAATATAAATTAAAAAGAGAGTGAAAAGAAGAGAGTTTCTTTTTTGGCATAAGCAGGGAGGAGATACCGGACTGTCAGGAAACGAAAAGAAACAAAAAAGGGCATCCTCGCGGACGCCCTTTCTCATTCAATACTAAATATGGATTAGTATACATTTACCTTAATAATTTTCGTATTGCCGACATTGGTTAATTTCACAATGTAAATGCCTTTTGTTACCGGTATTCGCGCATAGCTACTGATACGTGCATTGTAGACGATCTTACCGATCATGTTCACAACGGTCACTTGTAGCGACTGAATCGGATTCACATAAATATTTCCCTTTCTTCCAAACACTTCCGTATTGGCAAGGGCTTCTTCAAGGCCGGTTGCAAAGTCTACCGTCACTTCACAAGTAGCGGTCACGTCACCGATCTTAGCTGTGATCGTAGCTGTTCCGACTTTAAGCCCCTTTACGGTTACCTTGTTGCCATCGGCTGTCACGCTGGCGATCGTCGGATCGCTACTGCTCCATGTCACTGTTTTACCGGAAGGAGAAACAGTTGCTTCCAAAACGAATTCTTCGAGACGTGGAAGAGCTTTTGTCGTTGCATCCAAAGAGATCGTAACGTTTTCGTCTCCATCACCACCAGAAGGAGGAGTAACAGGGTCGGACTTGGTTACAGCCGTATTATTCACAATGATAACGCAATTGTCATTATCTGTTGCTTTTACAGAGAATGGATTAGAACCTGTAACAGTTACATATTGGTTAACACCAGCATTAGCTTTAACCGTTTCACCTGATTCACGAACTACATATGTAATATTATTCTTTAAATTAGTCGCATCTGTTGCCTTTTCCGGCAAAGTTGCCTCCAACGTAGATTTAGAAATATTACCTTTAGCCGTATTGCCTTCGGTAGCTAAAACATAGTTACTATTATTATCCTTCAATGCTAGCTTGATATCCTTATCCAAACCGACATTGGCATCGCCGGTAAATGTTGCCGTAACTGTCGGTACGGTCTCTTCTGTCAATAATCCCGTTGCAGAATAATCCGTCAAATCAATTGTATTGGTTCCATCATAATATTTACTTATCTGGCTGGTCACAATCAGTGTACGTTTAGAGATTTCACCACTCAAGGATATGGCTTTCAACTCATAGTTATCTGCATTATTTCCTTTCAGGACAATATCTTTTGACGGAAGAATACTTTTATTACCTGCATCTTTGCTTGTATAGTTGAACGATACGCCTTCCAGATCAAGAGAAGCACCTTCGGCTGCATCCAACAGCAATGCGATATTGGCTGTTGTTGTACCGTCATACTCTTTATTTTGGCCGGACACAGTCACATTCAATGTAGCAGGAACCACATCAATAGTCTTAGAAGCAACAGCGTCACCTACTTTAACCAGGATAGCACCTGTTCCTACACCTGTTCCCTTAATATAATACTTATCATCGTTCTTCTTATATACAGTAATTACGGAAGGGGTTGTCGATTCCACCGTATAGGTTCCACTGACAGTTATGTTCAAGACTTTTTCTTCACTATAGCCAAGCTGGCTACCGACAGCCTTTGTCATCGGAGATTTACGGGAATAGTAAGAAGCAGAAGCGACATTTTCCAAGCTGATCGTTACAGCAGGTGCTTGCTTTTCTTTAATGATAGTATTACCGGCTACGATTCCATCAGGATATGTCAACCTTGCAAATACTTTCCCTGTTTCTGTTGCATCAGCAATTTCCGGTGTGCCGAGATTTTCCCAGCCACCGTTATCGACAACCATGCCTGCAGCACCAGCATTTCCTTCCGTATTATAAGTTACGATAGTCGGAATTCCCTTTATAATGGTAACATCACCTCCGATCGGTTGAACACCTGCGTAATCGTAATTACGGAACGTAACACCAGTCATATCTATAGAATATTTGCCTGATGCCTCTTTCACACTGATTGTTCCGGTGTATAAGCCCGGTGTAGTAATCAGTTCACCATTTACAAGACCTTCAGCATCCAATTTATAAGACAATGAAGTTGTTTTGTAACTGCGCTTCACGTTAGATGCGAAAATGGAAGTGATCTTGGCTTTTGATATTTTGGCTGTCGGATTAGCCGGTTGAGCCAAGACATAGTTACCAGTATTGTTATTCAAAGAACATTCGCCTTTAAGAATTACAGTCTTCGCACTTTCACCGGCGTTCTTATCTGTAAAAGTGCCTGTTACACTTGTAGTATTGAGAGTAACCAATGATGCATCTTTTTCCAAAATACCTTCAGCCGTAAAAGAAACTTCGGCATCAAGTTTACCATCATAAACCTTATCCTTTGCAACAGCTTTGACCGTTACCAATTTAGGTTCAACCTTAATCGTTTGTTTAGCGATAGCTGTTACGTACTCCGCTTTAGTAGCTGTTATCGTTACAGTAGCCTCTCCTGCTTTTACTGCTTCTACTTCTGTCGAATCAGAATTGAACTTTATGGCTTCACCTGTAATAGTATAAACAAGCCTGGCATCAGCTTCCGTACTTGCAACAGCTATACCGGCTGTACTTCCGTAAGTCATACGGGCAGGAACCGATGTGAAGTTTACATTTTGCAATTTTGCAGCCAAATTAACTTCTCCGGAAGTTACTGTATCAGAAACAAGAGTTTCGTTTGCTACAACTGTAAGTTCTACTGTATACATTGCGGCTGTAAGTTTTATATTTTCAGTTTTGAAAGTACCGTCCTTTGCAACATTGACAGTTGTTCCAGGACCAGAGCCACCTGTTTTCGGTATAACTGTCGCCTTCAACTGATCAGTCGGTGTACCACCATTGGACAAGATACGGCCAACAACAGATATAGAAGCCTGATCGCCTACTCCATTTACTGTTACAGCCGTGATTTCAGCTTTCGGTGCAACAGCATTCACTTGAAGTGAATCAGCTTTATAATAGATTTCGTAATTATTGGAAGTATAACCATAAGGCATTATAGGATACTTACCTGCTAAAGATACATCGGTTGCCGGGCAATCAAATTGGAGTGTACCACCTAAAACACTCACATCTTCGCCATTTACAAATGCTGTTCCATCAGCCAAAGCTGCTGTGAAAGTTTTGGTACTAACCTTACCAAAGTCTATTGCATCCGAAGTGGCAGTTTTATAAATCAGTTTCACTTTCTTGATCGTATCCATCACACCGGTTATTTCTGCCAGTTCGTAATAGTCACCATAACTATCTTTCAAAGCAGCCGTTACGGTCACCGGCTGTACGCCAGCGTCAGCAGAAAGAGCTTCACCTGTAGTCGGAACAGTAATAACACCTTCAGAAGTATGATCCCCCACAAGGCCGTCCACTTTCATATCGGTTGTAACCAAACCAACCTCTTTGCTACCATTATAAATTCTTGTCGTAGCCGTAATACCCGTGATAGTCAATGTCTTTTTCAGAACATCCAAAGACTGTGTAACAGCAGTATCACCCACAGCCAAAGTTAGATTAACCTTACCCGGTTTCAATATCTGCAAAGAGTCTTTTTCTATTTTCACTACCGCCTCGTTATCGACAGTAATCTTAACTTTTCCAGCTTTATAATAAGCACTGTCAACATTTGTCAGCAACGGCAAAGTAGGCTGTCCGTAGATAACGGATGCCGGAACAGAAGTAATCGCAAAGTCCAAACCGCCGGTAGCACCGTTAACCCAAACAGAAAAAGTTTTGTCTCCTTCTGTTACCTTTGTTTTGAACCATCCGTTACCAACGACATAACTTGCGGGTGCATCCACAGCATCAGATTTAATGGCAACTTTTTCTGCAAAGCAACATCCCGAACCGATTATAAATGCAGGAGATTCTGTAACTTCTTGTCCTTTATCCACATTTACACCATACCATTCATTACCGGAAGTACAGAAATTGGTTGCAGAAACAGTTGAGCCGTTCACGATCAGACCGGCTGCTTTATTGTTTCTTGAGATTACATTATCCAATGTAACGCCAGTTGATATGTAGACATTAATACCACTACCTGAACCTTCTGTTAGAGATTTAGACCCATCTATTACCAAGTTTTTCAAAGCTACATCGTTTGCCTGAATACTAACAAGATGCTTACTGCTTCCATCTGAACCGGACCAATCATCGGCTGCAATAAGAATTGTGGAATCTTTATCGGTAATCGTACCCTGCAAGATCACAGCTTCTTTGATTGTCAACTGCTTGCTTAACTCATACGTTCCAACAGGAAGCAGTATAGTCTCACCCGCAATTGCATGATCGAGCTTGCTTTGCAAATCCTGTTCACCATAACAAATAAGTCCGGAAGCCGGATCATAAGTTTTTCCATTTATAGTCAACTTATCATGCGCTTTCTCTTCCTTATCCCGATATGAATAAACTGGATTTTCACCGATTTTTCCGTTCAATTGAGAATTAGTGATTTCAATCGTATTGTCTGCCAATACAGATTTATCACCAGAGCCATGCCAGCCTAAATTAATAATAGCGGCATGTAAAGTTTTTCCTTCCAGCTTATAATAATTTTCACCATAAAGAGACGAAAGATGGCTACCCTTAACAGTAACCTTATTCCCATAAGAGCGGATATCCAACGCAGACAAGGCACGTACACCCGCCTCGTTAGTACCTATATTCTCATCAGTAGCCTCCAAAGTAGAACCGTCAATGGCAAGCGTCACACCATTATATTTTTCTTGTAATACAATGACTCCATATCCCTCATTTGAAATAGTAGCTGATTTCAGTGTGGCATTTTTTATATCTATAGACGTACCTGTACTTGCCAATGTCCCATCACCGGTCGTCAAACCGCCGGCACTTGTCATTATTGCAGCCCACCCTTTAATCGTACCACCATCAATCGATACTGTCTGTTTTTCATTGCGAACACTTACCCCATAATAACGAGCTGTGATATCCGTATTCTTCAATGTCAGTTTAGCCCCGGCACCCATCAATCGCACACCATTATTTGCATTATCAATCATGCAATCAGTTATAGTAATATCTGGAGCTTCATTACCTTTATCCGTTCCTACTTCAATTGCATGTACATCAGTCGAAGAGGCAGACAAATGCAAATTATTGAAATTTACTTTTGTACCATATGTTGCTGTCACTTGGACTGTTCCGGTAAGGGTTGTTTTGTCTTTGCCGGCCCCCTCTATCG
>OGWY01002115.1_pt1 | contig 14752 bp, 27 predicted proteins | sample 1576121 | NCBI WGS metagenome assembly OGWY01 (sample SAMEA3541543, study PRJEB24748) | human gut metagenome | biome: human gut; feature: human-associated habitat; material: faeces | place: China | collected 2012 | reverse complement strand
CCGCACTTTCCTGCCGACTGTCGCAAGTCTTCCAGTGCTTCTTCGGTTCCGCAGCGGTCACAAATCGTGATGCCCGGAACTTGACGGGAAAGAGCATTGCTGTGCAAGCGCATCTTCATGGTCTGCTTTCCGCATCGAGGGCACGGAAGTACCTGCGCCATTTCGGCGGCAGCATCCTGAACATCCCGATACGTTGCAAAAACTTCGTCCAGCAGCTTCTTCTCGGTGTGCACCTGAATCATTTGCGCCATCTTATGAAACATCCCTTTCTCCTTCCAGCAGCCCTACCATTGCGTTCCACACCTTGTCCGTGTAGGCTGTGCTATACGTGCCAGCAGACCAAGCCTTTTTGGCTCCGGTTGCGCCAAGGTTATAGGCCATCAGAGCGCAATTCACATTGCCCTCGTACTCGCTGAGATACATACCCAGCATATAGCACCCGGCCTGAATGTTCTGGCGGGCATCCAGCAGATCCGTTATGCCAAGTTCATCTTTGAGCCACCCGGCGTTGATGCTGTTTATCTGCATCAATCCATAATCCCCGGTAGAGCTGTGCGCCGCCGGGGTAAAGTCACTCTCGACCTGCATGACGGCATAAGCCAGTTCCAAGGGCACATCGTAGAGGTCGCACATTTTCTCCGTGTAGGACTGTAGTTCCGCATCCAGCGGCACCTGATATGTAACCGGCTCATACGGAACCGGGTCCTGACGAACGCATTCAACCTGCTCGATCTCGGCCACCACCGGTACCGTAACCAGCGTTTCAACCGGCGGCTTCTGCTGGAAAGCGAACGCCGCGGCGATGTTTCCGACCACCAGAAGCTGCGCCGCTGCCGCCGCTGCCAGCGGCACGAGCGTTTGTGCTTTCATCCTCCTGCACCTCCCCCAAAAGACCAAAGCGTTCCATCGCATACCGCCGGGGCACCCGGCCGGGAAACGTGAGGTTTCCCCTTGCTTCCAGCTCCCGATTCATCTGCTGGATGTACTTATATGCCCGGGACTTGCCACAGCCAACCAGTTCCGCAACCTCTGCACAACCGATGAAATACGACTCTTTGCTCACGACTGCCGTCCTCCTTTCGAAAAACGCATATTGTTCATTGCCACATTCAGGTCGTTGGCCAAGCACATGATTTCGTCCCATTCGGCTTGCTCGCTCTCAGCGATCTGGCCATCTGCGGCGATTTCTACCATTGCCTCCCGCTTTGCACAGAAGCGCTGAACCGCCGCCAGAACGCCCAGCACAGCTTCCGGCAGGTCTTTCAACTGGATCTCAGGCACGACCCGTTTGCCGAGATTTGATGTCAACCGCAGATGCTGCACGGCCAGATATGGGGCTTGATACACGTCACACATGGCGCTCGCTACATCGCTGGGCACTGGACGCTGGCTCTGCTCATAGTCCCGCAGGCTGTCAACCGACACGTTCAAAAGCTGCGATGCTTTTTCCTGCGTAAAACCAGCAGATTTCCGCGCATTTTTGTAAATATTCTGGCTTTCAATCGCCATTTTTTCACGCCGTCCTTTCTGGTATACTTGAGATGTAGGTTAGCTCCGGTACGCCACCCCGCTGATGTTCAGGCACTTTTCGATTGCGCCCTGGACGTTCTCGGACGGCACCAGCACACCATTGACGACTTGGCTGATATGCGAGCGAGAAAAGCCCGTTTCCTTTGCCAGTTCCGTAACGGTCATATCGTCATGGTCGATCATGGCCTTCTTGACAGCCACGCACCAATCCGGCATCGTAGTCTTTTTCATGCTTTTTCTCCTTCCTAACAAAGATTTATCTAACAAGTGTATTGAACACTTGTTAGATTTCTGATAAAATGAAAGAGCCAGTACCCACCATTCAACGCGTTCCCCTGTCGTTAAGCGAAGCTGTCATGGGAGCGGCGCTATAACTGCACAGCATCCAACTTGCGGCTGTTGTCCGCTATGCTTTGCAGCGGCGCTTGTCTTTAGGAGGTCAACGTTCATGGTTCGTATTGCGTGGTACGAATGAACCCCTTTGCTGAGAGGTTCTGGGGGAACGCGCTGAATGGTAAGCGCTGTACCCTTTCACTTAACATTTGTTCTGTACAAGTGTATTATAATCCATCAATTGCAACGTTTCAAGCCGTTTGAGCATCAATTGATGGATTTTGTGAGGATACACAAAATGACAACCGAAAATTTGTATGATTCTATCGCCCTTGCGGAAAACATCAAAATTCAGGCAAAGGCACGCAATATCCAGCTGAAGGATATGTACGCCGAACTCGGAATGAGTAAAGGCGTCCTTTCCAACTTGCGAACTGGTCGCATGATCGCCGCCGACAGTCTGGCGCGCATCGCTGACTACTTGGACTGCTCCATGGACTTCCTTATGGGACGCACCGTTGACCCCGCTGTGCAGCGTATGGAGTTAACGGATGAAGAACGCCAAAAGGTTACGGATTTCCTGCAGTTCATTCTGAGCCAGCGGAAATAATGCTCAGAGCCGCTCCGATGGCTCTATTTTGCGTTTTCTATTCTCCCGCATGGAATTTGCCGTCCGGCAGGATATGCGGCTCAAATCGCTTCTCTGTGGACGTTTGTTCGATTTGGTGAAATCAGCCATCAATGACGAAGTGCGCGCCCTCGGTGATAAGCACCGTACCGCGATGCTCGTCATTGACGATGGTTGTCCGTTTGCCGATGTACTCAGCTGGCAGTTCGCCCCGCTTCACTCGTTCAAGGTTGTACGGAGATGCTTCCCAACGTCCCTTGTAGGACTCTGGGATCTTGCGCCACTCCGCTTTTGTGTAGTGACGCATCAGGTCTGCCCCCATTCTTTCTCATTCAGTTCCATCCAGCCGTAGGGGTCGCAGTACCACCAGCTGGATGCACCATCCTCGGTGAGCCGCACGATATCGGACACGCTCATGCTGTGGCCAGAGAAATCAACGGGTCGATTCGACCCGTTGAAGAGTGCGAACAGGCGAAGAAGCATCCTGCCCACTTCCGGGACAGACGGAATCTCACCGCCGTATACCCGGCGGTAGTTCTCCCGGTGGATGCCGCCCAGCTGTGCGGCCTGATCGGATGCCATGAACCGCAGTTTTACCTGCTCCATGGTGTCCTCTTTCAGCTGGTAGATTTCATACTTCATGTGAATCTTCCTTTCCTTGTTTTGCGGTGTTGGTTCCCGCGACCATCTTCGTGATGCCACGAAAATGGTTTCGGCCGGTACCGGCGGCCATCATCAGGCGGGGTCTTAGTAGTCCGGTCTTTCATCGCCCAGTGTCTCCCATGTCCCACCGGGGAGAAAGAACTCCGCTGTACGATCTTCAAGCGCAGCCACGAAGTTCTCCCGCCTCGGCCAGCGGACTTCATAGCCGTTGACGATCATATACGTGAAGCCCTCGCTGCGGTACTTGCTCTCCAAATGGCTCTCTTCCAGCTGAAAAAGTGGAATGGACTTGTTTGCAATCTTTTTCATCGTTCAGACCTCCAATTTGATTAAACGTCAAAGCTGACCGAATGATATGCGAACCAGTGCCCGCAGCGGCGGTGCAGCTTGTACCAGTTTGTGAAGCGCTGCCCAGAGCAGTCATAGGCCGTCGGGTAAAACTCGTAATAGCGGTTTTCCCGGAACCACTCGGCCGCATCGGTCTTGCTGGCCTTGTCCAGCTCGTTCGGGAGCTGCACCAGCTCAATGTAGCCATCAATACCGTGCTCCTCGACAATGCGGCTGTCAGGTGCCGGGCGGTTGTTGTAGGCCCGGATCTCCTTCTTGATGCTGACCATAAAGGCGGCCATGCCGGACTTCTGTTCGGCGGTGGTGGTGGGAACGTCGTCCCGGATGAATGCCAGCAGGGTGTAAGCGTCTCTCAGCTTCTCGGCGTCGGTGATCTTAAACATTGTCTTGTCCTCCAATATTGTTTAGAATTCGTTGAAGTCTCCAGCATCGAACAGCAGGCCGCTTCTGAATTTCAGGCTGAGCTTGCTTTCAGGGGGCTTGCGCTTGAAAACAGGCTTTCCGTTCACCAACTCTGCATACACGGAAAAACTGCAGCGCGTACCTTGGAGAGTGATGTAAACACCGTTCTGATAAGCACGGAGTTCGCCAAGTTCCAGTCCCCAAGAAGTGGTAAACTCAAGGTTTCGGCTCAACGCATTGTGGAGAGATGCCTTCTTGTTGTCCGGCATCATCCTGAAAAGCTCCAGCGCTTGCTTCTCGCAGTGCACGTTTTTGATTTCCATGGTTCAGCCCTCCTCAACGACCCATCCGGCACAATAGCCGGGATCGCGAAGCCTTGCCTTTGCAAGTGCTTCATCGAACGTCCGGGCACGAACCCGGACAGGCGGCAGGTCGCCGCCAACGATTTCCCATGTAGCCATGGGTGCTACAAATCTCTCCATGTTGCGTTTCCTTTCCATCTAACAGGTGAATGAATCACTTGTTAGATATATTATAATCCCAGAATTATGGGATTTCAATGCATTATTCCCAAAATTATGGGATTCTATCTTTTGCACAGATTGGGGGTGCATTTTATGTTCACTTCTTCCCAAATTGCTGACCGCATCAAGCAAGCCGCCCATACGCGGGGCGTTCTGGTCAAAGACCTACTGGTTGACTGCAACCTGAGCAAGAATACGCTGTCCACCATGAAGTCAGGTGGCAGCTTTCCGCGAATAGAAGCTCTTGTTGCCATGGCTGACAAGCTGGACTGTTCCGTTGATTACCTGCTTGGCCGCACCGATGATCCTGTTCTTCATCAATTGGATTCGTCCTCGTCGTCGGCTATATAACGTGCGCGCCCGCGCGTGATGAAGACGATAGTCTTCATATCTTCTTATTCTTTTTCTTCTTCTTTTCTTAAGAAGATGGGTTTTTTCGGTTTTTAAAAAACCCAATGGGTTTTCACATTTCATGCACATTTAGAAAAACAATCGATTTATCAAGAACTATTTTGCGTTCAATTTTGATATTTGACCTTCAAATTTGACTTTTCGACCTTGAATTTCACTTTTATGTTTGTGTTTTTCAAAACCCATCAAAACCCAAAAAAGCGAACGTAACCGAAAAAACCCATTCGGTTTTTTCGGTTTTTGAAAAAGGCGGGGTTTACACCCCGCCAGGAACCACCTTGGAGATAACGAGCCTCCCGGCGAATCGCTGAAACTTTTCCGGCGAGCGAAACAACTTCTCGAAATAGGCTGCATCTTCTTCCCGCAGATCCGCGAAGTCCTCTGCCGAGAGCCCAACTACCAAGAACGTGCCGGCAATGATGTCGTAGGGCTTACCGTTCTTGTACAACGCCCGGTTCAGTTCAAGCCCGCAGCACTTGCCCTCCTCATTGCAGATCAGGCCGACCGGGCGGCGTTCATCCGGGTAAATCACCTCAATATAGCCGCCTACAAGGCTCTGCAGGCTTGCAAGTTCGTTGGCAACGTTAATGCGTTCCGGGGCTTTGCCCGGCTCAATTTTCAGTGCTTTCATGGCTTAATTCTCCTTTCTTGCTTTCAGCGGTTCGCCATTCCATGCCACGCAGTACGGGTGTGCATCCAGATCAGTACCGTGCATCCAGCCGCCCTGCACAGCCATTGCGGCTTCCACCCGGTACGATTCCCGGGTGTGGCTCCGCTTGACGTTCTTGTACAGAGCCCCGCCGTGGGACTTCTGGAATGCTTTGGCTTCATCCTCGGTCTTAAAAAACTTGTTGCAATACATGGTCAATCCTCCTGTGTTTCAAAGGTGTTGGTTTCGGTCATGCTATTGTGGTTCAGTCCTCCTTTCTGTTCAGCTGGTACCCAGTGCCGCGATAGCTGATGATGTACCGGTGATCCGGCGTGCGGAACACCTCAATGCGCTTCTTGTCCACGTTCTTGATGCCCAGTTTCCGGCGAATGAACGGAACGGCAATCTTGATGGTTTGGGCGTTGGTCATGTCCTTATTCTGGCGGCTCGGGCACTGTGCATAGCGGCGCATCCGTACCTTGCTAACGGCTTCCGCATCCGCTTCTGTGCCATAGAACTTGTTGGAATCTCCATATCCATTCACTTCGTAGAAGCGTTGGCTGCTGACCGGCTCCAGACGGTTATTCCAAATCGTGTTGATGCAGTAAGCCACATCCCGACGTACATTCTCTTTCTCGGCCACACGGCCAACAAACAGTTCCGTTCCCTGCTTATCCCAGCCATCGGAAAAGGTTCGAAGCAGAACTCGAATTATCTCCGTGCCGTTGGTCAGATCAACCTTGGCAGTTTCACCTTGGCTCCCACTCATGCTCGCTGTGTTGAAGTGATATCCACGCGCCAAGTACTTGCTTACCTCAGCGGTGAACATTTTGTTGATGTCTGCATACGTCATAATCGAATCCTCCTTATCGAACAATTGTACAACCGGCGTATTTAAAGTTCTTTGCCGCCACTGCAACTTCAGACAGATGCTTTGCGAACTCTGCTACTCTCTCCGGGGTTGCTTCCGGGCAGCTAGCCGAAATGCTAATCTGCACCTTTTCGCCTGAAACCAAGCCAACTTCGATGCTCTCATCCAGCGTGTCAATCTGCTTTGTGAAATCATGCATCGCCCGGCTCAATTCGCTGTATTTTACTGTTCTCATTGCTCTATCCTCCGCTCGTTCTTGCAATCCAACAAATGTTTGATTACGATTATATAATAATCCAACACTTGTTAGAGGACAAGACCGCAAAGCAAACATTTGTTAGATTTCAGCACCGTGCACAAGATTCTTAGAAGAAAGCTGGTAAAACGTATGACGGTTACAGTACAACGCATCGTCGATTTGACCGAACGCTATGGCACATCAGGCGCTTTTATAGCGCGCCTATGTGGAAAGAGCCGTTCTCTAATTGCAGGTTGGAAAGACGGCAAAGCCGCCCCTACCGACTCGGACCTAGCAGCCATTGCAGACCTTTATGGGGTATCTGTCGCCTATCTGCGCGGAGAGGTAGACGTACCGGAGTCAAGTGTTAAGAACGCCTTACAGCAGCAGCTTTTAGACAGCGTTCAGAGCCTGGCCGATGATGAAATGCTAAAGGTTATAGAATACGTTCGCTTCCTGAAATTTCTGGATGCAGAACAAAAGGCAGACCCCCAATAAGGGAGCCTGCCCATGCTGAAGGATGCGTTACTGCTCCTTCAGCTGCCCGATGTACTCAAGCACCTGCCGGATCTGTTCAGGGGGTAAATCCTTGATTTCGTCCCGCAGAACTTCATCCAGCACTTCTCCGTGCTTCGGGTGTTCATCCGATGCTGCCATGTGCCATCACTCCTTCCCGGCTTACAGATAGGCCATTGAAAGAGTATGACATCTGTACTTTGCATTTCCAGCTTTTGGAAACATATACCAATGCTCGTGATAAAATAACAGGAAAGGTTATGGTGTGATATGGGATTCAGGTATAGAAAAAGCATTCGGCTTGGTGGTGGGTTCCGCATCAATATTTCTGGTAGCGGTGTTGGATACTCATGGGGTGTTCCAGGGTATCGAATCACCAAAACAGCGAACGGAAAAATCCGGCAAACCGCCTCCATCCCAGGAACCGGACTGAGTTATTCGACCGAGGAACCCATTTATAAATCTGCACGAAAAAGCGCTCTAAAAGAAGAACCATATACAGATACGGAAGTTATTCAATCTACCGACCGCGCAGACTATAAAGATTCCGACTTCAAGGCGCTTATGAAGCGAATCAACCGGGTTTGCTTTCTCAATAAAGCCTCACTTATCGTTGGGGCTATCGGCCTGCTCGCTTTCATCGTTCTTCATACACCGCAGCGGCTTTTCCTGACCATTTTATCATTTATCGTATTTCTCTATGCCCACTATACTGCCCCTGTAAATTTGGAATACGACTTCACCGATGAACAGTTTGATGCCTACGAAGAATGGTATAACGCCTGGCGTAAATTATTTGCCTGTGATGCCGTTTTCTATGTACCCGAAACCCACACCAACAGCAGCGCAAAAAAGAATGGCGGTGCCGAGAAAACCGTATCCGAAGAAAAAGCTCTCGGAATGCCTGCACTCCCCTATTTTCTCAGAACAAATGTGCCTGTTTTTTCGGCCGCTCTGAATAAGAAGGAGTCCATTTATATTTTCCCGGATAAGGTGTTCTATCTCCACAATAGCAAAATCAGCGCATACGACCTTTCGGAGGTCTCTTTCAATGTCGATTCTGTCAACTGTGTCACGGATCAGGAGCATCTACCGGCGGATAGCAAGGTGGTCAAAGAAACTTGGCTCCGGGTCAATGCCGATGGTTCCCCCGACCGACGCTATAAGAACAACAAGAAATGCCTTGTCTGCGAATACGGCAGGCTGCGCATCCGCTCTGACAGCGGACTAAATATTTATTTTCTGCTTAGCAATTCCGACAACGTAGACCAGTTCAAGGCAATTCTTCCACAATAAAAAAAGACCCCGGCCATTATAAAAATGGTCGGGGATTTATAAACTCTTCAGGAGGTATATTCGATGCCCTGCTATAAAGACGAAAAAACGGGAACTTGGTATTGCCAGTTTCGATATACTGATTTCACCGGAGCGCAGAAGCAAAAGCGCAAGCGCGGCTTCAAAACCCGCCGCGAAGCGCAGGAGTGGGAGCGGGAATTTCATCTGCAGAAAGCCAAAAGCTGTGATATGACGCTTGCCAGCTTTGTGGAGTTATACTTCAATGACCGGGAGCATCATGTCCGTGACACCACAATGGACACTAAGCGAAATATTTTTGACACAAAAATTGTTCCACTTCTCGGAAACCGGAAAATGAACGAAATCACAGCCCTAGATATTCGAGACTGGCAACAACGGGTCAAAGAGATGGGCGAAGCCACTGGTCTGCCCTATGCCGAAACATATCTCTACACTATCCACGCACAGTTGACTGCCCTCTTCAACTACGCCCAGACATTCTACGGTCTTCGGTTCAACCCGTGCGATGCGGCCGGCTATATGGGTTCCTCCGTTGCCGGGGAAATGCTTATCATAACGAAAGACCAGTATGAAATTTTGCGGAAGGAATTCCGCAATGAAGCCTATCTCCTGGCATTTGACATTCTGTTTTGGACAGGATGCCGCGAAGGCGAAATGCTGGCATTGTTGCCGAAAGACCTGACCGATGATGACCAACTGCGAATCTATAAAACCTACCATCGGAAAAAGGGTCAAGACGTTCTCGGCCCCACCAAGAACAGCAAAAAGGGTGGCAACAGGAATGTGCCTATCCCCCATTGGCTGGCAGAAGAATTCCGTACCTACTGTTCTAAGCTATACGGCCTGACCCCAGATGATCGGGTATTTTACATGACCTGTACAGCCCTTAACAAAGAACTGACCCGCTGCACCCAGCTAACCTATCTGCCGGACATTCGCGTACATGATCTTAGACACAGCCATGTTTCTCTCTGTATCGAACTTGGGTATTCTATTGTTCTGGTGGCCAAGCGAATCGGGGACACCGTTCCCGTTGTCATGCGGACATACGCCCATCTGTACCCCAATAAGCAGCAGGAACTCGTGTCAAGACTAGAAACCCTCAGCACCCCCTCTTCCTTCAATGAAGAATCCGATTTGATGCCACTCGGTTAGGGCCAAAACAGATGATGTCAAGGTCTGTTTTTTGATGTCATGATGTCACAAAAGCCCCGGAAAGTTTCGATTTCTCGTTGCTTTCCGGGGCTTTCAAATTATTCTTCGATAATAAACCGTGCTACCAGTTCTCTGTACATCCAGCAAGTGTTTTTGAAGCGGATGATGTCAAAGTGATGTCATTTTTACAAAATTCATCATTTTTCAAACGTAGGTGCGATATATTTTCTCGTATTCCATTATTCGAGCTCGATTGAAGCAGGGCATTTCCTGCTCTTTTTGGTGTTTTTGAGGTGCGGTTTCACGTTGTTATTTCCTCGTATTCTTCCTGTTCTCCCTCTTTGACGGGTGCCGTAATGCCATGTGAATGCCACAGCTCAAAAAAGAGGCCCCAGCGTCGAGGCCCTGCGCTCAGCGTAAGGTTTCGGACGTCGGGGCCTCTTTGTCCAAGAGAGCGTTTCCTGCATTTCATTTTACCGCAGCAGGAAGCAGCTGTCAAGCGGGAAGCATTTAGTCCCAGATGTGCTCGTCAAGATACGCTTTCCATTCAGCGTCTGCATCTGCAAGGGCCTTCTCGTAGTCATCGCCATTGATGATGCGCTCCAGAGCCTTCTTGTATGCGCTTGCCTGAGCATAATTGGCAGCAAGCGAACCGGCTTCAGCCTTGCGGTATGCTGCGGCGCGGGGGTATTTCTTCCGCAGGGCTTCAATGCCTTCAGGGGTAACAGAAGGCTTGCTCGGAAAAATTGCATCACCACTTTCAATGGCCTGGTTGAACGCCTCTCGGTAGTTCAGCAGAGCTTCGTTCGCTGCCTCCAGCTCTTTCAGGCCCTCGATCGCCTCGATCTTCGCCTGCCGTTCCCGCGCCTTCTGTGCGTCCTCTTCGGCCTGCTTTTCCTTTTTGAGCAGGTACTCCATGATCTCCGGTTTGTGAGCCTTCGCGTATGCAGAGTACGCCGGGACGTCTTCTTTGCTGACGCTCCGCGTTCCGATCTTGTCGCCCTGACGGAAGGTGTGAGTGACCTCCACGAAATGCTCGACGCACACATTGTCAAATTTCATAGTATTTCCTCCTGGCATTTGATGTGGTTAGTGTATTGTTCCTAACAATATTATACTCCTGTATATGCCGGGTGTCAATTTATTTTTCTCTTTTGAGCGGATTTTATCTTGACAGGCGAGACAAAATCAATTATACTAGGATGTGGAAAAGGGGGACTCCAGATGTCAGCAGCGAAAATCATCAAGCAGATCATGGTCGAAACAGGAACGACCGTCCGAGAGCTGGCTGGAAAGCTCGGATGCACGCCGCGGAGCTTGAGCAACAGGCTTTACCGGGACACATTCACATATTCGGACTACATCAAAATTGTTTCCGCTTTGGGCTGTACGGTACAGACCGTCACTGGCACAGGGAAGGTCTTCCAGAACGAAAATGAACCAGATTGAAGGAAGGATGCTGAGTCATGAAAAAATTTCTTTCCACGCTTGCTGTACTTTTGGCAGCCTGCTTGCTGCTGTGCTCGTGCGGCAAAAAGACGAAATGCAGCGGTCAGGCTGTTTCCGTTGGCAAGAGCGCGATCGAAGCCGCGGACGACTACCTGGACAACAACCAGTCGGCACACGACGCTCTGGACAGGCTGGACGAGCTCAAAGAGAAGATGGAGTATGTGGACTCTGAGGACGCATCAAAGCCCACCCACAGTGCAGACTACTCCGTTTCCTCCGATCTAGTTCTGCTGTCCCACGAGATCACGTTTGACAGCATCGACCACGATCGGTACGACAAAATTTTGGAGAAGCGGAACGACATAGCAAAAACCATCGGCGAGAAAAAGCGCAAATGAGATCAGACCGGCAGGCTTTCAACGGCCCGCCGGTTTTTGCTTTCAGCACTCAAATTCCAAGTCCACAGTTGAAAGCTATGTGCAAAATGTGGAAAACAAAATAAGGCCCTCCCCAGACCATTGCGATCAGGGAGGGCCTTGCTTATTTTTGCTTATTCGCGGTTTACGCTGACTTTTTCGCTGAATTTTTGTAAATCGCGCGAATAACGCGCACCGCGCGTTTTCCAGCAGCAGACCATTTTCGTTGCGCCACGAAAATGGTTATCCACGGGTTGCTACCTCACGGGGTACTTCTTCATCCGTCATATCGAAGCTCCTTCATGTTTTCGTGGCGTCACGCAGACATTACTTGCTGACGCCCTTGTTGCGGCTGATCTGGGCCTGGATGCGGGTCGTCAGATAGCCCACGGTATCGCCGCCGCTGATCTCCTTGATGTAGTCCAGAGCATCTTTGCTCAGGCTCTTAATCGCTACCGAGATCGCACGGCTCAACGCCTGGGCCTGCTCCTCCTCTTTGAACGTGCCGGCCTTTTTCAGATCGTCAACGTAGGACTGGTTCATGGCTGCCACGGCGTCGGCCACCGCGTTTGCGATCTCCTGGACGAGGCGACGGGTCACTTCGCTTTTGGCGTTCTCCTCAGCAGATGCGCCGATCGAGGCCGCGGCCTTCTTCACGCAGGCAGTTGCAATGGGCAGACAGACCATCAGGACGGCCCAAGAGATTTCACGCAGAATGTTGTTCATAGTCGTTCTCCTCTCAAATCACAGTTTTGCCAGGTACTTATCCGCACCCGACAGTTTTTTCCAGGAAGCAGGGCCGCAGATGCCATCTGCAACAAGCCCGTTCTGCTTCTGGGCAGACAAAAGGGCCTGCGTGGTGGCAGGCCCGAAGTTTCCATCCTCTTTGATTTTGAGCAGCTTTTGCAGCAGGATGATCGCCGATCTGTTCGCTGCGCCGACGCTCCCCTGCCGGATGGTGGGCAGGATGAAGCTATTGTACGTCGTCGAGGGATAGACACCCGGAGAGGTACAGAGCCAGGTTGCCTTGCCTGCGCGGGTGTCCGCGTGGCACATAGCAGCCTCGGAATGCCAGTAGATGCCGATGCCGCCGAAGCCCACCGCCTGCGCGATGATGCCCAGCGCGACCGGATTCACGACCCGATCGAGGGTGCGCCAGTCGGCAGCAAACCCATAGAGGTGCTTGCTGCGCGAGCTGCCGTGTACCTTGGCGTTGTGCGTGATGCAGCGATACCCGGACGTGACCTTCAACTTGACGCCCAGCACATCCCGGATGCTCTGGAGCTTGTCTACGAGCTCCAGATCGATCATCTGGGCGTCGCACTTCTTGCACTGGCATTCAAATTCATCCCTGGTAAAATTCTTCGTCAGCGCGGTTTTGTCCCCGCGCTTATAGGTTACGATGCTCATTGAAAACAGCTCCTTAATTCATTCCTCCATGTTGTCCTGTTCGGACTTCTGTTTCAGGATTTCGATAGCCCCGGTCAGTGCCTTGGGGATTGGCACCCCCATCAGGCCAGCATTTTCGATGATGGACAGCGTCTCGTTTGCGATGAATGCGATCACGGTAGCATCTCGGATAAAATTAGACCCCATCACCGTGTCGAGGTGGCAGGCCACCAGCACGATCAGCAGGGTTACACCTTTGCGGCACAACCCTTTCCACCCGGCGCGGGATTCCAGTGCGCCGTCTTTGCTCTTCGGGCTGGCGTGGAAAACCCCGGCGACCACAAGCCCCGTGATGTAATCGACTGCCATGAACAGGATCAGCGTCGAAAGTGCCGCATCCCATCCGCCGAATTGACTTGCAATCAGACTGCCGATTACTCCAACCATGGTGCAAACTCCATTCTTCATTACATCACCCATCTGCTTTTTACCTCCCGGACGTGGAAGTTCTTGCTCAGAGCCTTGTCCCCGTCCTTCGCATACGAATAGGCTTTAATTGCCATTGCTACCATCTCCCTTCATGCCCAGATCAGCACCGCACCCGCGCATGGCACAGTCCACCATCAGCACCCCGAACTCGGCCCGTTCGGTGCTCATGTTTTCGCCCTGCGCTTCAAGGCGGGTCAGCAGCCGCTCGACCAGCTCAGGCCACGTCATAGTCGTCACCGGTGATGCGCTTGTAATCCTCGGCGGTGATCTCGCCCTTGTTTACGCGCCCGGCCAGAACTTTCTTCACGCCTGCACGGCGGGATACGGGCATCTCTGCCCAAGTCTTAGTGCCTGCAATCAGGCGGTTTGCCCAAATTTTATCCATAGTCCTTTACCTCCTTATTCTTTGTTCAGCGCTGCGTCCAGCTCACACAGCGCGGTTTCGATGTCGGTCAAACGCTTCTCGTTGGCCGCGTCCTGTTCGCACAGGGCATCTTCCATTTCAGCCACACGCTCCGGCAGCCGCTCATGCTCCTGCTGCTTCTTGGCGGCAGTTTCTTTTTCCTGCCGGGTGGGCAGATCGTGTTTCTTCCAGTTCAGTGCCATTGTCCTGCACCTCCTTATTCAAAAGCGCCGGAGACGGCTTCGATGTAGCCGCCGGTGCCGGATGCGCCGCGGCTGACGCTGATGCGGAAATTGAATGCTGAACCGTTGGCAGCAGTCTTGTTGGTGAACACGATGTTCACGCCTTTCTGCACCTCAGTGGTGGCATCCTGCCAGACCGGGGCCGCGTCCTTGGCGTTGTTCGTGACCTCTGTCTTGAACACAGGCGCGGTTAAGGGCCAGCAGCTGTTGCTCGCCGCCGGACAGCAGACCGGCAAGCTGATGCTGGCGTTCGCCCAGACGCGGGAATCGCTCGAAAATTTCGTTCATCTCGCGCCTGACGGTGACAGTGTCACGCCTGAGCCAGGCACCCATCTGCAGGTTTTCCAGCACCGTCATGCGGGAGAAGATCCCGCGGCCCTCCGGGACCATCACCAGCCCGTCACGAAGCAGGGTCTCCGGACTCTGTTTACGCACCGCTTTACCGCTGAAGTCAATGCTGCCGCTAAAGCTTTCCAGCCCGGTAATGGCGCGCACGGTGGAACTTTTCCCCGCGCCGTTCGCGCCGATCAGCGTAGCCTGTTCGCCCTCGCGCAGGGTAAAGGAGACATCGCGTACGGCCTGAATGCCGCCGTAATGCACGTCCAGACGTTCTACCTTCAGTAATTCAGACATGGGCGTGACCTCCAAGCCAGGCGGCGACCACTGCCGGGTCGCGCCGCACGCTTTCCGGCGTGCCGCTGGCGAGCGTTTTTCCGTAATCAAGGACCGTCAGGCGATCGCAGATGCCCATCACCAGCTTGACGTCATGCTCAATCATC
>OGWY01002108.1_pt1 | contig 14788 bp, 11 predicted proteins | sample 1576121 | NCBI WGS metagenome assembly OGWY01 (sample SAMEA3541543, study PRJEB24748) | human gut metagenome | biome: human gut; feature: human-associated habitat; material: faeces | place: China | collected 2012 | reverse complement strand
AGCAAAGCGCCAACCAAAGCAGGCTGATGCAAACTATTTGTGATTTGGATAACGGGCGTTTCATTTCACTCCTCTTTTCTTTTTGTCAACAATGGCGTCGATCACGGCTACGGCTGTGATATTCACAATGTCACGGACAGAACTTTCGAAATCGGTGAAGTGGATAGGTTTGTTCAATCCCATCTGGATAGGGCCGATGAATTCTGTATCCGGGTCCATTGCCTGCAACAGTTTGTAACCGGCGTTTGCTGAACTTAGATTCGGGAAAATCAATGTATTTACGTCTTTACCTTTCAGGCGGGTAAACGGATATTTGGTATCACGCAATTCGCGGTTCATGGCAAAATTTACCTGCATTTCGCCGTCGATAGCCAATTCCGGATATTCGTCCTGCATGTGAGCAACTGCTTCGTGCACTTTCACTGGGCTACCTGCGGTATCAGCGCCGAAGTTAGAGTATGACAACATAGAGATAACCGGTGTGTGATTGAAGAAACGAACTGTTTTATCGGACAGTTTGGCGATATCAATCAATGTTTCCGTATCGGGGTGGCGGTTAATCAATGTGTCTGCCAGGAAGTAAGTACCTTTCTTGGAGTTCAGGATATGCATGGTACCGAAGTGTTTGAAGCCCGGTTGGATGCCGATCACTTCTTTTGCCACTTTGATCGTATTGCTATATCTTGTATAAAGTCCGGTGATGAATGCGTCTGCATCTCCTGTTTCCACCATCATCATACCGAAGTAGTTGCGTTCGAACATCTTGTCGTTGGCTTCTTCGTAGGTAAATCCTTCGCGTGCACGTTTTTCTGCAAGGATGCGGGAGTAACGCTCGCGGCGGTCTGATTCGTCCGGGTGACGAAGATTAACGATTTCAATACCTTCCAGGCTAAGATCCATTTCTTCTGCCAGTTTTCCGATAGCTTCGTCATTTCCTAATAAGATAGGATGACAGATACCTTCGGCTTTTGCTTCAACGGCAGCTTTCAGCATATTCGGGTGGATACCTTCGGCAAATACGACACGTTGCGGTGAGCGGCGGGCAGTATCATACAGTTGGCGGGTCAGTTTGGATTCGTAGCCCATCAATTCGCGCAGGTGAACACAGTAAGCGTCCCAGTCTTTGATTTCTGTGCGAGCCACTCCGCTTTCCATAGCAGCTTTTGCCACTGCGCAGGAAACTTCGGTGATGAGGCGTGGATCTACCGGTTTCGGGATAAAGTATTCCGCACCGAAAGAAAGGTTGTTTACGTGGTAGGCTGCGTTGACTACATCAGGTACCGGTTGTTTTGCCAGGTTGGCAATGGCGTGTACGGCCGCAATCTTCATTTCTTCGTTGATTGCTTTAGCTTGAGTGTCCAAAGCACCGCGGAAGATATATGGGAAACCGATTACATTATTAATCTGGTTCGGATAGTCGGAACGTCCGGTAGCCATCAGTACGTCAGGACGTGCTGCCATGGCATCTTCGTAAGAGATTTCCGGTGTCGGGTTGGCCAATGCGAATACGATGGGCATCGGAGCCATGCTGCGTACCATATCTTGACTCAACACATTTCCTTTTGACAGGCCGAGGAATACATCCGCGCCCTTGATTGCTTCTTCCAGTGTATGGATATCTGTGCGGTCGGTTGCAAAATATCTTTTCTGCTCGTTCAGATCGGTACGTGTCTTGCTGATAACGCCTTTACTATCCAGCATGACAATATTTTCGAGGCGAGCGCCCAAAGATACATATAATTTAGTACAAGATACTGCGGATGCACCGGCACCGTTCACGACGATTTTCACATCCTCGATTTTCTTTCCTGCCACCTGCAAGGCATTTACCAAACCGGCGCTGGAGATAATAGCAGTACCGTGCTGGTCGTCGTGCATTACAGGAATGTCTAATTCTTCTTTCAGGCGACGTTCGATTTCAAAACATTCGGGCGCCTTGATGTCTTCCAGATTGATACCTCCAAAGGTAGGAGCGATTGCTTTCACTGCCGCAATGAATTTCTCCGGATCTTTCTCGTCTACTTCGATGTCGAAAACGTCGATACCGGCATAGATTTTGAAAAGCAGCCCTTTACCTTCCATTACAGGTTTGCCGCTTAATGCGCCTATATCGCCCAGTCCGAGTACGGCTGTACCGTTAGAAATAACAGCTACAAGATTTCCTTTAGCTGTATACTTGTATGCATCCTGCGGGTTCTTCTCAATTTCGAGACAAGGTTCTGCTACACCGGGGGAATATGCGAGTGATAAGTCGGTTTGAGTACTATAAGGTTTGGTAGGCACTACCTCAATCTTGCCGGGTTTGCCCTGTGAGTGATAGAGCAAAGCGGCTTCTTTCGTTATTTTAGCCATGGTATATATGTAATTTGTTAATAAGTTATCAATTGGCTGCAAATGTAGGAATAAAAGTTAGAAATTGTTGCTGTTGATTGGTAATTTCTATTAATTTTATAGCAAAATGGCTGAATTTATGATATGAGATACATAGGATATGCATTTATATCCTATTCTTTTTTAAAAGCTTAGATATTGATTTATTGAAATTTTAACAAGCGCTTTGGTTGTCGGCTTTAGTTATTTCGTTATTTTTGAGTCCATATATGATTTAACCTTATTTGATGATGATTACCACCCAACAACTTCAATTATTGAAGGAAGGAAATAAAAAAGCTTTTGAAGCGTTGTATCGTGCATACAATGCTCGCATTTACAGTTTTGTCCTTTCTATGATAGGCGATGCCGGGGTGGCAAAGGATATTACACAGGATATCTTTCTCCAAATCTGGGAGAAACGGCTCAATATTGATTTGGAAGGTAATTTTGACGGTTATCTTTTTAAGATATCCCAAAATATGGTATACCATTACGTAAGGCGCGAACTCCTGCTTCAAAATTATGTGGATAAACTATCCAATGAATCGGCTGACGAATCCGTAGAGATAGATGAAGAGTTGGATTATTTATTTTTAGAAGAATATATCCTGAAACTTTTGGAAGAACTGCCTCCTGCCCGTCGGGAAGTTTTTATGCTCTACTGGAAATCCGGGCTGAACTATCGTGAGATAGCTGAACAGTTGGATATATCCGAAAAGACTGTTGCTACACAGGTACATCGTTCTTTGGATTTCCTGCGTGACAAACTGGGGACGATTGCCTTTTCTGTTTCTCTCTTCCTGCACCATATCTAATGCTTAACCTTTAATAAAAGTTAATATCTAACTTATCTTCATTTTCTTGTAGTCCTTTTCTGTCTCTCAAGGCTAGTATATATAGAACAGGAAAATTATGGAGCAACACGATTACATAGTACTATTGGAAAAATTCTTCAAAAAGGAGGCCTCTTCTGAAGAAAGAAGGATACTTATTGAATGGATTCGTAAACCCGGAATTCGTAATGAGTTTAATCTGCTTTGCGAGCAAATGTGGAAAGAAGCAGCCGTCGAAATCGATAAGACAGTGGAAGAAGAAATGTGGAACCATCTGCAGAGGAATCTGGATGAGCCCAAGATACTATCTCCGAAGAAACGGCGCTGGCAACCTATTATATATAAGGTGGTAGCCACTATCTTATTACCGGTTTGTTTGGGACTGGCCACTTACTTTGGGGTAGAACACATGAATAAGGTGTCACAGGACCCTTTCATGGTGGCTGTCGATTATGGACAGAAAGCGAATCTGACTTTGCCTGATGGAACGAAAGTCTGGTTGAATTCGGCTACTCATCTTTCTTATGATGCGGAGTATAACAAATCCGACCGAAAGATTTATTTAGACGGAGAAGCCTATTTTGAGGTGGCAAAGAACAAAGACAAGCGCTTTATCGTCTGTTGCAATGATTTGGAGATAGAAGCGTTGGGAACAACCTTTGATGTGAAGGGATATGGGGACGATCTTTCCGTCACGACACTGCTGGCGGAAGGAAGTGTCAGGGTTTCTAATAAAACGAATGCCACCTTGTTGAAACCCGGCGAAAAGGTAGAGTATCATAAGAACAAGCAGACATTTACTAAATCGCCCATCTCGGATCTGCGTGAAATCGACTTTTGGCGGAACAATATGTTGATTTTTAATTCAGCGCCTTTAGCAGAGATCGCGACCACGCTGGAGCGGATGTACGGAGTGAAAGTCGTGTTTGACTCGGAGAAGCTGAAGAATGTGCCGTTTTCCGGAACCATCCGGAACAGCAGTTTGCATAATGTATTTTACATTATAAGCCTTACTTATCCTTTGACCTATGAGTTAGAAGGAGATACGGTGAGAATTGGAAGTAGTATTAACTAAAAAAGACGATTTATGGAAGACACCTCATAATAAAACAAAGAGGGTAGAATTATGTAGCAGCATAATTCCACCCTGAAATAAAATACGGTTTATACATGATAGTAAAAAAGAAATTTTTCCTTATGCGGATAAGGGAAAGGGAATCCTTTTTGTTTCATGATTTCACAAAGATAATAAAAAGTCTAATTTTCAGACTTATATTTTAAAGAATTTAAAGCTAATTACTAATGAGAAAACAATTACATATCATATTCAGGCTTGTTATGTTCTGTTGTATCTTGTTGTTTGTGTCTCAAGAGGTAAGTGCGCAGATCACTTTCTCTGTAAAAAATCAGACAATACGCCAGACGATACGAGTGATTGAGAAGAAGGCTGATTACAGCTTCTTTTATACGGATAAGCTTCCCGGATTAGATCAAAAGATTTCATTGAAAGTGGACAATGAAAGCATCGATTCGGTTTTAGAAAAAGTTTTCAAAGGGTCACCTATTAGTTATAAGATAGAATCGGGCAAGCAGGTAGTGCTTACCCTGAAAACCGAACAAAACGCCTCCCGGAAAGGAGATAAGAAAACAATAACCGGTGTTGTAGCCGATCGGAGGGGGGAACCTTTGATTGGTGTTACCGTGAGAGTGGAAGGGGAGAATATTGGGACCGCTACTGACATCGACGGACGTTTCTCTTTGGAAGCTCCCATAGGGGCAAAAATCAGTTTCTCCTATATCGGTTACGTTTCCCAGTCTCACACGGTCAATAAACAGAGCATATATAATGTGTCTTTGAGTGAAGATTCGCAAGTGCTGGAAGAAGTTGTCGTGGTGGGATACGGTTCTATGAAACGGAAAGATATTACGACGGCAGTATCAGTGGTTTCTACGGCAGATATTGAAGAACGTCCGATCATGACAGCTGCACAAGCCATTCAGGGAAAAGCAGCCGGTATTCAAGTCGTGCAGCCATCGGGTATGCCGGGTTCCGGGGTAACCATCCGGGTGAGAGGTGCTACTTCGGTGCAGGCATCTAATGAGCCGTTGTATGTGGTAGATGGTTTGCCGTCGGATGATATTTCGAATATCAGTCCGAACGATATTGAAAGTATGCAAATCCTGAAAGATGCTTCATCAGCAGCTATTTATGGAGCACGTGCGGCAAACGGAGTGGTGTTGATTACGACCAAGAGAGGAAAGATCGGTGCACCGCAGGTGAAAATGAGTGCTTATGTGGGTTTTTCTAAATTAGGGAAGAAGATAGATGCCTTGAATACAGAGCAATATAAAGACTTGATGAAAGACTTGAAAGCTGTTTCGGACGTTGCTCCCAATATCCCTGAAAATGAAACACGCTATGTGGACTGGACTGATTTATTCTTCGGTACGGGTGTTAATCAGAACTATCAATTATCTGTGGCAAATGGAACCGAGAAATTACAATATTTTGTATCCGGAGGTTATTCCGACGAACAAGGTATTGTGGAGAAAGCACATTTCAACCGGTATAATTTCCGTGCGAATTTGGATAGTGAGCAGACAAAATGGTTAAAGATGGCGCTCAACTTTGCGTATTCGCATACAGGAGGACAATGGGTGAACGAAAGCCGCAGTTCTTTGCGTGCCGGTTCCATCTTGTCCGTAGTGAATACTCCTCCGTTTATGCAGAAGTGGAACCCGTATGATCCGAACGAATACGACGAACAGGCTTATGGTGCACGTATTCTGAATCCGCTGGCTGCCAATGCTGCAGACAGCAACACGAATACAGATCATATTAATGGTTCGCTCGGCTTTACGGTTGATATATATAAAGGTCTGAAATTCAAAACAACTTTTGGCATTGAACTGACTAATGAACACTGGGATTATTATCTGGACCCGATCTCAACTTCGGACGGACGCGGTACAAAAGGACGTGTGGAAGAGAGTTTCTCACGAAACTTCGAATGGCTGTTTGAGAATTTGCTAACCTATGATTGTTCCTTCAACAAACATAACCTTTCCATCTTGGGAGGAGCCACCCAACAGCGTGCGCAATATAACGCATCCTGGATGGCTGGTTTCGATCTGGCAGAGTCTTATCCCGATATTCATTCCATCAGCGCCGCCAATCAGTTGGATAAAGACGCTTGTGGTTCTTCCGCCTCCGCATGGACGCTGGCCTCTTTTTTAGGTCGTATAGCGTACAATTATGACAGCCGTTATTTGCTGACGGTCAACTTCCGTGCCGACGGTTCTTCCCGTTTTGCTCCGGGACACCGTTGGGGTACTTTTCCTTCTGTTTCGGCAGGTTGGAGAATTTCAAGCGAAAAGTTTATGCAACCTTTGCAAAACATTGTAACCGATTTGAAGCTACGTGCCGGATGGGGTATGAACGGTAACCAGGGCGGTTTTGGAAACTACGCTTACATGGCTTCCATGAGTGCTAGTAAACTACCGGTTTCAGAAGGTAACTTATACCCGGGACTAGCCATCAGACCCGGTTCGGCAGCCAATAAAGAACTGACTTGGGAAAAAACAAGCCAGTGGAATCTGGGTCTCGACCTGACAATGTTTGATTCCCGTTTATCCTTCTCGGTGGACGCTTACTACAAAAAAACAACCGACTTATTACTGACAGTCAGTCTGCCGGAGAATGTAGTGCCAAGCAGTGTGACAAGAAACGATGGTGAAATGGTGAATAAAGGTATGGAGTTCACTGTCTCTTCCCAGAATTTGAAAGGCAACTTCCAGTGGAATACCGATTTCAATATCTCTTTCAACCGGAATAAGTTGACGAAGCTCGGCTTGAATAAAGTCTATTATTATGCTGAAATGTATGAATCCAAGGAGAAAGCTGTCATCCTGAAAGAAGGTCTTCCATTGGGAACATTCTTTGGATATATATCAGAAGGCGTCGATCCGGAAACTGGAAATATTATCTATCGTGACCTGAATGGTAACGGCTTTATCGATCCGGAAGATCGCACTACCTTGGGAAATGCCCAGCCTAAGTTCATATATGGTATGACGAATACATTCTCGTATGCCGGCTTCGACCTGTCTGTTTTCTTGCAGGGAAGTCAGGGCAATAAGATTTTTAATGCGTCACGCATCGATATGGAAGGTATGACCGACTTTAGAAACCAGTCGGTTCGTGTATTGGATCGTTGGAAACGACCGGGTATGATTACCAATGTCCCCCGCGTTGGTAATACAGAGAACAATCACAACTCCTCCCGTTTTGTAGAAGACGGATCTTATTTGCGCTTGAAAACAGTCACTTTGTCCTATAATTTCCCTAAGAAATGGTTGAATAAAATACATCTGTCCAGATTGCAGGCTTACGTCACCGGACAGAATCTTTTCACGTTGACAAAATACAAGGGATACGATCCTGAAGTAAATGCTTTTGGCGGCGACTCCGTTGCCCAAGGAGTGGACTATGGTACTTATCCTCAATCGAGGGCGGTAATTTTTGGTTTGAATGTTGAATTTTAATAGGTGCGAAAATGAAAAACATAATAAAGTTAGCTTATGTCGTACTCTGCGTCTTAGTCGTTTCATGCAGTAATTTTTTGGATGAGAAACCGCAATCGGATTTTATGCAGGAGGGTACCGGGACGGAAGATCAGGAGTCTAAATACGGAAGTCTGGCAGATGCGCAAGCCGAGTTGCAAGGTGCGTATGAAAGCTTTAAGGCAGATATATTCCAGTCGGAAAATTACACCATTGGAGATGTACAATCCGATAATTGCTATATTGGTGGAGACGGCGTGGCCGAACAAGAATTTGATTTGTTGAAGCTGACTTCTACCAATTATAAGGTAGAATTGGTCTGGTCACAGTATTATTCAATGGCGGGCACTGCAACCAGTGTGATTGAAAATACGAAAATGATGGATCCTGCCTCTACCGTAGCAGAAGAGCGTAATCGGGTCATCGCAGAAGCAAAATTCTTGCGCGCATGGGCCTATTTCGATATCGTCCGTTTATGGGGAGACGCTCCGATGGTGTTGGATTTGATTCCGACCATTACAGCCGAGAATCTGGATAAATGGTATCCGGTGATGTATCCTGAACGTTCTGTCGCAGATAAAATATACGACCAGATACTGGATGATCTGAACGAAGAAAATACCATTCGTTACCTAGCAAGCAAAAATAAAGGAGTTTTCCAGGCCACCAAAGGCGCCGCTTATGCTTTGCGTGCCAAGGTGTTGGCAACCAGAGGAGAGAAATCAACACGCGACTATGCCAAAGTGGTTGAAGCTTGCGACAAAGTGATAGCAGAGGGTTATACGCTGGTCGGCAACTTTGATGAGTTGTGGCAACCTGACAAGAAATTCTCTTCCGAAAGTATCTTTGAAGTCTATTACACCTCCGATGCTCCCAACTGGGCTTATTGGGTGTTGCTGAAAGAAGACGACGGTTCGGTGACCTGGAGACGTTATTGTACGCCTACTCATGACTTGGTTGCTAAATTCGACAAGGAGAAAGATACCCGTTATGCATCCAGTATCCTTTGGAAATCGGTTCCTTATGACACCTATTGGCCAGCAGACAGTTATCCGTTGTCTTATAAGATTCGCGAGAAGACTTCCAACATTATTCTGATGCGATTGGCGGATATACTCCTGTTGAAAGCCGAAGCACTGGTAGAGTTAGACCGCACTCCGGAAGCGATTCGAATCGTGAACGGCATTAGAGAACGTGCGGGCTTTGCTCCCTCTTCTCTGGATGAGAATATGGGACAGGCTAGGGGCCGCTTGGCGGTAGAGAATGAACGTCAATTGGAGTTGTATATGGAAGGTCAGCGTTGGTTTGACCTGGTACGTAATAACCGTTTGCTGGAGGTGATGCAGAAACATAAAGACAAAGATGGCAGATTGCTGTTTGCAGGTTTGCAGGCTTTCCGGCAGTTGTGGCCGATTCCTCAAGGAGAGAAAGATAAAAACACCAATCTGACTCAAAATGAAGGTTATTAATGAAAAGAGGAACGTAAAATTTTAAAAGAAAAAATGATGAAACACAATAATCTGTTTTTATGGTTGCTGGGGCTAACCGTTTGCTGGCTGGCTTCATGTAGCGAAGAAGATGGTCGGGTGAAGTATCCATATTCATGTCCTGAACTATCAGGACTACAATTCTCGACTACCGATCAGACTCCTGCTGCCGATTCTCTTTATTTCTCTGTAAAAATCCACGATCCGGAGACTCCTTTGTCTACGCTGGAAGTGAAATTGATGGTGGGTGAAACCTTGGTAAGTTCGCAGTCGATTCGTACGAAAGGCACTGATGTGTCGATTGTTGAGAAAGGAATTTATATCCCGTTTGAGGCTGACTTGGAAGAGAATCAGGAGGCTAAAGTAGTATTGACTGCCATCAATGTGGAAGGTAGTGAAGTCACTCAAACGTTTGATTTCCATATCGTCCGTCCACAGATTCCGGAAGTGCTCTATCTTCACTATAACGGTGAGGTGGTAGAAATGACCCGGAGCGCAGAGAATCCTTATCTGTATCTGACGGAAGTTTCCGGCTCGGAAGAGGGCTATCCGATGGAGCTAACCGGAAAAATCTCCACTAAGGAATCATTGGACGATGCGGAATTGATTTGGGGAGCTGCTGAAAAGAGTAATACAGCTGTCCTTATTGAAGCATCGGGACCCAGCTTTGCCTTTGACTACCGGGATTGGTTTGTTGAACAGATCACTTTCGACGTGATGACTTTTAAACTGGGTATCGTCGGTTTCCAGAAGAACCTGAAAATTAAAGAAACCGAGTTGATAGCCAGTGAAGGATTGTTCCGTGCCCAGATTAGTTTTACTCAAGGTGAAGAATTTGAAATGAGTGGATTTGAAGATGTGGAACATGCTTACAACCGCGACTTCTTTAGTTATAATCCGGATAATGGTAAGTTTACCTTCCTGCGCAAATCGGGAACTTGGGAAATATACTATTCTTCTAAATTCAATTATATTTGGGTTGCACGGATGAGTGATACCGCACCTACTTGTTTCTGGTTGGTAGGACACGGATTCACTTGTGCTCCTGTCTGGAACGAGGCTTACAATAGCGGAGGCTGGAATTTGGAAGATATATCACAGTTGGGATATATTGTGCCGATTGGTGAACAAAAATATCAAACTACTGTGTATTTGAGTAACACTCATGAATGGGAGTCCTTCGAAATCGAAATTTACAGCGATTTGCAATGGAATAAAGATAAAGGTATGGAGTTACAGGCAGGTTCATTATTCGGCGACACGGATGGAATTGAACTATCGGCTTCCAATGGAATAACGAGTGGCGACGGCTTCGTACCTGGCTATTACCGTCTGACTTTCGACACTTCGCAGGGAGTAGGCAAAGAAACATTGCACATCGAACGATTGAGTGATTAATGTCTGAAAGAGTGATATATAGAAAAATAGGAAAGCCTATGAGAAATATACTATATACGATAGGGGGAAGTCTGTGTCTCCTGCTGTTCATGACCGGCTGTAAATCGGCTGACGGGGCGAAAGCCCCCGTGTCATTGACTTGGGAGATGGGAGCTGCCGAAGTGCAGCCCGGCTACTATGAGAACTCATTTATCCTGAAGAATATATCAGATGTTCCTTTGGGAAAGGACTGGATCATCTATTATTCGCAGTTGCCTCGTGAGATTCTTCAAGACGAATCTGCATCGGTCAAGGTAGAGGTAGTAAATGCAAACTTCTTCCGGATGTATCCGGCGGAAAACTTCCAGCCATTGGCACCGGGAGATTCGCTGGTTGTGACGTTCTGTTGTACCAACGGACTGAAAAAACTGTCACACGCTCCCGAAGGTACTTACTGGGTGAGTCAGGCAGGCGGCAAGCAAGGTACTCCCTTGCCTGTCGAACTGACCATACAGCCGCTACAAGGAATGGAGACGGAAGACTGGTATCCCGCACCTGATAAGATATATGCTTCAAACTTGGCGTTAGAGACTACTGCCAAGTTGCAGCAAACTGATATTTTCCCATCAGTAAAGGAAGCGTTTCCGGCTGTCGGTAAAGAAAACGTTATCATAGAAAATAAGGTGAAACTGACTTTTCATTCCGATTTTGCCAACGAAGCAGGATTGCTGAAAGAAAAGTTGGAAACACTCTATGGGTTGGAAGTCATTTCCGAAGCACCGGTAACGGTTCATCTGGATTATTTGCCGCAACAGGAAACCGCTGCGAATGACGAATACTACCGGATGGACGCAGGAAATAGTCTGATAAATATTTTAGCTCCTACTTCACACGGCATTTTCAATGGCACGCAAACCTTGCTCTCTCTTTTGAAAGGACAAGAGAAACCGTTCCGTTTGGAAGCTGTATCTATCCGTGACTATCCCGACTTGCCGTATCGCGGACAAATGCTGGATATTGCCAGAAACTTCACGACGGCAGACCAATTAAAGAAGCTGATAGACGCTACCTCTTCTTATAAACTGAACGTGCTGCATTTCCACTTTTCGGATGATGAAGGCTGGCGTCTTCAGATTCCCGGTCTGGAAGAACTGACTTCGGTTGGTGCACGTCGGGGACACACCACGGATGAACTGGAATGTTTGTATCCGGGCTACGATGGTAACTATGATCCGTTTGCGCCTACCTCCGGTAACGGATATTATACTCGTAAAGAGTTTATAGATTTATTGCGTTATGCAGCTCAAAGACATGTGCGTGTAATCCCAGAAATAGAGTCTCCGGGGCATGCACGGGCGGCAATAGTGTCCATGAAAGCACGTTATCATAAATATATAAACACCGATCCTGAAAAGGCCGTCGAATATTTGTTGAGTGACGCACAAGATACTTCCCGCTATGTTTCCGCACAGTCTTATACGGATAACGTGATGAATGTGGCATTGCCCTCTACGTATCGTTTTATGGAAAAAGTGATTCGTGAGCTGATTGCTATGTATGAAGAAGCGGAGGTACCTTTGACTACCATTCACTTGGGAGGCGATGAAGTGCCTGATGGAGCTTGGATGGGTTCGCCTGTCTGCCGGGCGTTTATGGATGAACATGGAATGACGAGTGCGCATGAACTGTCCGAATACTACATCACGAAGATGGCAGACTATCTGCAACAATATCATGTGCAGTTTAGTGGCTGGCAGGAAGCAGCGTTGGGACATTCGGAGGCTACCGACCGCCATTTGAACAGGCTTGCGGCAGGAGTATATTGCTGGAATACAGTTCCCGAATGGGAAGCGGACGAAATACCTTATCAGGTAGCCAACAAAGGGTATCCGGTGATCCTCTGCAACGTGAACAACTTCTATCTGGATTTGGCCTATGATGCTCACCCCGATGAAAGAGGGCTCTCGTGGGCCGGATATGTGGATGAATCTAAAGGCTTTTCCATGCTTCCATATCACATCTATCGCTCTTCGCGTACTGATATGGCTGGCAATCCGGTTGATTTAAACATTGCAGGAAGAGGAAAAACAGTTTTGACCGCATCCGGCAAGGAGCGTATCCAAGGAGTACAAGCGCAACTGTTTGCAGAAACGATCCGTGATTTCAAGTGGGTGGAATATTATACCTTTCCTAAAATCCTCGGACTGGTAGAACGCGGGTGGAATGCTTTTCCCGCTTGGAGTATGCTGGCAGGAGAGAAAGAACTCGTTTGGACTTTGGAACGCTAACAATCGATCCAAATAGCCCTGTTCCTTGACAATTTCATAGCTTTGCGGAAACTCCAATTCAAAAACCAAAGCAATATGACCTACCAAATTATCAATCGGCACTTTTTTCGTGTCTCTAAAAATCGCCTGTTTCTGTCGAAACTGCTGCATGACTTCTTCCGTGATGAGGTGTGCGTGGATCTGTTCCGTTGCCACATTATAGATTTCTTCCAGCGGAAAATCCGTAGCAACCTTTAGGATATCAATCTTGTCTGCATCCCGAATCACCTTTGCAAACAACATTTCACGATCATTCAACTGCGGATCGATTCGAAAAGCACTGTGCCAGTAAATCGCCTTCTTGATCAGCTCTTCATTTTCACCAGAGTTATCCACAAAGCGTGCCAATAATCCGTCCTGAAATAACAATTCCACACCAAAATGTGCATGATCGATCGATTGACTGTCTACAAAAGTATGAAAACGGCGAAGTTGTTCAAACCGTCCGATATCATGTAACATTCCGATCAGCCATGCCAATGCAATATCTTCCTCCGAAAGTCCTAATTTTTCAGCAATCTGTTCACTGATATCTGCCACTCGATAGGTATGTTCCACTTTTAATCGGATTTTTTCATCGTGTATATCATACCTGCCTGTATACTCTTGGAACGCCTGCTTTACTCGTTCTCTATCTATTACCACAAAATTACCCCTTTCTCTTTGCAATCAAGTTCATTATGAACCTTTCTGTTTCATTGCGCAAGACATTACGTTTGCAAGCCAAATATGGCTTACTTTTATTGCTGTAGCAGCAGTATTTTCAGCCATCCACCATGCACTTTGGTCTATCATCGATAACCAAGTTATGCTCTATGGCACATTAAAGGAACAAGAAAACAAACTGGATATGATAATGCGTAATTTGGAATCACAGTCGGTAAATACAGGTTTTGTGCCCCGACAGGCAACACTAAGCAATCCGCCTGTCGCTACCAATGTTTCCCAGCAAAATACTCCTAATTATGGTAGCTGGAGTACAGATGTTATTGATCAGTCCAGTTGGGAATGTCCAAGATGTGGTGCGACAACATTCGGTAGCAGATGTAAAAGTTGTGGATTTTTTAAGGATTAATTTTCAAAAATAATATTTATTGACAAACAAGGGGAGTGCTTTGAAAGCATTCCCCTTGCTACATCTCTTACAGTGTCTTTCCCAATTCCTCTAATTCCTTCATGGCATCTGAGTTCTGCGACAGTTCATCTCTGCCATTAGTGGAATAAGATTTCTAGAAAAGCATATCCCATGAAAGATAGTCTGCCATGCAATCAAACTGCTTGTAGATCATATCTGCTAATCATTCTCAATCTTCATCAGCTTATCAATAACAACCTGCTGTTGATCTATGTCAGGTAAATTAATTTTAATCTTAAGCAAATCCGACTTTGTTAAACTTGGAATTGTAACAGCTTTATTCAATCTCTCAAAATCAAACTTTTTGCAAAAATAATATAAATACCGAGGCTTTAATACATCTTGCCTAGCCTCTAATCCAAAAGCTGTATCAACATTCCAAAAAGGTTCTTCGACATAAATTGGATTGTTAATGCTTCCTTTTCTTCCTATAACAACCGTATCCGCTTTGCAAATATAGTCGTCTGCATACCCCATTATCCCGCCACTTCCATAGATAGGATATGCCCCTTTGGGATTTTCAACAGCCTTCTGATTTTTCCCATTTTTTATCTCTAAAACATCACCAAATATCATCTTGTTATCATACCACAAATTCATTTGCACTATAGTTGCTTTTTAGACATACGTTTGCTATAATATTCTTGGTGCTACCCTATTCGGTAGGCGGTTAGCCTTCTCCACAGGAGTTAT
>OGWY01002106.1_pt1 | contig 14792 bp, 8 predicted proteins | sample 1576121 | NCBI WGS metagenome assembly OGWY01 (sample SAMEA3541543, study PRJEB24748) | human gut metagenome | biome: human gut; feature: human-associated habitat; material: faeces | place: China | collected 2012 | reverse complement strand
TGGAGTCACCAGACCGTGCAGTAAGAGAAGGTGCATTTAAGACGCTTTATGGTCAGATTGCAAGCTTAAAGAATACATTTGCGGCAATATACCGCGGCAACTTAAAGCAGGCAAAATTTTATGCACAGTCAAGAAAATATTCATCAGCGCGTGCTATGTATTTGGCAGATTCCAATGTGCCAGAGAGCGTTTACGACAACTTATTAAGTGCTGTTCACGAGGCACTTCCTATGATGTACCGCTACGTTGCTGTTAGAAAGAAAGTGCTTGGCGTAGACAAGCTTCACATGTATGATGTTTACACACCAATCGTTGCCGCACAGAATCAGACATACGAGTTTGAGCAGGCAAAGCAGATGGTGCTTGAGGCATTAAAGCCGATGGGAGAGGATTATCTTTCTCATGCGCGTGAGGGTCTTGAAAACCGCTGGATTGATATTTATCCAAACAAGGGAAAGAAAGGCGGCGCATACTCTTGGGGTTGCTACGACTCACAGCCATTCATACTGTTAAACTACACAAAAAATCTTGACAGCGTATTTACACTGATTCATGAGATGGGTCATTCCATTCATTCCTACTATTCAAGAACTGCACAGGATTACGCATACTCTGATTACAAGATCTTTGTTGCGGAGGTCGCTTCTACATGCAATGAATGCTTATTGATGCATGATCTTTTGGAAAAGACAACAGATAAGGAGCAGAGAAAATATCTGTTAAATCATTATTTGGACAGCTTTAAGGGAACCTTGTTTCGTCAGACAATGTTTGCTGAGTTTGAGAAGACTGCACATGATTACTGTGCACAGGGAAAGCCTCTGACAGCAGAAGCATTAAGTCAGATGTATCTGGAATTAAACCAGAAGTATTTTGGACCAGATATGGAAAAGGATGAGGAGATTGCATACGAGTGGATGCGTATTCCTCATTTCTACACACCATTCTACGTATATCAGTATGCAACAGGATACTCCGCAGCAGTTGCGTTGTCTGCAAAGATCTTAAAGGAAGGAAAGCCCAAAATTCATTTCTTATTGTGTATATTCAGCAATTATCTCAGCAGTTATTTATCCGATTGAGGCACACTGGACATGGGGCGGCGGCTGGTTGGCTCAGATGGGCTTCCATGATTTTGCCGGTTCTAACTGTATTCATATGGTTGGTGGTATCTGTGCATTGATCGGTGCAGCAATCCTTGGACCTCGTATCGGTAAGTTTGTAAAGGGCAAGGATGGTAAGGTTGAAAAAGTAAATGCATTCCCTGGACATAACCTTCCGATCGGTTGTCTCGGTGTATTTATCCTCTGGATTGGCTGGTATGGATTCAATGGTGCAGCAGCAACAACCGTTTCAGAACTTGGTTCAATATTTGTAACAACAACAATTGCTCCTGCTGTTGCAACAGTTGTAGCAATGATCATTACCTGGGTAAAATATGGTAAGCCTGATGTTTCAATGTGTCTGAATGCATCTCTTGCAGGTCTGGTAGCAATTACAGCTCCTTGTGATGTCTGTGATGCTTTCGGTGCTATCGTGATCGGTGCTGTTGCCGGTGTATTGGTTGTATTCGGTGTATGGCTCTTAGATTACAAATTACATATTGATGATCCTGTAGGTGCTGTTGCAGTTCACTGCTTAAATGGTATCTGGGGAACAATCGCAGTTGGTCTTTTCGCTACAGATACAGCTCCTGCATTTGCAAGAGGTATCGGTGATGGCGTAACATATGGTGCAAACCAGATTGCAGCCAAAGGTTTATTCTATGGCGGTGGTTTCAAGCAGCTCGGTATTCAGTTCGTAGGTATGGGCGCGACCATCCTCTGGACAGCAGTTACGATTACAATTGCATTCCTTCTTATTAAGAGGATCTTCGGCCTTCGTGTATCAGAGGAAGAGGAAATTGTTGGTCTGGATTCATGCGAGCATGGTCTTCCATCTGCATATGCTGGCTTCAGTATCGTTGATGTATCAAATACAATGACAATGGATGTAAATGAAAATACAGATCTTGGTGTAGCTGATTATGATAAGGCTTCTGACACATTAAAGAATGCAGCAGTCAAGGTTGCGGAAGCTCCTGTTACAGCATCTCCAAGCGGTATCTACAAGGTAGTTATCATTGCAAAGCTTGCACGGTTTGAGATCTTAAAGAAAGCTTTAAATGACCTCGGTGTTACAGGTATGACAATGAATCAGGTTATGGGCTGTGGTATCCAGAAGGGTGCCGGCGAGATGTACCGTGGTGTTGAATTAGATGCAACCCTTCTTCCAAAGGTTAAAGTAGAAGTCGTAGTCAGCAAGATTCCTGTCAGTGCAGTTATTGAAGCTGCTAAGAAGGCTCTGTATACCGGACATATCGGTGATGGTAAGATCTTCGTATACAGTGTTGATAAGGTTGTTAAGGTTCGTACCGGTGAGGAAGACTTTGCAGCTTTACAGGATGTAGAGTAAATTACAAATAACCTATAATTATATAGAAGAAAGAGCCAGACCGGTGAGTGCCGGTCTGGCTTTTTCTTTTAAGTGTAGAAATAGAAATCAGATAGTTCACAAAATCTTCACATAAAATTAGCACTCACCTCTTGACAGTGCTAATAAATGGTGCTATAACATAGCTAAAGATAAGGAAAGGGATTAAGAAAGAAGATAAAAGAAAAAATCCCGGAACTTATAACATACAAATTCGACACCTCAGGTTTCTCTGACAGTGCTAAACATACAAAAGTCTAAGTGCCTCAAGGTTCCATAAGAGCTGAGATTTCCGACACTGGTTTGAAATTGAAAGGAGTAATGACTTATGTTAAGACCTAGTATTTTTGGAGAAAGTTTATTTGATGATTGGATGGATGATTTCCCATTCGGTAAAGATTTTGAAAAGGAAATGTTTCCGGAGAAAAGCCCGTTGTATGGCAAACATGCTAAGAACATGATGAAGACGGATGTCCGTGAAACAGATGACAGCTATGAAGTAGACATTGATCTTCCCGGATTTAAGAAGGATGAAGTAAATGTCAAACTGGAAGATGGCTACATCACCATTTCCGCTGCAAAAGGTCTGGATAAGGATGAGAAAGATAAGAAGACCGGTAAGTATATCAGACGTGAACGTTATGCCGGCAGCATGAGCAGAAGTTTCTATGTTGGTGACGGTATCAGTCAGAAGGATATACATGCAAAATATGAAAGTGGTATTCTTCGTCTGACCCTTCCAAAGAAAGCACCGGAAGCAATCGAAAAGGAGAACTTCATTGCCATCGAATAAAATGTGTTGATATCGAGCCGTGCGAATAAAAAACATGACCCCTTATGTATATGTATACAGATATAAGAAAGGGAGTGTAGATCATGGATAAGAATCCAAAGCATCCATTGAAGAAAAAGAAAGCAGTTCAGAAGGTATGTGCAACAGCTAATCATAATGCACAGGAGGTTGAAGCTGCAGCACCAAAGTCAAAGAAACATACTTATTAGAGTGAATAAATCAACAAATAAAGAAAAGGTTCCCCGCATTTGCCTGTAGCCCGAAGAACTACAGGAGACAAGTGCGGGGGATTTTTTTGCTTTATAGGAAGCAGAAGCATCATCGGAAGCGGTTTTATCGAAGGGCTTTGGTGACAAAATCGAAAAAATATATATGGAGGAGTGCAAAAAGCCACAGTTCTGTGATACTCTATAAACGGAGGTGGTTTTATGCAGGAACAAAAAGGAGCAAAAATAGGAGCATTTGTTTTCTTTTGCTTTGGTGTGATGATGCTTGCCCTCGGAGTCTGGGGCATAACAAACCTGTATGATCAGGGAGGAATCTTAACATGGGGGATCGTACTTGGATTCGGATTGATATTTGCATTGACAGGAATTGTATTGTTTATTAATTCGATGGAAAGTGTATCCAATCGGGTCAAACAATTACTGGGTTGCATTCTGGGAACTTTGGTATTCATGAGTTTTGGCTTTGTAGGTCTTTTGGCAAAAGGGTTAGGCATTATGAGACTTTTCCTTTTGTTTTTCGGTGGTATAGGAGTGCTGCTTCTGATACAGGGAATTCGTAACTTTATAAAAGGAGAGAGCGATGATGTCGTTCAGACTTCCGGATATAACAGTCAATATGGCGAATATAATAGTCAGTCCGGATACAACAGTCAGTCCGGATATAACGGCCCATATGGTGTGTATGGCAGCCAACCCGCAGACATAATAATAGAAAATAGCGAGAAAACATCACCATGGGCTACAGATACCAGACAGGATTCACAATGGCAGCAGGGAACTCCGGGCACACCATTTTCAGGAGATGCTGGAAACAAGATCTATACCAGTCAGGTAAATGATGATGCTGCAGGATATGGAAGTGGACTATCACCGGAATTTGACCAGATGATGAACGGCATGGGTATGGATTCTGCACAGCGGGAGAAGGCAAGAAAGGTTGGTTCTGTAGTTCAAAAAGGTGCAAATATTTATGCCGGAGTCATATGTATTGTGGTCGGAGGTTGTTTTATATTGGCAAACAGCATTATCGTGCTTAGTTTTATTGTCATGCTTATTCAGACAGCAAGCCTTATGGCTGTTATGAGTTCATTGTTCTCAACTGTAATGTCGGCGGCATTGTTGATCGTAGGTGTATTCATGATTGTTCGTGGTGTGAAGATCCTCCGGGGAAAATAAATAAGTGATACTTATCTGAAAGACATACAAAATCACTTGCATAAGTGAAGCAACAGAGCAGACCGGTAGAAACAGTGTGTGATTTACATACAGGCAGGAGGACAAAAGGTGAATCAGATGGAGTTAACGATTTTGGATTTTATACAGGAACATATGAGAAATGCATTTCTTGATGTAGGGATGCCATTTGTATCAACACTTGGAAATGCAGGGATTATCTGGATTGCACTTACGGTCGTGCTGTTGATCAGTAAGAAGCACAGAAAAACAGGGATTCTGATGGCACTTGCACTGGTATTTGATGTTATACTTTGTAATGGAATATTGAAGAATGCGGTAGCAAGGACAAGACCCTTTGATGTAAATACAGGGATTTCCCTGTTAGTGAAGAAGCCGACAGATTATTCATTCCCATCCGGTCATACGGCAGCTTCCTTTGCAGCAGTAACTGTATTGTTTTTTGCAAAAGAGAAATACCGGTATCCGGCATTGGTGCTCGCGGTGCTGATCGCATTTTCCAGACTATACCTGTATGTGCATTACCCGACCGATATCTTAGGTGGCATTTTGGTTGGAATTCTGTGTGGCGTAATAGCATATCTGATTACAAAAAAGAAACTGAAATTTGGTTCAATAAACGGATAGAGAGAAAATTAGGGACAGGCTATCGCCTGAATAAAGAATTAACAAAATTTAACATTTATTTTCGTTTTCTTTCCATAAGAATGTAGTAGAATGGTGTAAAAGTTTTAAGAACACAGACCAGAGAGGAAATCTTATGGATGATACAAATGCAAATCAGATCAATCCCTCGATCCGGGGACTGACAGAAAACGAAGTAAAGAAACGAATCGAAAAAGGGCTGACGAATCAGACCGATATATCGACGGATAAAACGACGAAAGAGATCATTCTGTCGAATACACTTACATACTTTAACTTAATATTTCTTATTATCACAGTATTATTGATCCTTGTTGGTTCTTTTCGGAACCTGACCTTTCTGCCGATCATCATAGGTAATACATTGATCGGTATCATACAGGAGCTGCGTGCGAAGAAGACACTGGAAAAAATGAATTTTTTAAATGCACCTCATGCAGATGTAGTCAGAGATGGGGTTTTACAGCAGATCCGTTCGGAAGAACTGGTAAAGGATGATGTCATTTTACTGACAGCCGGAAAGCAGATCTGTGCAGATGCGGTTGTTATCGATGGCGGCATTCAGGTAAATGAATCCCTCCTTACCGGTGAAGCGGACGAGGTAGAAAAGACGAGCGGCAGTTCCCTTTTGTCCGGCAGCTTTGTGGTGTCTGGTGAATGCTATGCCAGACTCGAAAAGGTTGGAAATGAATCTTATATCTCAAAACTCAGCATGGAAGCAAAGACCATGGGAAGCGGTGAACAGTCCGAGATGATCCGGTCGATCAATCTGATTGTAAAATGGGTTGGTATCATCATTATTCCGATCGGGCTCATCCTGTTCTGGCAGAGTCATTTCGTAAATGATGACTCGATCCGGAAGAGTGTAACCTCAACGGTTGCAGCTATCCTTGGTATGATCCCGGAGGGCTTATATCTTCTTACTACGATTGCACTGGCACTCAGTACGATGAATCTGGCAAAACGAAAAGTCCTGCTGCATGATATGAAAAGTATCGAGACACTGGCACGTGTCGATGTGTTATGTGTGGATAAGACCGGAACGATCACAGAGCCTGTTATGAGTGTCAAGGATATGTTCTTAAGTAAGGATAGCCGGAATCCGTTAAAGACGACGGACGAATTAAAAGGGCTGCTGATTGATTATACAGCAGCGTCACAGGATAATAACGCTACGATGGAGGCATTGAAGAAATATGCCGATGAGGCAGACGGTAGTGTCGGAAAACACAGAGTACCGCTTGACCGTCTGGCATTTTCATCCAGTTTGAAATACGGCAGTATTACATTTTCGGATGGCATCTATCTGCTTGGTGCACCGGAATTCATCATGCGGGATGATTATGCGTCAATCGAGAAAGAGATCCTTCCTTATGCCGAAAAGGGAGATCGTGTGCTGTTATTTGGAAGATATGAAGGAAGCAGTATTGCAAATGGATTATCTGACAGAGTAACACCGCTTGGCTTTGTGGCACTGGCAAATCCGATTCGTGAAAATGCGGTAAAGACTTTTGCATACTTTAAGAGTCAGGATGTAGCGATCAAGGTTATATCCGGTGATAATCCAAAGACGGTATCACAGATCGCAGTTCAGGCGGGTATTGACAACGCAGAAAGTTATGTGGATGCGACGACACTTGATACGGATACGAAGATTAAGAAAGCCGTACGGGAATATACGGTATTTGGTCGTGTGACGCCGAAGCAGAAGCAAAAGCTTGTGCAGGCACTTAAAAAGCAGGGGCATACCGTGGCGATGACAGGTGATGGTGTCAATGATATCCTTGCAATGAAGGATGCGGACTGCAGCGTGGCGATGGCATCCGGTAGTGAAGCTGCAACACAGGCAGCACAGGTCGTTCTGCTGGATTCCGATTTTGCACATATGCCGGATGTGGTATACGAAGGACGACGGGTTGTAAATAATGTACAGCGTTCCGCCAGCCTGTTCCTTGTTAAGAATATATTCTCACTGTTGATGTCGCTGTTCTCGGTTATCTTTATGATCACCTATCCGCTGGAACCGGCGCAGATCTCATTGGTCAGTATGTTTACGATCGGTGCTCCCGGATTTCTGCTTGCACTTGAACCGAACAGAGACCGGATCAAAGGACATTTCCTTACAAATGTCATGTTCAAAGCATTTCCGGGTGGCCTTACTGACGTAATTGCGGTTGGCGCGTTAGTGATTTGCGGTGAGGTATTTGCCCTGCCGGAAGAAAGCATCGGTACGATCGCAACAATGGTGCTTTGCGTTGTTGGCTTTATGATCCTGTTTAAGATCAGTGAGCCGTTAAACAAGATGAAATATGGTGTGATCGGACTGAACATCATTGGATTTATATTCTCAGGATTTTTCCTGAAGAAGTTATTTGCATTGACCGATCTGTCAAATATCTGCGTACTGCTTATGGTGGTATTCGGATTCGCGGCAGAATCCCTGTTCCGCTACCTCACCCTGTTGGTGGAGAAGCTGCAGGAATACTATAAAAAGAAAAAGCCAAAGCTTAAGAAATATCTGGAGCTTAAATAGAGACAGGCAGCCTACAAAGCAGGGCTGCCTGATTTTTTTGAGGTCAGAAAAATCCTTGACTTGTATATAAGATGTGTTTATGAGTATTGACATTATATATTATTTCTTATAAAATTAATGATACAGTACGTATCAAAAAAGGAACACGGTAATGAACAAATCAGAGAAACAAAAAGCAAAAGAAAATGAACGACGACAGCGGATCCTGGATACTGCATTTCGCATCTTTGTAGAAAAGAAGATTGAAGCGGTAAGTATGGGCGAGATCGCAGAGGCGGTCGGTATCGGCAGGGCGACCTTATTCCGGTGTTATTCGAATAAGACAGAACTCGTGATCGCAGTCTGTATGGCACAGTGGAAATCATATCTGGACGAGCTCGATAGAAACAGACCGATTTCATCGGTTCAGGATATTCCGGCGATCGATCGATTCATATTCACGCTGGACAGTTATATTGAAATGTATCTGAATCATAAAGAACTGCTTCAGTACAATGATAACTTTAATCACTACGTCACGCATGAGGGCGTAGACCCGGAACAGTTTGAGAATATTCATACGTCGGTGTATTCGGCTGATACCCGATTGCATATGATGTATGAGAAAGCAAAGGAAGATCATACCCTTCGCACGGATATACCGGAGGATGAATTTATCCGTGTGACCATACATACGATGATGGCAGCATGTACCTACTATGCGGGAGGCTTTATATGGGGCGCAGAGGATAACAGGGATTATATGCCGGAGTTGATACGTTTAAAGGAAATGATCATAAACTATGCGACAGCATCTGTATAACAGGATGCAGGGGTACTAGGGATATAAGGGATACGTGCATGAATGAAAGGGAGGTAAATATGAGTAAATTAAAAACAAAGAGAAAAAGCATTATCTGACAGCCGCCATGCTTGCCATGCTTGCGATTGCGACGCCCATAACGCTTTATGGGTCAATGACAACGTATGCACAGACGGAGGATGCAGCAGAGGTAGAAGTCGATGAGGGAATCGGATATCATTATCAGAAGACCGGAGAGGCATTGGTAGAGCAGGTAGACAGCTATAAAAATATATGGCGTATCTATGCTTCTACAGAAGAAAAAAAGTATATTGCAACGATCACATATGGAGGCGAAGATACAAACTATTCCGGTCAGTTTGGATTATTTTCAGATTATGAAGACGTATTTGCCAAGTACAATATCGTGCAGGTAGAAGTTGGAGAAGGACTGACATATTTTAATGTATATAGTCCACCAGAAAATCTCCAGTATGAATATATCTATCTTCCAAGTACGATGCAGAAATTAACAACAGCACTGGTGCAGCAACAGAAGAAGCTGAAGGAGATCACGATTCCGGCATCTGTTACAGAATTCAATTCAGGTTCGTTCAATCATGGCATGTTCTATATGGATGAGTCACTGGAGAAGATTACATTTGAGGAAGGATGCAAGCTTACTTCATTTGGAAAGAATGTTCAATATTTACTTTACGGTTGTAAGTCTTTAAAAGAATTTACGGTTCCGGCTTCCATTGAAACGATACCGGAGAGGTGCTTTTATAATTCACAGTATCTTGAGACGATCCGGTTCGAAAAAGGCTCAAAGGTTGAAAGCATAGGAAAGGAAGCTTTTTATGCCTGTTACGCTTTGAAAGATGTTGAATTAGCGGAAGGACTTACAACAATCGGAGAATCAGCATTCCGAAATCTGGATCAGATGGAGAAGCTTGTGATTCCTGGCACAGTCACAACGATCGGTATATGTGCATTTTATGACTGTGACGGATTACAGGAGATCGCAATTCCGGATTCCGTGACATCAATTGGAAAAGCAGCATTTGCATATTGCGGTAATGTTACCGATATACAACTTCCTGATCAGTTAGAGATGATTGAAGAGCAGGCTTTCATGGGATGCTCAAAGGTATCATCACTCCGGATTCCGGACAGTGTTAAGACAATTAAAAATGAAGCGTTCCGTTATATATATATAACCGAGTTGCCGTATATGCAGAACGTGACTACCATTGGAACTCGGGCATTTAGCATCAGTAATCTGCGAAGCCTTGAATATCCAAAATGCTTGACGGATTTTACAGCGACTTCATTGGATGGTGGCGGAAATGCAAAAATCAAGTACATAACATTTGAAGACGGATGTGCCTTGAATACCTTGCCGGAAGGCTTATTTTCTACATATAAAGAAAATAATACAAATCTGAAAGAACAACGTGAGATTAAGCTGCCTCTTTCTTTAAAAGAGTTAAATATGAATGTATTTTGTGGTTCATGGAACCGAACGATGGTAGAGATTCCGCACAAAGATAAGGATTCTTTGCAGTTAACTTTAACAGATTATGGAACTACATCGAAAGAGACGATAGGGAAAGGTTTAAAGATGATGTATTATACAGTACATTCATTTGAGGTTTACAGATGCCTGACAGAGACCTTTGGTGTGCCAAGAGATCACATCACTTTCCATGAGGAAAAGGTGGGTTGGAAATTGGCCGGTGTAAAGGATGGCATATATACCTATACGGCAGAATGTAGTACATGTGGAGAAGTCAGCAAGAGCCTGACCTATGATGAAAACGGATTTGCAACGGTGGATGGTTCTTATCAGCCGGCTGAGCAGGTCACGGCAGAGAATTGCAAGGCATTTGGATTAGACGAAAACTACATAGGATACTATGCAGTAAGCAATGCTGGACAGTTATACTGGTTTGCTGATTATGTAAATGGAAACGGAGATGATGCTACGGCACATCTGTCGGAGAATGTCGTTCTTTGCAATGATATCGAGATGAATGATACAAGTGAATGGGATGTATGGACAGATGAAACGACAAATGTGATCAACTGGCCATCTCTCGGATCTTATAATGTAAACTTTACGAAATATAACATTATATATCAGGGAATTTTTGACGGAAATCATAAGACGATCCGGGGCTTGTATCGGAAAAATCCGGGTTATGATAATCAGGGCGGACTGATCGGATATATTGGCAGATCGGGAGCTTTAAAGAATCTGACGATCGAGAAGTCTTATGCAACTGCATGTGCAGTATTTGCAGGATTCAATAATGGATCCGTTACGAACTGTACAGCCGGAAGACTGCGCACAAAATATTGTGGGCATGGCGGTGCTGTTTTTGTATATAAGAATTATGGAATTATGGATGACTGTGTGAATACAGCAGATGTAGAATGGATCGATAAACAGCGTGAAAATTGCTTTGGCATAGTAGATATGAATTATGGCATTGTAAAAAACTGTGTCAATCGTGGAGCAATCAATAATACCGGAGGACGCATTAGCGGAGATGTGGGAGGAATTTGTGATTGGAATAAGGGCAAGATCCTGAACTGTTATAATGAAGCGCCAATTACATCAACCGGTCAGGCAGCCGGTATTGTAAGAGATAACAAGGGATATGTTGCTAACTGCTATAATAAAGGAGCACTTACAGGAACATATGTCGGAGGTATTGCAGCAGGAACCGGTGTGGCAGAAGGCGGTGATGTAATAATCGTAAATCCATCTATTGGGGGGTGGGAAGATACATCCGGCGGATCTTCAGATGATTCGGGAAGCGGTTCTACGGAAGCGGAGGAATTGGTTCCGGTTTCTCTGTCACAGTATGGAATCTATTATTGTTATAATACAGGAGCTGTTACAGCTTCGGACAGTTGCGCCGGAGGTATTGCTGCTTATGCAATATGTAGTAAGGGTACGATCTACGGCTGTTATAATACAGGAGATGTTGAAGGTGGTTCCCATACCGGAGGAATTGTAGGAGGGGTAGAGAATGCTCTGATAAGAGACTGCTATAATTATTCCACGAATATAAAGACAACAAATGTTGCAACCAGCTTCCAGAATAATGAACCGCATGCATTTGCAGCGCCTATTGCAGGTTGTGTTTCATCTTATTTGGGAAATGCAGTGGTATCTGCCTGCTGTTATGTGGGAGATATTGATGTGGAAGCTTACGGATATTCCATGGATTTGAAGGGACATAAGGTGACATTTACTGATAATGAAGCTATGACAGCGGAAGATTTTGAATCCGGTAAGGCTGCCTGGAAACTGCAGAATGGTATCAATGAAGATCTGAAGGCTTCCGGAGGAAAGCAGTTATTTGTATGGAAACAGATAATAAGCGGAGCAGAAATCGAACGATATCCGTATCTTGATTTAACAGAGGAAGAAACAAGCAGAAGCGTTATGCAGATGACCTTCCATTATACGACCGGTGGTAAAGATCTTGCAGGATATGGATATACGAATTACAACCATGCAGTTACCGAGACCCAGGCACCGACTGTAACAGGAAAGAATGATGCGATTCATACATTCGACTGGTATGAAGATAAGGAACATACGACCTTGTATGATTTCACGCATGTATTAACTACAGATAAGGATGTATATGCAGAAGCATATGACCTGTATACTCTGGAATTTAAATTGACGGAAGGTAGTTATGCATCGGCAAGCGTTGATAAGAAGAAAGTGACAGAGCTTATCACCGAGACCGGTGAGACTGTTGTATTTACAGTAACACCGGATACAGGATGCATATTAGAAGGGGTAAGCTTGGATGGAAAGACACTGAAGCCGGATGAGGATGGCAATTATACGATATCCGATATCTCAGCAAATCATACGGTAGAGATTACAACAAAGGAAACAGAAGTTACATTTACCTACAAGGCCGGCGAGCATGGAACAGTAAAATGGGTAGGTGACAAGACCGGTTCCGGTGAATTGACAGAGACGATCAAGGCAGTAAGCGGAACGCCAAAGGGAGTTCTTCCGGTGGCAGATCTTGGCTGGCATTTCGTGAAGTGGGTTGACAGCAAGGAGGGTAGTCCGTCCTATTCCATAACCGGACTCTATCCAACTGCGGTAAACGGTGTTTTTGAGGGCGAGACCTACACCGCAATCTTTGAAAAGAATATAGAGACTTATGCGATCTCCGGAACTGTTCGCGATCCCGAAGGCAATCCTGTACCGGGTGTAACAGTTAAATTAAAAGGAAACGGTGATACAAAAAAGACGACATCAGCAGAAGATGGCTCTTATCGGTTTGAGAAATTAGAAGAGGCAGAATATCAGTTAGCAGCCATAAAGTATTATGAGAATAACTGGAAGGCAGAGAGTGAAACCGCTGGTGTCAGATTAGAGGGATCGGATGTAACCGGTCGGGATCTTAAGCTTTCGATGAACAGAGCGACAAATACGAAACCTGACGGATGCATCGAGTATTACAGAGTTACACTTACAGAGAATGCGCAGGACTATCTGGAAGAAACAGGTGGCGACGTAGTTGAAGATTCAGACTATACATTATCGGCAAGAGATCGATACAGCAATGCCCATGCGGTTGTCTATGTATACGAAGCGGTGAGGGGATTTGATGGTAACTATTATAAACTGTCTGATGAAGTGGCAGAGGCACTTAAGACAGATGGCAGATGCTATACTATTAAGAACATTGGAAAAGACTACGTCATAGATGTGAAAGCAGAAGATGTGATCCCGAACCGATATGAGGTTACGATTCCATCCGGTGGGGATGATTATACGATCCTTCCGGAGAAAGAGGGAGAAACAATCAGTTATGGCGAGGATTATTCCTTTACAGTTAAGGCTGCAGCCGGTCGATGTGTTCTTGTATCTGCAAATGGCACAAGGATAGAATTTGCAGATGGAAAGTATACGATCAAAAATGTGACAAAACCACAGAAGATCATAGTAGAATTTGCGGATCAACATACCTGTGGAGAATGGAAGGTTGTTACACCTGCTACTTATGATGCGGCAGGAGAAGAAACAAGAACCTGTTCTGTATGTGGAGCGGTTGAGAGAAGAGAGCTGGCACAGCTTATCTGCAAGCATGTATCAAAGCGTCTGGTAACAGATAAGAAAGCAACCTGTACGGCGGCAGGAAGTGGACATTATGTTTGTGATACCTGTGGAAAGACGGTGCAGGAGGATGTCAGTATAGCAGCAAAGGGTCATACCTGGACTGCATGGACAGTGACAGTGAAGCCGACTACCTCAAATGCAGGGGAAGAAAGCAGAACCTGCTCTGTATGTAAGAAGGTTGAGAAACGTCAGGTCAGCAAGTTAAGCCAGAAAAAATATACGATTACTTATAAGTTAAATAAGGGTAAGAATAACAAGAAGAATCCGAAGACCTATACATCAGCGAAGAAGGTTATATTAAAGAAACCGACCCGGAAGGGATATGCATTCAAGGGATGGTATACAAATAGTAATTATACGAAGAAGATAACCTCGATCAAGAAAGGCTCAAAGAAGAATTATACCGTATATGCGAAGTGGTCGAAGGTAAAGGTGAAGAGGACAACCGGACTTAAGGTTGCGAATACGAATGGCAAGAACCTGGTTGTAAAGTATTCAAAGGTATCCGGGGCAAAGGGATATCAGATCACATACGCGACCAATTCTAAGTTCACCAAGAGTAAGAAGGTCGTCAATACAACGAAGAGAACGAAGACCATAAAGAAGCTGAAAAAAGGAAAGACCTATTATGTACGGGTCCGTGCATATAAGAAGGATTCCACAGGCAGGAAAGTATATGGTAAATACAGTAAAGTAATGAAGGTCAAGATAACAAAATAAGATCAAGACAAAGGAGCATGATTAAGAATGCAATCAGGGGCAGGATAAAAAGTTTGCTTTTTATCCTGCCCCTGAATCTGATTATTTATTCTATTTATCAGCATCGATTACTGATTGGATCTGTTTCATAAGAGTGTCATAGTTATTCTGGTCATCGATACCGCCGAGCATAGGATCTCCGACGATATTACCATTCCTATCGACAAGTATGGTTGTAGGAAATGCCATGATGTCGGAGGCATACTTGCCTATACTTGAAT
>OGWY01002104.1_pt1 | contig 14807 bp, 22 predicted proteins | sample 1576121 | NCBI WGS metagenome assembly OGWY01 (sample SAMEA3541543, study PRJEB24748) | human gut metagenome | biome: human gut; feature: human-associated habitat; material: faeces | place: China | collected 2012 | reverse complement strand
ATCTCGTGGACCTTCGGCGCGAAGAACTACAGAGAGATGCGGCGCCTTTTGTCAACAACTTTTTGCATTTTTTTGCTACCCATTTTTGCAGTAAAATAGCATGCTTTTACGCTGTAGTTACATTTATACAGTACCCTTGCACCGTAAATGAAATATGTATTCCTTCTTTATACAAGAAGTCGAATTTGACATGCCCGTCCAGATCTGATGATTCCTTCAAATCAATTCCTTCCTTATATAATACTTCTCCGCAGTTTCCTCTTTCGTCTTCGATCACAATTGCATTTTCTCGAAAATAAATAACTGCGTTCTTTAGATAAAAATCTGCAATCTGTCTTCCAGAATATTCAATAGAATACCAAAATTTTGTGCCGTTTTTAACTTTCTCTACAACTTCTTCAAATAACTTGTTCATTTAAATCACTTCCCTCATTTACTTTTTAAATTTCGAACGTTCGTTCTTATTCCATATATTACCATAAAATAAGGAAGCAATCAACTGGTATTTATTTCCATTTTATTTCTCCAATACAAAAAAGAGGAAGTGGCACCTTCCTCTAGTTGACAAGTCTAAACGTCTATATATTTTTTTATTGATTCTTTTATAGCATTATTTCTCAGTGATTGAATACTATATTGTTCACTGAGTTTTTTAAACTGTTCCGTTTTAATAACATCAAATATACTCGGCAAATTCATTTCTACTTGAATTAATCTCATATTATATATAATTCCAGACCATTTTATATCTCCAGCAGTTAGATCCTCAACAAAATATTTTTCACATATAGTAGTAAACCTTCTTCTCAATCTTGAATTGCAAGAACTTAAGTTACTTTCCTTAGCTTCATTACTTGCTGGCTTCAATATTCTATTAGTATAAAGTTTCCTGTCATACGAATCGCTTAAAGTAGATTTATACACATATGTATTGGCAGATTCTTTTGCTAGGGAATATAATAAATCATCCGCCTTTATAAATCGGGCATTTTTGATTACATTTCCTTCTTTATCTACAGAGGGAATGGAAATTATATTTCCTTCTTGAAGATCATCCTCATCAAGAAAACACAACTCACATTGTTTAGGAGTTCCAGCAATCCCACAATAAAGTGCATACATCAAGAATTTATCGCACGGATTTAGTATGTCATCAACCAAGGAGAGCATTTCCTGGTGTGTGATCATCCTCTTTTCGGAGGCTTTTACTTTTATGAATCGCATAGCATCAATATCAATATCGATATACTGATTTCTGCTATGAGTTTCACCCATCTTTTTGAAATAAAAATCAGAATATTTAGACAAAAATTTATTTATCATCTTTGTTGTCTTAAGCGTATAATCAAATTCTTCATACATTTTAACTATGATTTCCTTTGAAAAATAAGCTAAATCCTTTTCTTTTTGATCTTCTATTTTTCCGATTTTTTTAAAGCTAGACTCTAACTGTTTTTTATAACTTTTTGATTGAAGTTCTATGAATTCTTCTTTGATCTCTTGATTGTACATACGTTTACCCTCCCTCTGTAATGATACCAAAATCTTTACCCGGTGTCAATCAGGTTAAATTTACTAATTTTTTCCAATGCTTCTTCCTTCCTTTTCTCTGATACTCTTGCATACCTTTTTGTCGTCTCTGGACTTTCGTGCCCCAGTAGTTCCGATACAACATATATATCACCTATCTCATTATATAAATTTGTAGCAAAACTACTCCTGAGCTTATGAGCAGTGATATGTTTGTCTATATTCCAAGTATGCTTCTCAATAATTTTATTAATTCCTTTGTCAGTAAGTCTTTTTGCCTTACCGCCGTAAACACATATGAATAATGCATTTGTCTCACCAAACTCAGCACATATTGATCTTCTTTGCCTCATCCATTTCGTCAAAACTTTAAAAACATCGTCCGATATTCGAAAAACTCTGTATTTATTTTCCTTTTCAACCACCGACAATGTTTTATTGTTTATGTCAATATCCTCCACGTTGATCCATTGCAATGCTGAGATACGAATCCCGAAAGATAATGGCAATAAAAAAAGCAGCTTATCTCTAAGCCGCCACTGTTCATAGTTTCTGTATCTTCCATCTTTTCGATCAATATTATTCCATATCTTTTGGATCTCTTCCTTATCTAATACAGTTATATCTTCTTTTAATCGTATCTTAGGTCTCCTGCCAAGCAATTCTATTGGATTTTTTCTTCCTTCGAATTTTGGGTGACTAAAAAATGTCTTCATAGCACTAAGCTTTGTTCCAACAATACTTGCCTGACATTTTTTGATTGGCTGCCCCTGCGAATCTCTTGTATAAGAGATGTAGTTAAAATACCGGCTCAGATTGGCTGAATCAACAGCCTGAAAATCTTTCCAGCCGGTAATAGTAACTCCTTCGTTCTGTTCGTAAAAATGGAGAAAATCCAGTAAATAGTTTATGTACCTGAGTTTGGTAAGAGAAGCCCGGCCTTCAAGCCAGACATAATATTCTGTTATGAAAGCCGGTTTTCCAGAGATAAGTTCCTGAATTTTCTTTTCGGCAATCAAATCTCTTTCTTCTCTACCGTTCAATTGAATCCCTCCTTATACGAGGCGTTTCAGACCACCGTATTCAAACTGATAATCATCAATCTGTCGCTTCATTTCATTCAAATTATCTTTAAATTCTTCTGCTTCTTGAATTAAATCATCCAGTTCGGAAGAACTATCTTCCCATTTATCGTGGGTTTCTCCTTCGCTATCCGGTTCAATTTCTTCTAATCGTTCCTGCCTTCTTTCAAGTGCTTTTATAAGCTCATCGAAAGTACTTACCATTTCTTTCATTACTTTAGTTGCGTCCATATTTGTTCCTCCTATTTCCAGGTTTTCTTTTCTCCTGTTATTCTTTCATAAACTTCCGGCGGCTGTTTGAACAGCCAAGTTAGATACTCAGCCTGTTCTTTGCCTTCCAGCATCCCGCCAATGTGATACGGATATTTTTCCCAATCGTATGACCCATCTTCTCGGATCCATTCCTTCTTCCTCTTACCAACTTTTACTTCCCATTGATAAGTTTCCTTTTTACTTTGATGCATCCTGCCCGACAGAGTGTAGAGAAAAAACCATGCACACATGACGAATGTGAATCCGAATCCGCTCGGCCCGGCCACATAAGCACCAAAAGCAACAATAATTGAACAAGTAACAAGTAAACCAAGCATATCTAGCATATCCCGCTCCTTTCTTATATATACTATTCTAGTACATGCTTACATCTTGGTCAATACGCTTTTTCTTACTTCGTCTATCCATGCATTACCGTTGCGGTCTCTCCATACTACTCTGCATAATCCATTTTGTAATTTTTTGATAATCATCCCCTTTCCATATTCTAGTCCTTTATTTGAATCATAGACTGATTCTCCTACATTAAATGTTTCCGTTGGTATCACTCCTTCTTATTTTTAATGTTCATTGAAAACTACTTGCTCGCCATTCTGTAAAGACCAGCATCCGCCGTCAGTTACTGCACATTCCGTGCAGTTTCCAGAGCATTCTTTTGCGTCATCCTTTGCGGTAGTGGTTCCATCTCTATATCTTACATGGGCTTCCGGAAGATTGAACGGATTGTCCATTTTTAACCCAACCCATCCACTCAGAATCAGATGCAGATTTCTTGTAACTGGATGCATAGAAAGCACTTTTTTTACGATTTCATATCTCTTAGTAAAACACAATATTTCGCAATGAGGATTCCTGCTTGCTATCTCAATCATATGTATCAGGTATTCTTCGTTCGGAATATCTCCAGAGACATGAAATCTAAAAAATCGAGACATCATAATTGACGCCTCGACCTCTCTCCAATATGTATTTGGTTTATTTATAAGCAACTCATAGTTACTTTGATATGCTTCCCTTACTCTCTTTCTTATTCTCTCCAGTTTTTTAGCATAACATTTCTTACGGCATTCACAATCCTGCCTGCAGGTTATACCGGCTGGCAAAGATACACTTGGGATGCTTCCCATCTTGGTGTTTCCGTTGCTAATTTTGACTTCTATATCAATCACCTCTCGTCGTTTCGTCAATTACCTTTTTCAGATAATCAATTATGCTGACACCAGTAAATGCCTCAAACATTTTATGAAACATTTCCCTTCCGCTGCAGGTATACGAAGAATCCAAAATTTTCTCTAACTCAAGAAATATCCCTGTCTGCTCCAAATTCTCCGCTAAGATGTCTTCCAATATAGTATCCGCATCTCGAATCTGTCCGCATGGAGTATTTTTATATAGCTTGTCAGCTTCGTAGAACATAGTATCAACAATATTGTCTTTATTGAATTGAATAAGTGCTTTGTCTTTGAATGAAAATTGAACCAGAAAATCATCATCTTCTTTCCCTTTAAATACTTCTGCCGAAATATAATCAGAATAATGAATTTCTGGAATTTTACTATATCCTTCTTCAATAACAAAGCCGGTAATGCCTGTTACATATAAATCAGCACTGTCCGATGATACAAAGCATTCATCGATGGAAATAATCTCCGATAAATGTTGTGATAATTCCGCTATCTCAGGAAACGCTCCAAAATCCGGGTTTCTAAATTCCCAGTGCAAAATGGATTTATCTTTTTCGTCTATGCTACCATAACTATCAAGAAAATCCATACCATATTGTTTTCCTTTGGCGGTAAAATACATGGATCCAGAATAAATAATATCTTTTGGATCTATATCTCTATTGAATTTTACATCAAGATAACACCTCATATTTTGCTCCTTTTATTTTATAAATTTGTCACAACTATTCACCAGCTCAAGATATTCCAATGCTAACCAGCCTTGAAAACAGTATTGATCACGACATTCCTTATAATCATGATCTTCACCCATATACTTTTCACAGTTTTTACACATCCCATATAATTCTGGAAATGCTTCTTTTGCAAAATTATTCATATATGGTAAATATTTTTGATATATCTCTTCTAATTGCCCTTCCGTTTCTTTATAAAGTGACATTTTTCACTTCCTTAACTTTCATTTCTCTTCTCACTTCGTTAAATCATGTAACATTCTTGCTTGCTGTCTGTGAAACTAATCGTGTCATCCATTGACGGAAATCTATGACATCCGTTTTTACATTTTACTTCAAAATACTCTTTCTTATTCCCATATATTATGGCAATGACTTTTCCATGTAAGATATCCCGCATGCCAATTTGATAAAATGCGACCCATTTTCCAATCAGCATGGAATAGTCTTTCTTAACAATATAACCATTATGTTCAAGTAATTCTATGGCTCCGTTAATTCTTTGCTCTTTTGTTAATCCCATATTATTCCTCCAAATTTTTTAAATTTATATTCGGGCATGGATTTGCACCATGCATAGTTCCCCACTCCCTTCTACCAAATCAGACCCAGCATCGTCAGCTATTTCACTGTTTCAGATGCCGACGGAATCGAACCGTTAGGGCAACCTATCTGTCATTAGCGTCTACCTATTCCGCCACCGAATGATTTCAAATGCACTTGTACTAAATAGTGGTGTGCTATTACGCCAAAGGAGAGTTCCATCCTTACCAGTTACGGGGTGACTTCCTGCTTCTTTTTCAGAATATACATATCTTGCATAACTACGTCTGAACGCTGTGTCACTATACCCTCCCGATTTCAGAGGTATATGTATATAAAAGCTCCACTCTTTAAATGATGGCTGCTTCTAAGCCCACATTCCACTATTCAACTTCTTAATTCTTTTTCTTCTTTACCTTTCCGGTGCAGAAACCTACAACAAAAGCTGTTGCAATACAAATGACAAATGCTCCGATATCTATAACAATCATTATTTGTTGCTTCTCCTTCGTTTCATTTCGGCAAGCACATCATCAGCCGCACGATTTCTTTCCTGTGCTTCCATTCTGCGATCCATTGCCTCTGTACTTGTGTCATAAGCGATCTTCGCTCCTGCTGCACGTTCTCTTGTTTTCTTCGCACCCTCACGCACTCTTTCAAGCATACGGTCACTTTCGTTTGTGCTTGCACTTGCATTCATGCCCTCATGCAGAGAAATAATCTGCTGATCTGCTTCCATCTGATAAACCGTTCTTTCTTTTTCCTCTTTGAGTTCATCAAGCTCCTGCTTAATGGCACTACGGATTTCATTCTGCTGCTCTTTTGCTTTTTTGTATTCCTCGATAGTATCTTTCAGCGTATCAATCTTGCCCTGAACAGTAATTTTCTTCATTGCATACTGTCTTGCAGTATCGTCATCACCAGAATCCAGACAGTTATTGATAGACTTGTCAATCTTCATAAGTTCTTTTTTGAGATCGTACTGTTCCTTTTCTGCTTCATCCAGTTTACCGGCAATCTCTGTATAAGACTGTTCTGCTTTGCTGTATAGAGTCTCTTTTTCTCTGATCGCATTATTGAAATAATCTCTTGCACCATCCGGCGTAGAAGCATCCTGTCTTGCGATTTCTTCCGTTCTTCCTCTGAACTTAATTACAAGCTGCTTAAAAAATGTTTTGTTTAAAATCAGTGCCACAATAGCAATTACTCCCAGGATTGAGAGACAAAAGATAATTACATTACTTGTTCCTACTGTCATTTTATTCTACCTCTACCTCAAATTCTTTGCACAGCTCTAAAAGACCGCCATCCCGTTCTTCTCCTACTGCATGAAATTTCCATTTTGATTCATCACGATAAATTTCACCAGCAATGATAGCAGTAGAATTTCCGAACTTCTCTTTGAGATCGTATCTCATAATTTCGTTTCCAGTTACATCATCCACAATACGGATATATGAGTTTTCCACCATGCCAAAATTCTGCATACGGCGTTCTGCATCAAAAATGGTTACACAGAATACTATTTTATCTGCATACTTCGGAAGTTTCTCAAGATCCACTCTGATAACTTCATCGTCACCGTTTCCAGAACCGGTCAAATTATCGCCGCTGTGAGTAACTCCACCACTCGGATGTTTCAGATTATTGTAAAATACAAAATCACTATCAGATCTTGTTATACCAGCTTTGGTAACAACGAATGCAGAAGCATCCAGGTCAAAATCCCCGTCATCATCATACTTTGCTGTGTCCCAACCAAGGCAAACAGAAATTTTATTCACAACACTATCCTTTGATAGTGCGACTTTATCTCCTTTTTTAAGGCTTACTGACATATCGCTTTATCTCCTTTATTACTTGTATCTTTTTGCCATATCGGGAATGTTGCCATCATGTGTTCCTTCACCGACAGCCTTGAACTGCCACTCCCCGTTTTCATCACGGTACAGCTCACCAACGATAAGTGCTGTACATCCGTCATAATCATCTGTCAGATTATAGCGACAAATTTCCTGTTTGGTTGCATCATCCACGATTCTTGCATAGCAGTTTTTAATCATTCCGAAATGCTGCCCTCTTGATTTACAGTTGTAGATATTCACAACCACTACCAACTTCTTAATATCCGGTGGCATCTTCTTCAGATCAATCGCAATTTGTTCATCATCGTTTCTTTTACCTGTTCCACCAACAAGATTGTCGCCTCTGTGCTTGATACAACCGCTGCCATGTGTGAGATTTCCGTAATAAATAATATCGTCAGATCTTGTCAGACCATATTCTGTAACTTCATCTGTTTCTGTCTTTGAAAAAAGTCCAAACAGTCCAGCTTTTACTTTCTTTGAAATCCGCTTTGTATTTTCACGAAGTACAAATACAGAAGAATCGCAATCAATGCTGCTTCCGTTCTGTGCCATATCCCATCCAAGTCCTACAGTTACATTTGCCAGTTTCTCTATTGCTTTTGAAAGATTTACTTTTTGCCCTTTTGTTAAACTTACTGCCATTATTTATTACCTCCTACATTAGACTCCAAAGCTACTGCAAAGTGCCTGTAAACCTCCGGAAAATCCAGAGCCAACTGCATTGAATTTCCATTCTCCATTCCTACGGTACAGCTCACCTGCCATAACCCCTGTTTCCAGAGAGAAGTCTTCGTTTAACTCATATTTGAACAATTCTTCATTTGTTTCGGCATCATATGCTCTAATGTATGAATTGTCCACCATACCAAAATTCTGTAATCTGTTTTCGGCATCGTAGATAGTAGCGGCAAAGCTAATCTTAGAAATATTTGCTGGGATTTTATCCAGTTCAACAACCATCGTTTCGTCATCTCCGTCGCCAACCCCCGTTCTATTATCTCCGGAATATGTAAGCGCTCCGCTAGGATGCTGTGGCTGTCCGTAGAACACAAAATCCTGCTCCCCTGTTACCTTCCCTGAATCATCTGTAAAGAATGCAGATACATCAAGATCGAATTCTGCATCTCCGTCATATCTGTTTGTATCCCATCCCAGCGCAAAGACTACTTTCTTGAGTTTTGCATTTCCTTTTGTAAGGTTAATTTTCTGACCCTTCACTAAACTAATCGACATTTCCTTTTACCTCCTTATTTTCTATTATCAACAGCCTTTCTTACAAGATCGACTGGGATAACTAAAAATGCAATCGCAACAATCACTAACCAATGCATCACATCAAGCGGTGCTGCTTTAATAAGAGCCCCTACAAAATCACACAAAATAACCGTCATTGCAAAAATGCCAATTGCAATATACGCGAACAGCTTGTTTTTCCCAATGCCTTTGAATAAGTTCATGTGTTCAGTACGAATATTAAATCCATTGAACACTGCCATAAAACATAGCAATGCGAATCTTGCTGTCATAGATTCAGCATCTGAAGCAAACATATTTGATATTGGACTAAATGTGATAATTCCGTACAGTGCAATAAAGGCTGCTGTACTAATTGCAATCCGTTTTTTTGCTCCTCGAATAAAAAGTCCAGAACCTTTTTTAATAGGTTTCTCTGACATATACTCCTCTTTCGGAGGTTCACCACCAAATGACAGTGAATTCAAAGAGTCCATAATAATGTTGATAATTAAAATCTGAACTGATGCAAGCAGCGCTCCTGTTGCAATCATTGGATAAATCACACTCAAAATCAAAAGTGCAATGTTGATTGGGAGCTGGAATTCAAGAAACATCATGATGTTATGCATGAACGTTCTTCCAAGCTCTACCGCTTTGACAACACTTGCAAAGTTATCATCAGTCAATACGATATCTGACGCTTCTTTCGCCACATCAGACCCACCTTGCATTCCGAATCCAACATCTGCTCTCTTCAACGCTGGAGAATCATTCACTCCGTCACCGGTCATTGCCACAGATTTTCCAATCTCCTGTGCAAGAGTTACCAATCTCAGCTTTGTGTTCGGTGAACATCTGGAAATAACTCTCAATCGTGGAATAATACTCTTAACCTCGTCGTCTGACATCGATTCAAATTCATCATTTGTAATGGCTAAATCACCCGGCATATAGATACCGCATTCAGCAGCTACTGCCTGTGCAGTTTCAAGACAATCCCCTGTAATCTCAATTACCTGAATACCTGCCTTGTGCGCCATTGCCACTGCATCCAGGACTTCATCTCTGACTGGATCGACAACGCCAATAATTCCAAGAAATGTCATATTATTTGGGATTTCATTTTCAACAAGCGTTCCCTCTGCCTTTGTTAAAGCAATACATCTCATTGCATTTCTTGTCATAGACTTGATATTCTCAATCAATCTATCCTTATCGCTATCAGTAAATGTCTGAATTCCATTACCAAGTGCTGTCGTACAATGCGCAATAAGTTTTTCTGGAGCCCCTTTGTAATATGAAATGTTACCTGAACATGTTACTGCTGAATATTAATTTGCACTATTAAACACCTGCTTAGCTAATACCCTCAGCTCGCTCTGAACGCTCTGACATTCATCAGAACTAACAAGTGATAAAACAGCTCTGTCAATAGAGTTACCACCAGTAATCTCTCCATCTCCATTGAATGTGGCACTGTTGTTCAGGCAGATATTTGATACAATATTTTTCCAAAGTTCAGAAGATGTGTCCACTTCATCGGCAAATCCATCAATAATCTTTTTCGGTGTCATCACACCAGTTGTTAATGTACCTGTTTTGTCTGTGCAAATAATATCTACATATGCAAGTTCTGGAATTTTCCCCGGGTTCTTTGCTAAAATGTTAAATTTCTCCATTGTCTTAACATTTTGTTTCGTTACCAATTTTACAATCAATGGAAGTCCTTCTGGTACTGCTGCTACAATAATAGTCAATGCTACAGAAAAGTTCTGAGCAATCTTCTGAACTACATCAAGAATATTTCCTCCAAAATATTCCCTCATACCAGTTTCTGCAACTCCTGTTGCAGTAAGTACAATAAATGTAATAACAGCTGCGATGGTTCCCCATTTTGAAATAAAGTCACTCAGATTGTCGAGTGCAATATCCAGTGCTGTCTTTGGAGATTCCAGAGTCTGCATTTTAACCATAGTATCTCCGTTTACTGTATTCACTCCAACGTCAGTAACGATCATTTTTCCTTCTCCAGCCATTACTGTTGTTCCTGCAAATAAACAGTTTGGATTGGTATATGCGGTTGTTGATGTTGTTTTGGCATGTATGTATCCTGCAATTGGAGTTTTCTTACACTCCTTTGTTTCACCATTGATTGCAGCATTATTAACTGAAATTTTACCATCAACAATGTAACCATCTGCGAAAATCTCTTGTCCCATACCTACACAAACAAGGTCTCCTACTACCAATTCATCTTTGTTAATTGTCTGAACTTTTCCATCACGAATTACGTCACAATACCTCACGGCTGTTTTCGCACGCAACTCTGCTGCAGATTTCTGGACACCAATACCAGTTTTTACTGCAATTCCAGTTACGATTGCGAGCACCACAAGAATCATGATCGGATCAGAAAGTTCCATTACTCCCATGAATCCGAGGAATAACTGCAAAATAGCAATTGCAATAAGAATCATTGTGATCTTCTCGCTCAGTGCTTCTTTTGCAAAGTCATACCACTTCTTCATTTCCGGTTCCGGTAGCTTATTACTCCCGTGAAGTTTTCTGCTATCTAAAACCTCCTTGCTACTTAATCCATTCATTAGTTTTCTCCTTTCTTTTATTTATCAAAAAATGATGAGACATACATTTCTGCATGCTCATCATTCCTGACCGAATATATTTTATTCATTAGAATCATTGAATTCTTTCCCATCGATAATCCTTTTGATCGCAGCTGCACATTTTTCTAAAGCAAAACAATAAGCATTATTATAGATTATCTTATCGTGCTCTGCTGTAGGTGTTTCATAAACACAATCAATTGCTTCGTCGATTCCGTCTAAGAATCTGTTAAGCCTTTTAATAACTGCATTTTCAGCAGAATGATTATCCATATTTTTCTCTGAATGCTCAAAAGCTCTTAATTCATCTTTCCCAAGCCATTTAATCCAGGCTCCACAATCATCACAATACAGTCCGGTATTGTTTCCCTTATGTTCTATATGTAATGAAGTACTTCCACATTTTTTACAACAATTTTGATACATGATCTTACTCCTCATCTTCGTCATCAATATACATAGGACAAATAACGTCAATACATCTCAATATCCGGAGTAAATCCCACGGCTGATGATTGTATTCTTCGTCAAGTTTAACAAATAATTGAATCAATCGCCTAACAGGAATGCATGCATCTTCCTCTGAATCCAACTCATCGTATATTTGTTCTAATTTTCTTTTATAGTTTTCATTTGTGAACGAGCCGTCAGTATCTCTCTTACTCAAAAAGTCTTTAAGTCCATTTATACATTCTCTTATGTTTTTTACAGGTTCTTCTTCGCCAATTTGAGATGATAATAAATTTACATTAGCTTCAATTGTCTTGATCAGAATCTCCAAGAATCTTATTTCTGTCATCATAGTTAGTTCACCATCCTATTCTTCATTTGGAAATGTCTTAATACAATCCCATAATTAGTTTCTTCTTTTCTTATAAACTTTGCAGGTTTTTAATCATGGATATCGATAACTGTAATAAATCCATCCATGTTGTCAGATATGGCTTGCTTGTATTTCTGCTCAAAATCTTCATCTCCAATAAATTTGGTACCATCCCATGAATTTCTTGCAATGGCTGATCCATCCGGCAAAATGCAAATATAACATTCAAGTGTATTAAGATTTATAACATCTTTTTGCCATGCTCCATCTACAAGAATATAACCATCAGCGAACCCCATATTCATAAACCATTTTTCCTCGAAAAAGGACATACATAATGCTGAAGCATTTTCTTTTAATGTAGATAAAAGGCTTGACCAAAATAACCTGCCATTTCTCCCTTTCCCGTCATAATAACCCCAACTGTAATATCTGTAATTTTCAGAATCTTCTCTTCCTACTTTTAATTTTAAGGCTGCTTTATATCTTCCACCGATTTGATACCAATCCCAGGTAAAAGTTGGGTAATTTATCATTTCGCCTTCGTCGTCTGAATCTCCATATACAAATTCTGAATTATATGGCTGCATAATTTCTGCAATTTCATCTTTTGTTGGTAACGTTTTTGTTAATAAATGTACACAATAATGCATATAGCTCTCTCATCTCCCGCATTCGTTATATTTTCTAAATTATCAAAAAGGAATCCTCACTCGTATAACGACCACCCTACTTTTTATTGATCCATTCCTTAAATTCCTCAAATTCATTTTTCGTAAGCAAAATGTCTGAATAATAGAAATCCTTATTCCTGATAATCGCCCAAATCTTTTTTAATTTTTCAACAAAAGAAGCTTGCTGTGAATAAAAATTACCATTCGTATATGTCAAAAAAGCATAGTCGCCATCTTCATAATCTTTAATTTTGAAATGAATACCCTCGTCACAGCCACATTTACAACTTATAATCAGTTCATCGTCTTTAAAGTTTTTAAGTACTGCCATAATATTCATCCTCTCTTAATTCTCTACATACTCCCATCCAGAAATGAATTCTACTGCCTTATCAAAATAAATAGGATTCAGATCCTTGTAAGAGCCACACTGGAATTTACTTTTTAATCCATTCCACATATTGATGAAGTAACTTCTTGAATTTGCTTTATATTCTTTTGAATGAGCTCCGCCCAGCAAATGATTAACTCTGTCTTTTGCAACTTTGTAAATCTTTTGCTGTTGCCTTGTACTGAGCGTGAGATTATCAACAACACGATCAAGCTTTTCATTCTGTTCGGCTAACAAATCCTCTACGTTATTGATCTGAGCATAGACAATTTTCATGTCGTCAAGTGCCAGCTCCATTTTATTAGATGGATTTGCGGTATAGCTGCCGGTCTTGCGAATTGATGGCAACACTTCGGACGTTACCCATATTCTAAATGGTTTTGCAACTGACTTACGGCTCCTAAGAACCAGTGAATAAAATCCACTTTCGCTTATAATGTTTGCTTCACCTTGACGACCTAGGTTAAATCTAGCCCGTTCAAACCCTTCCAATCCTTTGTTTAATGCATCTGTTGGATTCTTCACGCCAAGAATATCGCAAACATCCTTAGCAACGAACCATGGTTCGCCATCAATATTCACTGTCCGGATTTTACCGAACTCCTCATTTTCAAAAATTTCTACTTCTCCATTCATGTAATATTTCCTTTCTTTGTATGTATTTTCTTTTTTAATTCATCGAAATTGCTTACTTCATCGTCTAATCTCAGTGGAATGAATATATTAATATTGGTTAGGATCTGAAGAAGATTCCATGGTGAATGATTATATTCATTATCGACTCCTTCAAATCTCTCCGCTAAAGCTGATACTTCTACATATCCTTTTTCTTGCTTCATTCTATCCAAAAGTTCTTTTAGTTCTTCTTCATACTCATCTTTATTCATCGTTATCAATTTCCTTTTTGAAATATTCTTATTTATATGTTTCCACAAATATATAAAGTTATAATAATATTCTACTTTCTTGTTACTGGAAAGTATAAGATAGCTTCCATCACTATACAGCGTGGAATAATGAGTGAATCTCAAATAACTCTTTTTATCATTTCAGGTTTAATTCTTCCTGAAATTCTCTTGCAAGCCGCTCGATCGCATCCAATACTTCTTTTTTATTTTTACATTTGAAGTGAACACGATGCTCTGTATCTTGTTCAAGTTTTTCAACAGTATCAAGTAACTTAGTTTTCTGTCTTTCATTAAGCATAATTTCATTTTTTGTCAAATATGTTCTCATATTTTCAGGCTCACGCAAAAACAGTAACAGGCTATTATGAGCCTTATCCTGTACAGATCCATTCTCATATCTGCAGATAGTTTTATCTCCCAAGTTCAACAGTTTTGCAAAGTTTCTCTGACTGAGTCCATACTGTTCTCTTATCTTTTTGATTTCATCTGGAAGAAGAAACTTATGCTTTCTGCGATACTCATTATATGCATTGACAAGCGTTGCTGAATCCAGTTCTTCGCAGAACAGTTCCTCTCCGCATTCAGCACAAACAAATACCTGTGCATCAATTGTAATGTCTTCACCACATACTTTGAATGTTTCCTGGCGAGTTATTATTTTAGTTTCGACTTCTTTTCCACATACGTCACAATACAGCCAGGTGTTGTTCCCTTTGAATTCTGTATGCAATGAATTGTTTCCGCATTTTCTGCAACAATTTTGACACATAATCTTGCTCCTTATAATACATATTGAAAAATTGTTTCGCTTCTATTTAATTTCGCTTTCTGCCATATCTTCCGCACTATCTACTACATCCCATTTAATATTGATTGCTTTTATAATCATTCCTCCGTTCTTCTTTATCAACCCACTTTAATCTTTGGTGTAACC
>OGWY01002071.1_pt1 | contig 14936 bp, 33 predicted proteins | sample 1576121 | NCBI WGS metagenome assembly OGWY01 (sample SAMEA3541543, study PRJEB24748) | human gut metagenome | biome: human gut; feature: human-associated habitat; material: faeces | place: China | collected 2012 | reverse complement strand
TGACACCCCTCATGGCTCCCCTTGAGGAGAGCTGGCGGCTCAGCCGTCTGAGGGAGGGCTTTTTTATTTTCTCGATTGCCACCTCTCCGTCACTCCGTGATACCACTCTTCCGTAGGGGCGACCATTGGTCGCCCACTTACCATACACAAAAATCCCACAATTCCCTCACCTTCCCTTGCAAACCGCCACAAAATATAGTATAATAAGAAAGTTGCATATAAAAATCGAAAGGAGTCACAATAAATGGAACAACCGAAAGAAAACAAAATGGGTACAATGCCTGTAAACAAATTGCTTGTAACAATGTCACTGCCTATGGTTATATCAATGATAGTACAAGCGCTTTATAACATAGTCGACAGTATATTCGTATCAAGACTTTCCGAAGACGCATTGACAGCCGTTTCAATGGCATTTCCAATGCAAAACCTTATGATTTCCGTGGCAGTCGGAACAGGTGTAGGTATAAACGCAATGCTTTCACGCGCACTCGGCGAAAAAAAGTTTGAAGCGGCAAACAAGACCGCCGAAAACGGTATATTTATAGAAGTTCTCGGATATGTTTTATTTTTACTTATAGGAATTTTCGTAACAAAGCCGTTTTTCCTTGCACAAGCGGGTGCAGGCGATATTGCAAATATGGGTATTGAATACACAAGAATTTGTCTGCTTATGTCATTCGGTATATTTATGCAGATTGGTTTTGAAAGAATCCTTCAATCTACCGGACGAACAATATTCACAATGATAACACAGTCAACAGGTGCAATTATCAATATCATACTCGATCCTATATTAATTTTCGGTTTATTCGGTATGCCGAAAATGGGTGTTGCCGGTGCGGCGATTGCGACTGTAACAGGTCAAATATGTGCGGCAATTCTTGCGATTACATTTAACCTTACCAAAAATCCCGATGTACATATCAGCTTTAAAGGTTTTAAACCGCAGATTATATTTGTAAAGAACATTCTTTCTGTCGGTATTCCTTCAATAATTATGTCGTCAGTCGGCTCTGCAATGACTTTCGGTATGAATAAAATTCTTATAACTTTTTCATCAACTGCCGTTGCGGTATTCGGTGTATACTTTAAACTTAACAGTTTTGTATTTATGCCTGTATTCGGTCTTAATAACGGTATGGTGCCGATTGTTTCATATAACTACGGTGCACAAAACAAAAAACGTCTTACAAAAACCATTAAGCTCGCAATTATGTACGCGGTTTGTATTATGTTTATAGGAATTATGCTGTTCCAGTTTATACCCGATGTACTTTTGAGATTGTTTGACGCTTCAGACCATATGCTTGAAATCGGCATTCCGGCATTAAGAGTAATCAGCCTCAGCTTTGCATTTGCAGGTATATGTATAGTTATTTCATCAAGCCTGCAAGCATTGGGACACGGCTTTTTAAGTATGATGATTTCTATAACACGTCAGCTTATCATACTTCTTCCGTCAGCATATATCCTTGCAAAATTCGGCGGTATCCACGCGGTTTGGTGGTCATTCAACATTGCCGAAATCGCCTCATTGACGTTATCATTGTTATTCTTTAAACATATGTATAACAAGATAATTAAACATTTAGGAGAATAGTAAATATCCCCCGGCTATACCGGGGGATATTTATTTAGCACAGATTCTTTTATCACTTCTGATTCAGTATTATTTCTGCTCACATTTGGCAATAAAAAAAACAAACCGCATAATAATGCGATTTGTTTGCCGTTTTTGGTCGGGATGACAGGATTTGAACCTGCGGCCCCTACGTCCCGAACGTAGTGCTCTACCAAACTGAGCCACATCCCGATATGACCTATAAACAACATAAATTATTATACCACCACTCTTCCGCAAAGTCAACCACCAAAACAAAATTAATCCAATATTTTTTACAAAGTAAAAAGACGGATTGCTCCGTCTTTTTAAAAATCAGTTTCATCATCGTCTGCAACCGAAACAGGTTGTTTAACAATTTGTTTTTCTTCAATTTTTTCTTGTGCATTTATTATTGCCTCTTCTAATTGTGATTTTGTATAACCTTTTGCTTTTGGTAAACCATCCATATTTGCACTTTTTAAATCATAAATCTCCGCTTGTATTTCTTGTATTTCACTACTTGTAATACTTATTCTTAATTTATATACATTATAATTTTCTAATACCTCTTGAACATTCATCTTTTGTTCCTCCTATTCCTAAAAAAAAATATAAATTTCATTTTAATTTCAGCCATTTGACACCTCCAAATTTTCCATTGTGTTTATTTTTGTTTTTTTATTATATACAGTAAACTTTCTTGTTTTATTCTTACAGCTGTCTATGGTTATCGTTTTTTATGTTTTATTGTTTTGTTTTTTAAATTTTGTAACAATATCATAATATCTTAAATATGTATATTTTTCTTTGTTCCCTTGAACTATTTTATTTATATCATTTCGTTGAATTCCATTACTTTGTAACAACTTAATAAATTTCTTTTTGCTTATTTTTTTATTCCAATTAGAATTAATAACTTTAAATACTCCATCAACTATTTTCTTTGTTATATCCGCTACATCTGCACTTATTTCTGATAATGTCTTTGCAATTCCTTCAAATGCTTCTGCTACAGGTTTCATAATATCATCTAGCATCTTTCTTATTTTCTTTTCCGCTTCTATATATTCTTTTTCTGCTACTCCTATAGTTTTATTGTCTCCATCACAAATTATTTCAGTAAAGTATCCACTTTTTATTAAATTTTCAACTTGTTTGATTGTAATATTTTTATAACTAATCTTTTTTAGCATTGTTTTCTCCTTTTAAATTTATTTGTAATTGGACTTCTTTTAACATCTTTTCTTGTGCTAAATTATAAAATTGTTTCTTTATCTCAAATCCATAACAATTTCTATTCATTTCTGCACATGCTCTCAGTGTACTTCCGCTTCCAGCAACTGGATCAATTACAACATCTCCTTCGTCTGTAAATATTTCTATTATCCTTTTCAATAATCCGACAGGTTTTTGCGTTGGATGTATTTTAGGATATTGTTTAGCATTATCTCTTTTCCATTCAAACCAGTTAAATATCATGTGTTTTTTTCCATCTAATCCAATATTATTAAATTTTGGTAACTTATCTCTATATAATACAACTGCGTATTCTGTTGCTCCCACAATTTTCATATTTGCCTTTAATACTTGTGCAGAGTAATTTTTTACAAATACTAACGGATAGCTTTTTAGTAATCCATGTTTTTTCCCCTCATCAATAACACTTTGTATTTGTTCAAATGCACAAAACACAACCATTGCAGGTGCTTGTCCTTTTTCTTTTGTCTCTTTTTTTAAATACCTTGTGCAGAAGTCAAAAAAATTATTTATTTTGAAATCTTTATCTGTATCAAAAAATGTTTTATTTGCTTTATCACTTTCTCCGTTTTTATTATCTCCACCAACATACCACATTGGATTACTTGCATAAGCATTATTACCTAAATTATATGGTATATCAGCAATTATAAGTTGAGCATGTGGTATTCCATATCTTTTAGCATTTTCAAAATGATCATTATACAATTCAATCTTTAGTCCCATTTTAATCCCTCTTCTTTCTTATGTTTATTTTTTTCTTTTAAAAAATTCTTTCCAAAAAGATGACATCTTTTCTATTTCTTCCTGTAATGACTCCGCTATTGGTTCTCCTATTTCCATAGCCCATCCAATTATGTTTGCTACTATCCAAAAAATAAAATATATTGGGCTTAATAAAACAACTAATAATTTAAATAATCTTTCTTTCATTTTTCCTCCATGTTAACAATTATATTATTTTACTATTTTTTCTTTTATTTCGTTTATACAATCCTCGCAATATTCTTTTTTCTTATCAATCAATTTATCTATATTTTCTTGCAAATTATTTAATGCACCTGTTGAACTTATTTTTCCGCTTCTATCCTCGTGTTGGTAAATATCTATAGTCCAATAATTACCTATTATTTCTTTATTGCATCTATCACATATCCTTTTTAGCATTTTACATTTTTCCCCCAACTTTAACTATTTTTTATGACATTTATAAAATTAATTCCATATTTTTTTGCTATTAAATATGTAGTATAGCCATCAATCAAGTTATTGTCTTTATCGACAACTATTTGTGTTTCAAAATTTTGATTTTTTTTGAAATATTCTATTCTTTCATTCATTTTTTCAGTTCTTGGTTTTTGAAATTCTTTAGGTATTCTTATATCATTGATTCTCATTATTTTTACTTTATTTAATTTTTTTAAATCATCTGTTAATTCATTTATAATACCAAATTGCAAATTTATTAACTTGTCCGCTTCATATATAATTTTGTCTTTTTCTTGGATTAACTTATTATCAAAATATTCTATTAATGCAATATTTCCCCATAAAATTGCACATACTATATAAGTCAAATTTTTAAAACTTATAGAAATGACAACTTCATATACAATCATTATTAAACAAAGCATTATAGTTGCATTTTTCCATTTGTCACTTTTTATTTTTTCATTATAAAAATTTTTTTCTAATTTATTTTCTTTTTTTATATCTTCATTGCTACATCTGCAATTTCCGTCCATTGTTCTTACTATATTACATAAATCTTTTTCATTATATCTGTTTGCACATTTACTGCATATTTTTTTAACATATTCTTTATCATTCATTTCTATTTTCTCCCTTCTATTAGATCTTGTAAAACTTCTCTCTTAATATTTATGTCCATCAAATCCCAGCTTATATTGGCATCTGAATACTCTTCTCTTTCTTCAGCACTTATACTATTTTGTAGTTTCTGTTCTTTTTTGTTTAATTCTTCTATCTTATCTTTTATTTTTTGCTCTAGAATACAATGTTTCATCACGAAATCTAATTTATTATTATCTTGTATATGTAATTTTTTTAATGTTTCGTTCTCTTTTTCTAACCTTTGATTTTCTAATTCTTTTTTTATTGCATTATTTAAAGCTTCACAGTTTTGAGCAATACAACAACTTATCTTTGTTAATTCTGCAATTTTTTTATATTCTTTTAATTTTTCGTTCTCTTTTAGAATATTTCCATATTTATACAAAAATTCTTGATTTTCTGACTCTAGTCTTTCATTTTTTTCTTTTAATTCATTGTTTTCTAAACATATTGTTTCATAGTCACTTTTTTGATATCTTTTAATAAAATTTATCACTTGTCTTGTTGCTACTTTTAATGGATTAACTCTTCCTCCTATAAAAAATACGTTATCAAATATAACTTTTTCTAATATGTACGTCGCTGAATCTATATCTTCTCCCCTTAATATATTGTTTTTCGCTTGTTGAATTTTTTGTTCTTCTATACTATCTTCTTTCACTAAAAACACCTCCTAATTATTATTTATAATCTCATACCCAAGATTTCTTAATCTGTCACAAATTGGCTTGAATGTATTATCTGATGCATTCCAACTTTGTATTTGTATAACTTTCCAAATTTCAATTTGATTAAATTTTTTATCCGTTATTCTATCTAATATTCTTTGTACTGCTCTTTCTTTATTATTTATAACTCTGTGATCAGGATAATCTTCATCTTCTTCTGAAAATATGTCTATATACAAATGTTGTAACTTTTGTATATCTTTTAATTCAATTTTTATATTACTTTTTTGTTCTACCATCCCAATACCTCACTATTTCATTTCTAATTGTATAAGTGTCTTCATTAATATTCTTTTTAATAATATTTTTAAATGCTTCTTTTGTTTTATCTGCAAGTTCATGGTTATATATTCTTTTAGGTAATAGAGCAAACATACACAATTCCAATAATCTATCATTTTCCTTTTCAATTGCATTTTTAATTTTAGGTAAGCATAATTTTTCTCTTGCTTGATTTGGTGTTATCTTATTGTCATTCAAATCTTCAACTATTGAATCTATTTCATTATTAGGCATTTTAAATTTTCTATGTGCCATACAATAAATACTCCCATAATCTGCTGCTGATATACAACTTTGATTATTCAAACATTTGTAACATTCTTCTCTTAATTCACTCATATAATTTCTTTTCCTTTCTTATTTTTTCTATTGCTTCTTTAACTGTCATTTGCTATCACTCCTCTTCAAACATTTTAAAACATACTAATGCTACAAATAAACTTCCAAATGCTAACAGAACTTTATAATAAATCAAATAATTTATAAAACAATATAAACCAAAGACTCCAAATGTGAAATACATAGGTTTTATTAATTTGCTTATAAAATTATTCCATATATATGCAAATGTATTTTTTATATTTTCCCATATTTCATAAAACATTTTTTCCTCCTAATAATTAACTCTAATTATGTAGCTATCATTTTCCACTATATAATTTATGTTTAATCTTAAATCTTGCATTTTATCTATTCCGTATCTATCTATTCGCATTCCGCCTCTTAAATTTCCTATATGATTAGTTAATGCAAATTTGACTATATTTTCTAATTGCTCTGTATATTGTTTATCAGACTTTTGTTCTTCTAGTTTCACTTTTAATCTATTATTAGATAACTGATATGTTTGTAACTCTTCTTGCAAGTTTTTTATTTGTTTATTTAATCTTTTTACTTTTACTTTAACACTCATTTTCTCCCTCCTACTTTATTGCCTTTTAATCTATGTACTCCATTTTCATTTTTTCTGCTTTTCAAGCAAATCAACTTTTGTTAAATCAAAAATTTTAATGTTAATCGCTTCTTCGTTTCTTTCTTCTGGATAATTACAATAAGTTATTTCTCTTTTTCTATTAATAAAAAATTGAACATAATCATTTTGTATATTATTATGTTTTATATGTATTTTATCCTCTTCTTCTACGCAACAATATACATTTTTATGAATACATTTATTATCATCCATAATATTTAACTTAATTAAATGCTTTTCCAATTCTTTTACATCTATATTTTTCTTTAACTTTAAAATCATATATTGATTTGCTCCTCTTTTACATTATTTTTACTTTTTTTCTTTATGATACTTAAATATTCTTTCTATTTTCTTTAATTGTTTTTTTAATGAAACACTTTGAATTATTCTATAGTCTTTAAATATTGCTGCATATTCTGTTTCAAAAGTTGTTGCAAATTTATTTTGTACTAATTTGTCTATTGCATCTCTTTTAGTTTCTGTTCTTTCTAAATCAGCAATTAATATATTTTTATTATCATAAATTATAATTTTACTCATTTTTAACCTTTCTTAACTCATAAACATAGTTGTTTGCCCATTAGCTAATATTCCATTTAGTCTATCTATGCTTATTTTGTGATATTCTGGATCTATTTCAATTCCTATATATTTTCTTCCTAATTCTTTAGCTGCAACACAGGTTGTCCCGCTTCCAGAAAAGCAGTCTAATACTATATCCCCTTCATTACTAGAATTTTTAATTAATGTTTTTATTATTCTTAATGGCTTTATGGTAGGATGTTTATATTTTTTCTTGTCTCTTATATTTATAGGCATATACCATACTGTTTTAGCATCGTTATAAGATTTAGGGTTACAATATCCACTTTTTCTAAAATATAAGCAATATTCTTTGTCATTCATATATTTATTACTGTATAGTGGAGTTGCATTTGTTTTATTCCATATCAAAATATCAAATTTACAATGATTTTGTTTTACAAAAAAATCTAAATAATCTGGTATTTGTTTTCCATTGCACCAAATATAAATATTTATATTTTTCTGTATTCTTATTAAATCTTTAAAAATATTACTATCTATTCCACTAGTTAATTTTTTTTCTTCAATTTCTGTATTCATTCCCCTTATTGATTTTGCTAATCTACTTCTGGTCCCACCATTTGTATCTTCTATTAAATATGGAGGATCTATAATTATTAAATCTATGCTATTATCTGGTATTTGTTTTATTAATTTGTAGCTGTCGCCTAATGTTATTTTGTTTAATAATTCATTAAATGAAGTACCGGTGTGTGTGTGTATAGAGCGTCAGCACTTACAGTGTTTTTATTTTCTGTGTTGTTCATTATTAAATTCATCCTTCCTTGTAACCTCTATTCCTAAAGGTCTTTTTATAAAGTTTTCGCATGCTTCTTGCTGCGAATTTTCTATTTTGTTACAAAAAGGATATTTCCCACAATTAATACATTTCATATATTTATTCCCCTTAGTATTCTTCAATTTTTATAGATATTCTCGGCGTTTCTGCGTATTTTTTTTCAACTTCTAGTTTAATAACCTGTGTATCATCTTTAAATGCAAATTTATTCATTCCATCCAACACGATTTTAACAATATTATCTATATCCGGCTTTTTGGTTGGGCTTATGCTATTAGATAACATTTCCGCTTCTTTCTTTTTGCTTGTACTTTTAGGTACTTCAAAATAAGCAATTATTGATACTTTTACTCTTCCATCTATTGGTTTAAAATTAGGATATTTTCTAATAAACCATTGCCTTAAAAAATATTCATAATTTTTAGTATTAGTTGGCGTATATGCTTTTCCTGTTCTTGTATTCATTCTAGGTCTTGCTTTTCCTACAATACTACCTATCATTTCAAATTCATACATCATTTGTTACTCCTCCCTATTTTTTCGGCATATAATATACCTTTGGTATATTATAAAATTTAGGTTCTTTTCTACCTTTACAACTTGCATTTTCTACTCTTGCAACTTTTAAATATGTATTAATTAATTCTGATATGATTTCTTTGGCTCTTTCAAAACTTTCATAAGTTCCTATTACATCCCATTTATCATCTGCATAATTAATTTCTATATCAAATTCATTTTCGCTAGATTCTATTTTTATAAGATTAATCCTTTCAAAATTTATTATTGTATCCCCATTTTGCCCTAATATTAACATCTATTGGTCCCCCCTTCTATTTTGAATTTCTATTGTATATCTTTCTACTAACTCGAATAATCTGCCTAACTCTTTATAAAATCCCGTATAGTAATGTAAATTATTAAATCTGCTAACCCTATTTCTTAAATTTCCTACTTTGTCTGGAATATTATTTACTTGTGCTATAAAATATGCCATGTTATAAATACTGCATATATGGTAGCAGAACTCTACTGTTTCCCATTTCTTTGTTTCTTCATTATATGTATGTCCTATTAAATGCCATGAACTTTCGCCTCTGTACTCAACTTCAAAAAAAATGTATTTGTCTACATCAATTTCTATTTCTTTATCTAGTACCCAATCTATTGAATAATCAGCACATTTTAATTTAACTATATTCATAGTTTTATTCCCCTTTTTCAAATATTTTTAATACAGGTTTTAAGCATTTATTGCACAAAGCCAATTGCATTTCATTTTTTTTAGTAACTAGCCTTGATAATGTTACTATTCCTCCTGTCATTTTATTTTTTTGATTTAATATTTTTATTTCTGATCCACAATAATCGCATTTATAATAATCATAATCTCTTTCATCTTTATATTTTATTAAGTGTTTTCCTTCTTGTGGTTTAGGCTTCATTTTGGTATAAACTGGTACTACTTTTCTATATGATAATCCACTTAATTTGTACATTTATCATCCCTTCAACTTTCTAATTCATCGTGCAAACACACAATAAAATAATTTATTATTTCTTCTAGTTTATAATCCGGCTTTCCGGTTATGTACTTTTTAGTTTTCTGATATCTCAATATAAACCTGTTCCTTTTTAGATTATTCAAAAATACTTTATGCGGACTTAAATATATTTCTTTTACTGCCCACAACATAATTTTTTCATCCAAAAATCTATCTGCTGGCATTAAATCATAAGCAACTGTATTTTCTACATACATTTCCAAATGCCTTAATATAGTTATTAAACAATTCCTGTCCTTTTCAGACAGTCCAATTGCTGCCCCGCTTTCTTTTTTATAAATATAATTAAATAATAAGTTTAGTTTAGTTATAATGTGTTCGTCTGGTTGCGTGTTTACTTGTTCGTTCGGTATTGCGTTCGGTTGTCCGTTCGCTTGTTCAAATTTCACTATTGAATATGTCGAAGCTTCATTTTGATTTATTCCGCTTCTTATATACAATCAAATTATTGTTTATTAATTCGTTTCTTGCTCTTTGTAATGAGGATATACTTAATCCTTTAATTTTGCTCATTAAAGTTGTATTTGCTACTTTAAACTCAGTAAGCCAGCCAGTCATACGAGCTATTTGCAATAAGCAATTATATACTGCAATAGCATTTGCAGAGATAGGCTTATAGTCTAGTGTAGAATAAAACTTAGCGAGCTGTTGTTCAATGTTTATTTCATTTTTTCTATTCACATATGATACACTCCTTCCTTTGTGATATTTAACAATCAATCTTGTTAGATTAAAAACAAATTATTTTAGAGTGTTCTCTGTTTTCGTACAAAATAAAATTTTAGGTTTTTGTATGTTAAAATTAGAATAATTATATAAATTTTCCTTAACCGCTTCTATTAATAAAAATAGCAAAGCAGTATTATTAATAGAATATGTTACATTAAAATATTGTTTTAAATCTATTGTTGCATAAGCATAACGCATTGCTCTCTCTACCTTTGATGCAGTTGTTTTATGCTGTTTTGCTACCATATAATATAATTCCATCATTTTTAATTCTTCTCTATTGTTTAACTCTATATCTAAAGTCATATATATAGCTGTTACCCAATACTTAAATCCTAAATGATGTATTTTAATTCCCATATTTTTTAATATCTGTTTTGCTATTAATTCTATTTTTTCTTTTAGTTTTTGTGATTTTGTTATTAGCATTTTATTATCTTTTCTTATTTTTTCCATTGTCATTTACTCCCTTCTTAAAAATTAAATTAAAGGCATCTTTTGTTTATCTACCTATCTTCATCTTTACTTGCAATTACTATAGCAAATAAAACGATTCCTACTATATTTCCAATCATAAATCCAATTAAAAACTTAACCATTTAACGCACCTACTTTCCTGTACTTCCAAATCCTCCTATGCGTTCTCCTTCTGCCATATCGTCATCTGTTTTTGCATACTTTACAAAAACACCTTGTCCAAGTTTTTCACCTGCTAGTAATGTTACATCCTCTTCTAACATATTGTAAAAAACAAAAGCCATTTCTCCTTCATTATCTGTATTATTGTAATAATCACTATCTACAACTCCTACACCATTTAATATTATTAATCCTTTTTTCTTTGGGTTGCTGCTTCTATTAAATAGTAATAACATTTCATCTTCTGGAAATTGTGCTTTAATTCCTGTTGGAATCATTGTAATTTTATGTGATTTACATATAATATTTTTTGGATTAAAAAAATCATAACCTGCACTATTTTTGGTGCTTCTTGTTGGCAATAGCCTTTTTATCCCATCTTCATTGCTTAATATTCTATTTACAAATTCAAATTTTCTCATTTTCTTTTTCCTCCATATCAAATTTCTCTATTATATTTAATAATTTTTCTAATTCTGGATTTCTCCATGCATAACTTACATATACATGGGCTTTTTTACTATAGTTGTAATTGTTTTCCTTTAAATGTCTTTCAGCACTTTTCAATGTTAAGAAAGCCCCCTGTTTTTCTCCTCTATCTACAATTTGATAAACAACAGGTTTTCCTGTTCCTCTTCTATCCTGCGTTTTTAATTCATGTGCTAATTTTTTTAAAAATCCTATATTTTCTTCATTTAAAATTTCATTTACACACATTAATATATTCCCCCTATAATTCATTGACAGAACATAAGTTTTATTTATATTCCATTTTTCTTGACTTTTAGAACTTCTTTTGCTAAAATAAATACAGAAAGAGCATTTATACAAGTTCTTTTAAGGACTAACTATTACTTTGGTCGGTAGGTGTTAGTTCTTTTTTTATTTCCATTTCATCTGCAAGCAATTCATATCTTGTATTTGTACAAAGTTCTGATATTATTCTTTTCTTAACAATTGGATCAGAATATTCGTTAGATTCATTTTCATTAATATTTCTTATCTGTAATAGAATATTTGATATAGAAAATTTAATATCTTTAATTTCTTGTTCTTTTCTTGCTACTAAATCTTCTAATTTTTTTATCTTTTCTTCCATCTATCTCACTCCTTTCAATTTTTTTAATTTATATTTCATTTTAGCTAAAGTAATAATGTGCCAATAATAACATTTGTCTAATCTATCCAATTAATCTGTCCTTCCTTTCTAAATGTTCCTAGTATAACATTTAAAGCTTCAACTTCTTTTATTTGTTCTGGACTTCTACCATTTTGTATTGGTTTTCCATATCTATAACATATCTTTTCTAATACATTCACAGCCTCTTTCACATCCATTTTACATACTCCCCTTAAGATTTTTTATTTGTTCTTTTGTTTTCAGCTTTTTTGTTCTCACTTTCTTCATAAATTGTTTCTATAATTAATATTAGTAATAATCCTAATAAAGGTACTAAATACTCTCCTCCAAATGCTTGGTATCCTCTAATTTTATTTGCATAATTAATAGATACTATTGTTAATATAATTGTTGCCATAATTATTGATACTTCTAATATTCTTATTATAAATTTTTTCTTGTTTACAACCTTCATTTTATTATTCCTCCGCTTCTTGGTCTGTTTTTGAATTTAATTTTTTTAATTCAAAATAAATCATTGTTAGTAGCGATTCTTTAGGATGTGTTTTTACATTTATTCCTTGTATATACAATCTTGCTACTTCTTTATCTGCTTTACCTATGTTGCCAATATCTTTTTTTGATATTTTAGGGAAATCGTCTTTATCAAATATTGCTCTTGCTCCTTCTATTCCAATACCTAATATAGCTGCTAAATCTTTTGGAGTTATAGTGTCTGGAGCATTTTCCCACTTCATTGTTGCTTTTGTTTCAGTTCTCATATACAAAAACCACCTTTCTTATTTGTGTTGTGCCGCATTTTTATTACTTGAATTTAATTCAAGTTTTTCTGTAAAAAAATAATCTGGAATCTCTAAATTTGGTATGTTTAATTTTTTACATATCTTCTGTATTTCTATAGAAGTAAAATCAGTCTTTTGGTTAAGTTTACTGCTTAAAGACGCTGGTGTCATATCAACTGTAGGGGCAAATTTTGTTTCAGATCTTGTCTTTTCCCTAATTCTTCCTCTTAACTTTGAATAATCAAACATTCTATTTCCTCCTTTCACAACTTGAATTTAATTCAAGTTTTCTTAATATTATACTAATAAAAAATAATTGTCAATACTTTTCTTGAATTTTTTTCAAGTTTTTTTTATATTTTTTATAAAAAACTTGATTTTTATTAAAATTTTTTTTATAATATTGTTAATAAATAAGAAAAGGAGGTTTTATATGAATGATATATCTGAAAGCTTTTCTACTAGATTAGATAAAGCTATGAAGTTAAGAAATATGAAATCTGTAGAATTACACGAGAAAACAGGAATAAGTGAAAGTTTACTAAGTAAGTATCTTTCAGGTAATGCTATTGCTAGACAGAATAAAATTTTTGCATTATCAAAAGTATTAGATGTTAATCCTGCTTGGTTAATGGGATATGATGTACCTGCCACCTCTAACACAAAAACAGTAGAAATACCTATTCTAAGAACAATTGATCCTAATATTTCATTATTAGATAAAAGAAATATAATAGATTACACAACTTTAAAAATAAAACCTAATTGGGATAATGATATAGAAAACTATTTTGCCATTGCTTCACTTGATGATGATATGCTACCTGTATTAGGAAAAGGCGATTTAGCTTTTGTTCATATTCAAGATAAAGTCAAGAGTGGACAAACAGCATTAATATTTTTTAAAGAAACAAAAAATTATTCTATTAAGAAAATTGTAGAGTTAAAAAAAGGAATAGAACTATATTCTATGAATCCTACTATAAGAGAAATTCATGTTGACAATATAAATGACTTAATAATTATAGGTAGAATTGTAAAATCAGATAACGAAAGTTATTTTGAATAATCTTAAGGAGGTTTTATATGGGATTATTTAATACTAATAATGAAACAAAAGAAGAAAAACAAAAAAGAAAAATGCAAGAAACTTTAAATAAATATGAATTAAACAATTTAGATCCAGAATACGCCAATGCTGTAAAAAATATATCATTAGCACTTGCTGGAAATAACCTTATTGAACTTGGTAGTACATTAGGAATGACATCAGCAGAAAACTTAACCACATCATATTTAAAAGCTATTGTAGAACAAAATTTTATTATGATTAGGCAATTAGATGAAATTAGCAAAAAATTAAACAAATAAAAAAGGATAAGTGATTGTATTTTGCGGCACAACACTTATCCAAAGGTTGTAAACACTTAAAAGTGATTACTTTTTGTATTATATACAAAAAGCTTTCATTTTTCAAGTGTTCTCAAAAAAAATATTTGAAAAATTGGAGGTTTTTTTATGAACAAAAAAGGAACTCGTCGAGCTAATGGCGAAGGATCTATTTACAATACTATACAAAAGATTAAAAGACCAGAAAAATTAGATTATGAATGCGATATTTGTAAAAACTGTACAGATAGAACAGAATGTAATAATAGAACAGGTACAAAAAAATGTCAAAAATGTACAGAATGTACTTCATGCCTAACCTATTGCGATAGATTTTACTGTTATCAAAGATATCAAGCTCAAATTTCCATTGATAAAAAACAAACTACTGTTGCAAATGAAAGTAAGAAGAAAGCAGCAGTAGATAAAAAATTGGAAACAGAAGCAAAAATACAAACAAAAACTTATGTTAAGAAAAATGGAATCACTATAATAGAAGTTTCAAAAAGAGTACGAAACAACAAATTTGAAGCTGGAAAAATTGGAAAAAATACAAAAAGCAAAGATCAATATCATTATAAACATCTTGTAACTCGTCCATTTT
>OGWY01002065.1_pt1 | contig 14955 bp, 9 predicted proteins | sample 1576121 | NCBI WGS metagenome assembly OGWY01 (sample SAMEA3541543, study PRJEB24748) | human gut metagenome | biome: human gut; feature: human-associated habitat; material: faeces | place: China | collected 2012 | reverse complement strand
CTGAAACACCTTTTACAGAAGGGATAGAAAAAACTATTAGATGGTATTTAGATAATCAAGAATGGGTATTGATAAAAAAAAAAAATCAACTAGTTTAACAATAGTTGATTTTTTCTTTTTATAAATTTTTGGGGTAGATAGAAAAGAGGGGATATATAATTTAAAGTATGCACGGGGGGCTCATTTAAATCTACCAAACTCTTTCTATCTATGAATTATGAACAAAATTCTGTGGTCTTAGAATTTAAAAATATTATACATTAAAAACAATCAATATATATTATTTTTTACATAAAAAATTAGATTTGCTACATAGATATTTTAAATCTATACATCAAATTAATCTGTATTTGAATTTATTTTGGGAGATAGACTGATGAAAAAAGAAATGGCTAATTTATGAAAAATCCTTGATTTAAATTTTTTTGTATGATACTATGTGTCTAATAAAAAATACAAAGGTAGAGGTTGCAGAGGACAAGAGTAAGTTGGTGGAGCTAGACAAAGCTATGAAGTCAGTTGAAAGGGGAATTTGCCGAAATAAAAATTCGTCAAAATTTTTATTGGGGATATAGAGAATATCTATATAACTGTCATTAGATATCTAATGTTGTGCTATCCAAAGTTGTAAAGCAATTTTCTTATATATCATATAGTGAAATTTTACAAAACTACCATTAATTTTTTTTGGTAGTTTTTTTTTATTGGAAAAATATAAAATATATGAAAAGTTGTAAAAAATGAAAAAAGGTGGGAATTAAATATGAGTTATTTAAGTAGGGTAAATGATGTTTTTAGTTTTTTAAATCCAATAACGGATGTTCTGTGGGAGTTTCCAAGAAACTTTGAGTTTTATAAGAGTATCCCAATAATAGGGGAGTTTTCACTAGCTATTTTACTGCTAATAGGGTGTGGACTATATTTCACTTTAAAACTAAATTTTGTACAGATTAGATATTTTAAAAGAAGTATAGATATTTTAAAAGTAAAAAATGAAACTAAAATTGGAATATCTCCAATGGCTTCTTTTTTATTAAGTAGTGCTACAAGAATTGGACCAGGAAATATAATGGGAGTAACAGGTGCTGTTTTAGCAGGAGGGCCTGGAGCACTATTTTGGATGTGGGTTAGTGCGTTCTTTGGAATGGCAACATGTTTTGTAGAGGCTACTCTTTCTCAAATTTTTAAAGAGAAAAATGGAGATGATTATGTTGGAGGAATAGCTTACTATGGTAGAAGATTATTAAACAATAGTAAGTTAGCTGGATTTGTAATAGCAGTGGCATATATTTTCTATGCACTATTTACACTACCATCTCAAGTATTTCATATGTTTACAGCATTTGGATCAGTTGCTAGCCAAATCACTGGAAGTGTTTATGCTAGAACAGATACTTTATACATTGTAATAGGTTTAACTATCATCTTAATTACAACAATAATTATCTTTGGTGGAATTAGAAGAGTTGCACTAGCTACAGACTTTATAGTTCCAATAATGGCAGTGACATATTTTGTAATAGCACTATTTTTAATAGGAATAAATTTAGATAAAGTTCCATACTTTTTTACAGCGGTATTTGCAGGAGCTTTCAGTCCTGAAGCTATCTTTGGAGGAGCTATGGGAATAGCACTACAACAAGGTATAAAAAGAGGTCTGATGTCTAATGAAGCTGGGCAAGGAACTGTTACTATGGCGGCGGCAGCAGCAGATGCAAAGCACCCAGTGGAGCAAGGGTTCATTCAATCTTTTGGAGTTTTCGTAGATACTTTTGTAATTTGTACAATCTCTGGATTCTTAGTTATAATTGCTAATGTTTGGAACTTAGATGGGTTTGATTTTATGGCTTTAAGAAGTGATAAGCTAGGTTATTTTATAACATCATTAAAAGCACTATCTCCTGGAATGTTAGAAAAACCAATTCAGTTTTTAGTTGCTCTATGTTATGGAATGTTTGCTTTCTCAACAATTTTGGGAATGATAGCCTTTATAGAGGTTTCAGCAACTGAGATATCAAGAAATAAGGTGTTTTTAAATATTATGAAACTAATCTCTTCACTAGTTTTCATACCTTTTGGAGTAGCATGTGTATGGTCAGGAGCAGAGTTAGATAATATTTGGATAATAAGTGATTTAACAAATATAATGATGGTATATATTAACGTACCTTTAATTATAATGGGATTTAAGTATACACAGATAGCTTTAAAAGACTATGAAGAAAAAGGAGACTAATATGAAATACTTAGGAACTATGAAAGATGTTGATGGAGTTTTAGAAATTGGAGGAGTTTTAGTAACAAAGTTACAAAAAGATTATGGAACACCTCTTTATATATATGATTTAGAGCTTATGGAGAAAAAGATAACAGCTTTAAAAGAGGGATTTCATAGTGAGAAGTTTAAAACAACTATTGTTTATGCATCAAAAGCTTATCTGTCAAAAGGGATGGTTCAAGTAGTAGATAAAATGGGGTTGGATATAGACGCTGTTTCAGCAGGAGAACTACACACAATACTATCTACAAAAATTAATCCTAAAAAGATTCATATGCATGGAAACAATAAATCCTTAGAAGAGTTAGAGATGTGTGTAGAGGGTGAGATTGGAAGCATAATTTTAGATAATAGATTTGAGGCTAAAAGAGTTGCTGAAGTTTGTAAAAGATTAGGTAAAAAAATAGATGTGATGTTAAGACTAAACATAGGAATAGATGCTCACACTCATGAGTACATAAAAACAGCAAAGCACACTTCGAAATTTGGAGAGTCTATTTTTGATAAGGATATAGTAGAGATTGTAAGAGAGATAGTAGGAAAGCAGGAGCTAAACTTCTTAGGATTTCATTGCCATATAGGGTCACAGATATTTGATGAGTTAGCATTTGGTGAAGGTATAGAAACTATGGTTAAGTTCACAAAGGAGATCTCAGAAAAGTTAAATATAAAAATACCTGAGATAAACCTTGGTGGAGGGTTTGGAGTTAGATATACAGAAGAGGATACAGATGTAGATCTGAAAAAGTTAATGAAAAAAATTGTGAAATCTTTGGAAGAAACTTTAGAAACTGAAAACTTCACTATTGAAAAGGTATCAATAGAACCAGGGCGTTCTATAGTGGCTCAAGCTGGAAGCACTCTTTATACAGTTGGAGGAAAGAAGAAAACTTTTGGTGGAGAGAAGTATGTTTTTATAGATGGAGGAATGACAGATAACATAAGACCGGCTCTTTATAGTGCTAAGTATGAATGTGTTGTAGCTAATAGATTAAAGGAAGAGAAAAAAGAGACTATCTCTTTAGCTGGAAAGTGCTGTGAATCTGGAGATGTAATTATAAAGGATACAAAGTTAGGGAAGTGTGACGAGGGAGATCTAGTTCTTGTTAGTTGTACAGGTGCCTATGGACACTCGATGAGTAGTAACTACAATAAAGCTTTAAAACCAGCTGTAGTTTTTGTAAAAGGTGGACATAGTTATCTAGTTTCTAAAAGAGAAACCTATGAGGATCTGGTAAGAAACGATTTGATGTTAGAGGAGATTTAAAGATTTAGTAAGCAAAAAGTCAAGTTTTTAACTTTAAAAACTTGACTTTAAATCAATAATACATAATTAATTCGTCATTATCTTAATATATCTAGTAAATCATAAGCTCTATAAATTTTATTTCTTTTTTTATCATCAGCATATAAAAATTTACCTTGTACTAACTTATTAATATTTTTATTAATGGTATTATAGCTTGCATCTATTTTTCCTTCGAATTCTTTTGAAGTAAAAACTATTTTTTCAAACATAATATTAACATAGTTAATGTGAATGTTATTGTCAGATGCAAAGTTGATTGCTTTTGAATAGTATTCATCAACAGCTTTCAATTTACCTAAATATTTATCAGCTTGTTTTATTGCAGAATCTAAAAAGAAATCAATCCAATCCAACCAATTTGGATTATCTGCTCTTAAATTATTCAATAAAGTATAGTACTTAAATTTGTTTTTTTCCAACTCTTCACTTATAAAAAATGATGGTTTTGAGATAACTTTAGTTTCTAGTAGATAAAGCATAATAAGGACTCTTCCCAGTCTTCCATTTCCATCTAAGTAAGGATGTATTGTTTCAAACTGAGCATGTATGATTGCAGCTTTTAGCAAAGCATCCAATGTATTGCAATCCTCAGAATTTATATATTGTTCTAAATTTCCAATTAGTTTATTTATATTTTGTGGCTCTGGAGGGATATAAGTTGCATCTTCTATTTTACCATTTGGACCTATAAAATTTTGAATTTTTCTATATTCACCAGGACCTCTATTTGAACCCCTAGAGTTTTTTAAAAGAATTTCATGAAGTTTATGAAACATTCTTGTACTTATAGGAATACTTTTTAAAAGATCTTGTCCAATCTTTAGAGCTTCTATATAATTTTGCACTTCTTGTAAATCTTTTGATTTTGCTCCTGTTACTTTTGACTCAATAACGTCAGTAAAAGTAGCTTGAGTTCCCTCGATTTTAGTTGACTGAACAGATTCGTTAAGAGAAAATAGATTCAAAGCAATCTCTCCGACAGGACTTTTTTCTAATAAAATATCGAACTCTTTAATTTTTAACCTTGCATCAATTAATTTTTGCATTGTTTTTAATTTTATATCATTTTCTAGAGATAATGGTAACATTTGAGGATTGAATGGTTTTTTCATCAAGTTCATCTCCTTTTTATTTAAATAATATCATTTTATTTAAATAAAGTAAATAAAAAAGATTTATAACTCAGAAAAGTGCATATATATAAAATAATTATAGTTGGATAGTCTAATGAAGATTTAGTAAAAAATGACTTGATGTTAAATTCTAACTTATATATAAAACTTTGTTTTTTTGATTTGAGATTTCCCAAAAGATGCATATTTATGAAAAAACAGACTAAATTTTTAGTCTATTTTTTCTATTTTTTATACTTGAAGAAAAATTAAAATGTTTTAATTTTTCTTCAAATAGATAAAAAAAAAGAAATTTGTTAAAATAAAAATAATATAAAACTGAAAAAGGATAAGTTGGAGGAGTAAAGTGGGGAAAATAATAGAGATAGATAAATCAAGTTTGAATAGATATAGTGAAATAATATTAGAAAAAGAAGGAAATTATTTGTTTAAATATGAATATGAAAAAATTGGAAAAATTTTTAAAGAGTTACTGAATAATAAAAGTAACAAAGATAATAATATTAACAATATAATAAGTATAATAGGGGATAGAGGAGCAGGAAAAAGTTCTTTTCTGAAAAGTTTCTTGAAAAAAGTAGAAAAAGAAGAAAAAAATGTTGAAATTTTATCAACTATAGATCCATCTAAATTTATAAAAGGAACGGAAGCTTTAGAATTAGTTATAGGTTATATATTTAAAGAGTTTAAAAATAAATTGAATGACAGAAACTTTGAAAATGAAGATAATGAAAAAAGAGATTTGTTATCTAAGTTTTCAGAAATTCATAAAGGAATAAAATATATAAAAGGAAAAAATGAAGATTCTGGAAATAGTTTGGATGAGCTTTTAGAAATTTCAGAAGCTATAAATTTAGATGAAAATATAAAAAAATTAATAAAAAAATATTTGAAATTTATAAAAAAAGAAAAGTTAGTAATATCAATAGATGATTTAGATTTAAATACACAACATGTTTACCAAACTATTGAATATTTAAGAAAGTATTTAATGGGAGAGCAAGTTATTATTTTATTAGCAGTAAAATATGAGCAGCTAGAGGGTGCAATAAAAGAGAGTTTCTATAAAGAGTATAGCGGAATTAAAACTTTCTATCCAAATGGATTTTTAGAAAATGAAATAGATGATAGAGCATATAAATATTTATTAAAATTTTTACCATATGATAGAAGGGTTTATTTATCTTCACCATTTGAAGATAAATTAAGAAATGCTATTTTAGAAGAATGTGAGAATAAATTAATAATTAAAATAGAAGATGAAACAAAAGATGAAACAAAAGATGAAACAAAAGATGAAACAAAAGATGAAACAATAGAGGGTTATATAAATGAAAAATTTCAAAAAATTTGTCCAAAAAATAGTGAAAGACATGAACTTATTCCAAATAATTTAAGAGAGTTAATATTTTTTGTTTTAAGTATTTCTAAAATATCTGAAATAGAAGATAAAAAATTAGAGGAGTTTAAAAGATTCTTTTTTGAGTATTGGATATCAGAAAAATTAAACTATGAAGAAAAATCTATATTAAAACAAATGGATAAAGAACAAGCATTATCTGATAAAAACAGAGTTATTTATACTTATTTAGAGAACTTAATATATAATGGACAAAAAAAAGAGAGTGAGATTTTAGATATAATAAGAATTGGTGATGTTAGATCATTAATGAGCATTTTAAAAAGAAAAAAACAACATTTAGATTTAATATTTGCATTGGAAGTGTTATATAACTATATTTTTAAAACTGAAATAAGTGAAAGTGATAAAGGTTTTTTTGTGAGAGAGATTGATACTTTAGAGGATAGTTATAAGTACGATGTAAATATTTATAGTTATTCATTGTTAAATAAGGTTTTAGAAGATGATAAAGAAAATAAAAATTTAAAAAAATTACTAGAACCTTTTAAAAAAATTGTTAATCTTAAAGAATACTTATATAAGAACAGAAAAATAAACTCTTTAACTAAAGAAAAAGAAAATATATATGAAAGAGTTAAATTATCAAATGTTTTAACAGATGAAAATTCAATAATAGATGATTTATTAAAAAAAGAAGATAGAATAAAAACTAAAAAAACTCTTGTTGAAAAGTTGAAAGAATTAAAAAAAATACCGGTTGAAGATAACGATAAATTAGAACAGAAAATAGATAATTTGCCAGATTTATTGAAGAAGATGTATGAGTTAAGAAATGGTTCTGAAGAGAAGGAGGGATTAAACGAAGACTTTAAAAAGTATAAAGAGGATATAATAAAAAAAATAATAGATAAAAAAAATTATAAAAATAAAGATTTAATAAATAATATTTTATTTACATTAAAAACAGAGAGGGAAAATAGGAAATACCAAAATCCATTGGAATATTTTTTAAAAGGAGCTTTTTCTGAAGAGCTAGAAAAAAAAGTTATGGAAAAGAATGACAAAGATATATTTTTAGGTGTTATAGGCGAGTTTTATAAAAGAGATATTTTAAAAGAGCAACCAGGTATTTTAGAGAGTGATTTAAAAAAATTAGATGAAGTAAAAGATGCAAAAAAATTAATAAATATAGAAAAAATAATTGATAGACTAGATGAAAAAGGAAGCTTTGTAGAGTTATTACAATTAAATGATTTAACAGTAAATGAAGGATTTACAAAAGATGAATCAGATATAATAGAGAGATTTGTAAAAAAGAATAGTAATTGGTACAAGAAAGCTATAAAGGCAGAGATTAAAAAATGAATAATATTAGAAAAAGTTTATTAGTTTTATTTCAAAATCAAAATCCTAATAAAATGTTAAAAAAACTTTTATCTAATGATTATATGTTAGATGAATCTGATTATGTATTAGATAAATCCTCAAAAATTTCATCATTATTAGATAAAAATGATTTTATAACTCTTTTTCAATATGAAAATAATAGCTTGTATAATAAAGATGAAGTTCTAAATCTTTGTAATCTCTTAGAAAATAACTGGAATAGTAAAAAAAACATTCATAGTATAGTTATGAAATTTGCAAAAGATATTCTAGAAGAGAATGAAGGGAAACCTGTTTGTCAGTTTGAAAATCTTCTACGATGGAGAGAGTTATCGTTTCAATTAGGGGAAGATTTATTTACAACTGCTTATTTTGCAGAAAAAGATTTTGAAAATAATTATAAAAGAAACTATTTTTCATGGCCTTCAATAATAAGTACAAATAACAATAGAATAAAAGAGATTTTAAAAAAAGGAACAGCTGAAAATCATTTTCATTTAAATGGATCATCCCCACATTTTCAACTTTCTTGGATATCTTTAATGAATAATGTTAACGGTAGGGAAAAAGAATTTGAAAAATTAAAGAAAAATAAAAGGTTATATCCAGTTATTCAATCTACATTTGATGAAAATGTTGAAAAAATTGATGTCCTTGTATTAAAGGCTGCAATTATAAGAATGTATTTATATGAAATATGTATTTTAAAAAATGATAAAAAGAGAAAAGAACTAGGGGAGTATTTAAAAGAAAGTGAAATATTTATATCTAAAACAGATCTTCAAAGTAAAATTGACGCTTTAAAATATATTTATGGAAAAGAATTGGATAAAGAGATTCCAGATTATATAATACCTAAAAATATAAATTCAATAAATTTTAACAATAATACAAAATATCATAATGGAAATATATTATTATATGGAGAAAGATATTTTTTATACTCTGTTTTTAAATATATATTACAAGCGCCAAAAGATAAAGTGATATCAGAGCTATTTTATATTTATTTATGCATAAAACAAAGCTTCCGAAATGAAATAATTCAAGTTAATAGAGTGGTAGGGTTTTCAAATTTTGCAGATTATCAAGATAGAAAGGAAGATTTTTTAAAAGAGGGAAGTATCTATGAAAAAGCAGTTGTAAATTTAGCAATAAACTCCTCTCTTGTAGATCAAAATATTAAATTTTTAGAGACTAGAATAGCTCCAAAAAATACTAAAAAAGCTTATATAGATTCTTTAAAAAAGATCAAAATAAAAGCTGAAGATACAGCTATTTTTGATAGGTATTCTAAAGAAGAGAAGCTTTTACAAAAGCTTGAGAAGAAAGAGGAGAGTAAAAATGAAAAAGGTGAATATTTTCATACAATTCATTTTATAAAAAAAGTAGAAAATAAAAATAAAAATAAAAGTAAAAATTATGAACTTTTTAATATGATAACACCTAGAAATTTTAAAGTAAGGGAAGATATTTTAAAGCAAGCGATAACATTAAATGATGTTAGAAAATCTACAGAGCCAATTGTAGGTAAGGTCTATGGAATAGATGCTGCAAATGTAGAGATAGGATGTAGGCCAGAAGTATTTGGACAAATTTTTAGATATTTAAAAAACTATAAACCTATTAATTTAGAAACAGAGTTAGGGTTGAATTTTTATAGAGAGATTGGAAAAACTTATCATGTTGGAGAAGATTTTTTAGATATAGTAGATGGATTAAGAGCTATAGACGAAAGTATATTATTTTTAAATCTATCTCACGGAGATAGATTGGGACATGCATTAGCATTAGGAATAGATCCAGTAGAATATTACGGAACAAAAGAGGGGGTTGTTTTACTCCCTAAACAAATTTTACTTGATAATATAGCTTGGTTACTTTATAAAAAAAATGAATTAAACATTGAAATCTCTGTATGTTTAAACAATAAACTATTGTCTTTATTTAATAAATATTATAGGGAAATTTATATACAAAAATCTAATTTAAACTTAGAAAATATATGTGTAAACTCATATATAGATTCTTGGAAACTTAGAGGAGATGCTCCTGAAATATATCTAGATGAAAATAACTTAGAAGACATTGATACTATTAATATAGATATATTTGATAGGTTTAAGTTGAATAATTTAGAAGTTGTTCAAGACGCAAGAAAAAATATACTAGCTAAAAGATTATATAGAGAGTACCATTATAATTCAAATGTAAAGAATGAGGGAGATTTAGTTGTAGAATTTAAAATAGATTTTGATATTTTAGAATTAATAAATAAAGTTCAATTTAAAATGCAAGAAGAAATAGCAAGAAAAAATTTATCAGTAGAGACAAATCCTAGTTCAAATTATTTAATAAGTACTTTTGATAAATATGTGAAACATCCAATTGTGAGATTTTATAATAATGGATTAGAAAGTAAAAAACAATGTAGTCAGATGCATGTCTCTATAAATACTGATGATCAAGGTGTTTTTGCAACTTGTTTAGAAAATGAATATGCTTTAATGGCTCTTGCTCTTTTAAAAGAAAAAGATAAAAATTGTGAATATATGTATAATCAAAATGCAGTATACAATTGGTTGGATAAAGTAAGAGAGATGGGATTAGAGCAATCTTTTATAAACCGATATAAGAGGTAATGAGAAAGAGGTTTAAAAAAAAATAAAGTTATGTTAGAATAAAAGTAAAAATATTAATTTTAGGAGGGAATATTTATGGAAAAAGTAAAAGAAACTAAAAATTTTAAATTTAAAGTTTTAAGCGAAGATGATCTAATAAAAAGAGATAATTATACTGGTGGATGTTCTGGTGGAAGAAGTGATTGCTGTACTAGAGTTTGTACAAGAATAGGTGAAATAGCAACTGCAGAAGAATGGGGAAAATATTTAGAAATTAATGCAGGTGTAATACAATATTAAAAATCTAAGGTGTCTATTAATAGCCACCTTTTTTATATGAGGTGAAAATAATTACATGTTAGATAAGATTTTTAAGCTAAGAGAAGGTGTTGATGTTTATAAAATAGGAAAAGATATACTGTATTTTTATTTTATAAATAGTAGAGAGGGAATAAATATAGAAGTAAACCAAAATATAATTGATTTGATAAGAGGATTTACAGGGAATTTATCATTAAGTGAGATATTAAAAATGTTAGAACAAGACTATGATAAAGATTTAGAGGAGTTTTTAAATTTTTTAATAGACAGAAACATTCTTTATGTAATAAAAGAAGAAGAAAAAGTTATAGATGAAAATGATATTGAAAGATATTCAAGACAGTTAATATTTTTCCAAGAATTTTTTAGAGAAAATCCATATTTACTTCAAAAAAAATTAAAAGGTCAAAAGTTTTTAATTTTTGGAGCAGGGGCAATTGGATCAGGAATAGCTATTGAATTAGCTATGATGGGCGTAGAAAATTTCATAATAGTCGATAAAGAAAAAATATCTCTCAAATCAAAGCAAAGACATTTTTATTTTAAAAGTAAAGATATAGGTCAATATAAAGTAGATTCTTTAAAGTTATATTTGCAAAATATAAATAGTAATATTAAAGTTGAAACATATCATGATACTATAAATTTTAATAGTGATTTATCAAAATATTTTTCGCTAAAACCAAGTTTTATAATAAATACTTTGGATGAACCATATATAGGAGTAACAAGTTTAAAAATTGGAAGAGAGTGTTATAAAAAGAAATTACCATTATTTGTGGCAGGAGGGTTTGATGCTCATTTAATGAGTACAGGTGAGTTAATAATTCCTGACAAGACTCCTTGTGTTGATTGTTATATAAATCACTTTACAACGAATTTAAAAGATTGGAAACCAGAATATAATATAAAAATAGTAAATCAAAAAGAGCAATTGTTTGAAGTTGGAGGTTTAGCTTCAATGTCTTTATTTTCAATTAGTTATGGCATTATTGAAATATTAAAATATCTTTTAAGAAAAGATGAATATTTAGGATTAGGAAGAGGAGAGCTTTTGTTTGAAGATTTAGAGATAAAATATATAAAGGTTGAAAAAAATAAGAAATGTTTAGTATGTGGTGATATAAATGATATATAAATTGAGACCATCGATAGCAGTAGTTGAATTAGAAAATAGAATAGAATTCTTTTTGACTAATATTAGAAAATCTATTTCTCTAGAGGGATTAACAGAAGTAAAAGAATTTTTATTTAAGTTTGATGGAAAAAAAGAATTAGAAGAAATTTTAGAAAATGAAAATTTAGATGAAAGAAGTAGAGATGAAGCAAAATACTTAATAGAATATTTAAATGAAAAGAACATTCTTTTAAAAATAGATGAAAATTATAAAGCAACATATAAAGAATACCCTAGAGTTTATAATTTGCTCGAAGATTATTTTAACTCGGTTTCTAAGGTGAATAAAGCTTTTGAAAGAGTGAAGACTTCGAGAGTGATGATTATAGGATTGGGAGCTGTTGGAACTTGGGTCGCTCATAATTTAGTAATGTCTGGTGTAGAAAATTTAATTTTAGTAGATTTTGATAAAGTGGAATTAAGTAATCTTCATAGACAAGTTGGATTTTTTTCAGAGGATATAGGAAGATATAAAATAGATGCTTTATCAGACAGATTACTTGAATTTAATGAAAATTTAAAAATTAGTAAAATCAAAGATAAGTTAGATTCTGAGTTTTTTAAAAGAATAGATTTTACTAAAATTGATTTAATAATTAATTGTGCAGATTATCCAAGTGTAGATAAAACATCTATAATAGTTGGAGAATATTGTATGAAAAACAATATAAATCATTTAATAGGTGGAGGGTATAACTTACATCTATCTTTAATAGGTCAAGTTGTAATACCAGGAAAAACAGCGTGTGTGAAGTGTTTTGAAAAAAGTTTAGAAGAATTAAATAAAATAGATACAAAAAATATAAAAAAATTGGAAAATAAAGATAGAAAAGTAGGAAGTTTTCCCCCACTAACATCATTATCAGCATCAATAACATCAAATGAAGCTTTTAAGTGTTTAGCAGGAATAAATGAGCTAGTTATGAATGAGAATAGGAGCGAATTTTTAATAAAAGATATGAATTTTAGAAACATAAAAATGACAAGAAGAAAGGATTGTGATTGGTGTGGAGAAGAAGGAGAGTTTTATAGAATATAACGGTATAAAGACAAATAATTTAAAAAATATAGATATAAAAATAAAAAAAAATACATTGATATCAATTGCTGGACCAAGTGGATCTGGAAAAAGTTCATTAGCGTATACTACAATTTACAATATTTCTAGATTTGAAGAAGCTAAGTTAAAAAATGATGATAGTATTGAAAAAACATATAGAATAAAAGATTATAAAAATATTGTTCCAGCAGTGGATTTAAAACAAATTAATTTAAATAATAACCCAAGATCTACAATAGCGACATTTTTAAATTTAGATTCAGAGTTTAAGAAAATTTATGGAAAAGAAAATAAAGTTTCTCCAGCAATTTTTACATTTAATATGCCAAATTCTGCTTGTGAAATGTGTAAAGGGTTAGGATTTGTATACTCGCTAGATCAAGATAAAATAGTAGATGAAGAGAAAAGTATAAAAGAGGGAGCCTTCATCCCTTGGAGAAAATCAACTTTAGGGTATGAGGAAAAGTTACTTATAAAATTTGCAGAAGATAATATGATACCATTGGATGTAAAAATATCTAAGCTGTCACCAAAAGAAAAGAAACTTCTTTTATATTGTGAAAAAAGTGAGAAGAAATATAGAGTTTCATATAAAGCTTATGGAAAATCTAGAAATAAAGAGTTTTATTATGTAGGAATTATAACTCAGCAAGATGAGTTAAAAGCTTCTAATAAAGCATCGGGTTTACAAAAAATAAAAAAATATACAGAAATAAAAGAGTGTCCAGTATGTAAGGGGCAAAGATTTAATAAAAGTATACTGTCATATAAATTTTTAGGAAAAAGTATAGGTGAACTATATAGTATGGAAATATCTAAATTATATGAATTTCTAAAAAAACAAAATAAGGATGAAGATATGAATTTTATTTTGATTTTATTAAAGGAAATTATTGATTCTAATTTAGGATATTTAAATTTGAATAGAAGTATCCCTACTTTATCGGGAGGAGAACTTCAAAGAATAAGATTGGTCAATATTTTAAGTTCACAAATTTCGAATATGTTATATGTAATAGATGAAATAAAACCAGTTATTGAATTAATATTTAAATTATATATAGAAGATGGATATGGTTTCCAAAAGATTAGTGAAATACTAAATACAAAATATAATTTTCCTACACCATCAGAATATTACAGAATGAAACATCTAGAGCGAGGAAGAATTTATAAACACAAAGTTCAAGAGAATTGGACAAAAGATATGGTTAGAAATATTTTAAAAAATGAAGTTTATACGGGCACTTTAATAACTCATAAAAAAAGAAGCGTAAATATTAGAGGAAAAATTGTAAAGCTACCGAAAGAAGAACACTTTATATTTGAAAATCATCACGAACCAATTATATCTAAAGAAATTTTTAAATTAGCACAAGAATTAAGAAATAAAAAACACAAACAAAATACATCAGGTGCAAAAACAAAGTATAACTATATTTTTTCAGGAATGTGTGTATGTAATGAATGTGGCTCAGGAATGTCTGGAATGATTATAAAAAGAAAAGTTAGTGAAAAAGGTTATGATTGTTCAAGATATAGGCAATATAGTACAAAAGTGTGTAACTGCCATGAGATTAAAGAAAAAGATATATTAATTCATTTAAATGAATTCCTAAAATTTACTAAACAAAGATATTTAAAAGAAATAAAATCTATAAAATTAGAACAAAAACAAGATAAAGTTGGTAATGATATATTTAAACTACAAAACAAATTAAATATTCTAAATGAAGAATATAAAATGTTAATTAATCAAAAAATAAAAGAAATGGCATCTTGTAATAATCCTATGCAAAGAGAAATTATAGAAAATACATATAAAGAATTAGAAAAGGAAAAAATGCAAATTATTACCTACTTGCAAGAAGCAATTCAAAATGATGAAAAGAAAAATTTAGAAGAAAAACTAACAAAATTAAAAACATCATTAGAATATTTTGATGAAATTATAAATGCAAAAGAACCAAGCAGATTTATATTACAAATGATAATTGATAAAATTTATATACATAGAGATAAAATCATTAGATTTAAGCTGAAAACAGACATCGAAAAGTTAATTTAAATACATTCAAGGATTCGTATTTTACCCCCGTGTGTACTACTGAAATGATTGCATTTTCGCAAGCTTGTTCATATTTTAAAAATATAAACACAGAGCTCCTTGGATTAAGTATAGATAGCAATCAATCACATTTAGCGTGGGTATTTGACATATACTGTAAAACAGGAGTAAAAATACCATTTCCAATAATAGCAGATAGAAGCGGAGAAATAGCAAGAAAATATGGTATGATATCAAAT
>OGWY01002049.1_pt1 | contig 15050 bp, 8 predicted proteins | sample 1576121 | NCBI WGS metagenome assembly OGWY01 (sample SAMEA3541543, study PRJEB24748) | human gut metagenome | biome: human gut; feature: human-associated habitat; material: faeces | place: China | collected 2012 | reverse complement strand
AGTCCTATGCGGCTGCTATCCAGCAGGAAACAGGTCTGATTCCTTGTCTGGCAAATAACAATGGCTATCAGGAAGCAGAAGCACAAAAGCTCTCTGAACGGCTGACAGCCGACCAGATTGCAACCATACAGGCGTTTGCAAAGAAGAATGCTTATCGGGAAACCAACCGTGCAACCTATCAGGCAATGGAAGCCCTGATTCACAACCTGAACACCATGAACAGCCGTGCAGGTGCACAGACACCGTTTAGTTCCATCAACTACGGAACAGATACCACACCGGAAGGCAGAATGGTCATTGAAAATGTGCTGCTGGCGGAAGAAGCTGGCTTGGGCAACGGCGAAACACCGATTTTCCCGATTCACATTTTCAAGGTAAAAGAAGGCGTGAACTACAACAAGGAAGACCCGAACTATGATATGTTTAAGCTGGCATGTCGGGTTTCTGCAAAGCGGTTATTCCCGAACTTTGCATTCTTGGATGCACCGTATAACCTCCAGTATTACAAGCCGGGTGACTACCGGACGGAAATTGCCTATATGGGCTGCCGTACCAGAGTGATCGGCAACGAATATGACCCGACCCGTGAAATTGTAACGGGCAGAGGCAACCTGAGCTTTACCTCGATCAACCTCCCACGGCTGGCAATCAAAGCAAATGGGGATATTGATAAATTCTTCACGCTGCTGAACAACATGATGGATTTGACCATTGAACAGCTGACAGATCGGTTTGCAATCCAGTGCCAGAAGAAAGTACGGAACTACCCGTTCCTGATGGGACAGGGCGTTTGGTTGGATTCTGAGGGGCTTGGCCCAGATGATTCCGTTGCAGAAGTTCTGAAGCACGGAACGCTTTCTGTAGGCTTTATCGGCTTGGCAGAAACCTTGAAGGCATTGATTGGCAAGCATCACGGCGAGAGTGCAGAAGCACAGGAACTGGGCTTGAAGATTATTCAGACGATGCGGGATCGTACTGATTTGGAATCGAAGAAAACAGGCTTGAACTTCTCTGTTCTGGCAACACCAGCAGAAGGGTTATCTGGTCGATTCGTTCGGATGGATCGGGAACGGTATGGTGTGATTCCGGGCGTAACAGATCGGGATTATTACACCAACTCATTCCATGTTCCGGTTTATTATCCGATTCGGGCAGTGGACAAGATTCGTCTGGAAGCTCCGTATCACGCCCTCACAAACGGCGGACATATCAGCTATGTAGAAATGGACGGCGACCCTGTACAGAACGTGGCTGCGTTTGAGAAGGTCATTCGCTGCATGAAGGAATCTGGAATTGGCTATGGCTCTGTGAACCATCCAGTTGACCGTGACCCTTGCTGCGGCTTTACGGGCATTATCGGCGACAGCTGCCCGCAGTGTGGCAGAACGGAACACAGCGGTGATGTTGGCTTTGAACGGATTCGGAGAATCACCGGCTATCTGGTTGGTACACTCGATCGGTTTAACGATGCAAAGCGGGCAGAAGAACACGATCGTGTGAAACACGCTTTATAATGGCTGAATATAGAAATAGTATGTATGATTGAAAATTCCTGTAAGTGGAAGTAGTTCTGCTTACAGGAATTTTTGCGGATAAAAACGAGAAAGGCAGGGGCTTATGATGCAGCTGCGAATTGCAGGAACGGTAGAAAATTCGATTGTTGATGGGGAGGGGATTCGCTATACCATTTTTGTGCAGGGATGTCCGCATGGATGTCCGGGCTGTCACAATCCGCAGACCCATGATTTTCAGGGCGGAAAGCTAATAGATGCAGCAGTATTGCTGAAAGAGATTGCAAGTGACCCATTACTGGACGGTGTTACATTCAGCGGTGGAGAACCGTTTTGCCAGGCGGCAGCACTGGCGGAACTGGGGAAACAGGTGCATGATTTGGGGTTGAATCTGGTGACATATACCGGATATACATTGGAACAGTTGCTGGCAGACGGTCGGGAAGACTGGATGGCATTGCTGAACGAAACAGATATTTTAATTGATGGACGTTTTGAGGCGGATAAGAAAAGTTATGAGTGCCGTTTTCGGGGCAGTACGAACCAGCGCTATTTAGATGCAAAGGCAAGCGTTGCAGCCGGAAAAGCAGTCGCAGCCGCATTGGAATAATGGTTGCAGAAACTGCGGTCGAGCTGGCTCAGCTCGGCGGAGAAGGGTTGTTAGGGAGGACAAGCTGTCCTCCCTAACAGACGTATTGATTAGATTGTATTGAAATCTAAGAGAGAACCGAAATAAAATCGCAATTGCCTTTTAAAATGAAATGGCTGTAATGAGATACAAGGTTTCAGGGGCAATTGCGATTCCCAAGGCAAGCTGGGGATGTGCCCCAGCCTTGCCGAACCGGTTTCAGGTGGTTTTCCAAGAATAGGCATATCAAACAGTGAAGCAATTCCGCTGTATGCAAGCGTAATATGATAAAAAAATCCCACAAGGAACGCATTCCCTGTGGGATTTTGTATTGTTTCAAAAGTGAATATCATTCTCCCTGACATGTCAGAACCGCACCAACGGTTTTGAAAATGATTTTCCAGTCCAGCCAATAGCTGCGGTCTTGAATGTACTGAATATCCAGTGCCACCCATTCCTCAAACGAAAGGCTGTTTCGCTGTGGCTGAATCTGCCAGTAGCAGGTCAAACCTGGTGTGACGAGCAATCGCTGCATCTGGTATGGCGTGTACTTTTCAACCTCTCTTGGTAAAGACGGTCTTGGCCCTACAATGCTCATTTCTCCTTTCAGAATGTTGAAAAGCTGTGGAAGTTCGTCAATGCTAGTCTTGCGAATGAATCTGCCAATTCGAGTAATGTGAGGGTCTTTTTTGATTTTGAACACTGGTCCATCCATCTCGTTCTGTTGCATCAAGCTTTCCAAATTGTCTTCTGCATGAACGACCATAGAACGAAACTTATAGAGTTTAAACTTTCGCCCATTCTTTCCAATACGATATTGTGAGAAAATCGGGCCACCGTGTGGGTCATCCAGCACAATCAGCAGTGCAGTCAGCAGCATCAGCGGAGAAAGAACGATAATTGCAAGGAGTGAAAAAAATATATCTCTTGAGCGTTGTAAAAGTGCATAGACATGCTTGCGATTGAGCAGGTCTTGTTTCAACCAGACTTTCTGACTGCGTTTTTCGGTTAAAATTGCTTGGTTGGCTTTTGCCGCCCAAATCCATTCTGTTTGCATCGTACCATCCTCCTCTTGAAAAATAAATCCCCATATTCAAGCAGTGAAATGATATACCCTGTTTTACTGTACACCGTCTTCTGTTAGCTGCTCTGCAAGTTCCATGCAGGTTTCTAACTCAGCCGTTCGCTGCTTTCGCTGCAACAGCTGTGCAGCCGCCTGAAAATTCACAGGGCGACTGGTGAGGTTATGTGCGTCTGTACCCAGCAGGTGCACTTCTTCGTCTGAAAGCCAGCGGAGCAACTGCCGCCGCTGTCGCCAGCGAGCATGACAAAGAGAACTACAGTTAATTTGTTTGTAGACGGGCAGTTCCATGACTGCTGCAAAGGTTTCTTTATTCCATAAGCGGGAAAACCGCTCAATATGGGCAAATACAACTTGAATATCGTTTCGGTTGATGATGGTTTCAACATCTTTCAGCCGAAATCGGCGATAATATGGTAACTCCAACAGCAAGACATTTGTTCCGGAAATGCAGAGCGGTTGTAAGTCCATCTGTGCCAATGCACTGGACATGGCAACCTCTGCCCCTAAGCAAAGCTCTGGAATATCGTCGGTATGCGGTTGGTCGGAAATAGCGGTTTGTAAGGCGGAAAAAGCCTTTTTGCGTCGCTGTAAGAACGCTTCTATCGATTCCTCTTCGCAGTAGAAATGTGGCGTCAGAACCACACGATTTACCCCTTGTGTGTGTTCTGCTCGGAGCATTGCGAGGGAAGTGTTTATGGAATCAGAGCCATCATCCATCTTGGGGAGGATATGGCAGTGAAAATCAATTGTCATAGGACTGCCTCCTTCTTAGGAAACAGGCTGTTTGTTAGAATCTGTATCTGTTGTGGTAGAAACGGGTTTAGATTGCTGTGTGGAATGAGAATGGGATTTCTTTTTGCTTTCATTTCCATAAGTATAATAAGAGCCTTTTTTATAATATTTCTTGTAATAGCCGCCTTGCTTGAAGTCCACTTCTGTCAGAACCAGACCCAATACAGTTGCACCTGTTACAGAAATTGCCTGCAAAGCGGTTTCTAATTCCTTGGTCGTGGTAACATAGTAACGTGCTACCATTAAGATACCGCCGATGCAATCGGAAAGCCCCAACGCATCGCTGACAACATTCACTGGCGGTGTGTCGATGATGATATAATCATACTGCTGTTCGGCTTCTTCCAGCAACTTTTTCATTGCCGGAGATGCCAGCAGTTCAGATGGATTTGGTGGACAAGTACCAGCTGTCAAAACATCCATGTTTGGCAATGGTGCAAGATGGCGAGCCACTTGCCAGGTTGTCATATGCCCCAGAACTTCGGATAAACCGACCTTGTTTTCCAGCTTTAACCGCTGGTGCTGAACCGGTTTTCTCAAGTCTGCATCAATGAACAACACTTTTTTGTTCATCATCGCCATTGCCATTGCAATATTTGCAGCAGTTAAGCTTTTACCGTCCGAAGCGTTTGGACTGGTTACTGCAACAATTTTATGTTCCTGTGGAGCCAGTGCAAACATCAAGTTGGTGCGGATGGAGCGGTAAGCTTCCGAGCACGGGAACGGAATATCTTTTGCACAGAGCAGCATATTCCGCAATGCGGAAGGGCTGTTCTTTTTCTTGCGGCGTTTCCGTTTTCCGCTGCGAGCTTCCACCATTTCCGGAACTTCGCCCAGATAGGAGATGGAGAAAGACTGAATGTCATCTTCGCCCTTAATGGTGCGATCCAACAGGTAAATTAAGACTGCAACGCCGGCAGAGAGGACAAATCCTGCTGCAGCTGCCATCATAGTAATTTTTTTCACATCTGGAGCGGAGGGGGATTGCGGTACTTCGGCATCGCCGATGACTTCAACAGACCCAGCACCAATGATGCGGATGAGAAATGTTGGTGCAACTTCTGCGTAAATATCGCAGATTTCAGCGGACACATGCGGATCTTTGGTTTGTGCAGAAATTTTCAGCACTTCTGTGTCGCCGTCCGCAGACATGGAAATTGCATCTTTGAGTTCAGCGGTAGAAATGACCCCATTTTTGACTGTAAAGCATTTTGAAATTTCTGACACCCCGAACTTGCTGACCAGATTCATACCAACCTGTTTCACAACGGTGTCATTTTTCAAAATGACAATATAGGTTTCTACCAGTGATTTGGAAGCCATCAAATCCTGTTGGTTGATGGCAGTTTTTTCTTCGGAAGTATCCCCATTTTTTACATACATATAAGTGCTGGAGGTGTACTCCAACGGGAGATAATACTTGCCGTAGGAAAAGCCAATGGCACTGAAACAGAGCGTTACCAGCAAAATAATTGGCAGCCGCTGCACCAATGCTTTGAACAATTTTCCTAAGTCAATTTCGGTTTCGTCATCTTGTTTGTTTTTGGTTTTTTGATTGAGAGTCCCCACTGTATCATATTCCTTTCTCATTTTGGCTTGCCTTTTAGACTCGTCAAAAGAAGATTGAATCGTGTATAAAAAGCAAAGCGTTTTTTAAGGTAATCTTATGATACCATGCTTTGCAATGATTGTCAATCATATTGCAAATATTCCTTGCAATTCAGTGATTTGCTGGAAAAACACGCAGATTGTGCAATTTTTTGCATGAACATTCAAAAGAAGGATGAGAACTAGGAGGGATGAAAAAGAACCTTTTTGGTTCTAGTGAAACGAAACCATCTCAGCCTTCATACGGTTTTTGATTATTTTTATTATATCACATTGGGAAAAAGATGTCAACAATATCCAGTCTGGCAATTTATTTTTCGTAAATATGGTACAAAATTCAAAAGTGGAATAGGACGGTTTTTGGGGCAAAACAGAAATAAAAGATGCTAAAATTTTCTTACGATTTTGATTTTTATGAATAAATTAAAAGTGACAGAGTAAAAAATATTAGTTTTATATGTAAAAATAGGAATAATATGGCAAAAAACATGATGAAAAATTGAATCCTGATACGAAATTCGCCGAAAAAAACGGAAAAATTTGTATGATTTCTGCTATTTTTCTGTCTTTTTAGTATTGAAAATAAAAATAGTTGAGAAGCAGTATAAGTAAATTTCAAAAGAAAAAAACCGGCTGCAAGAATGGATGCCATTGTCAACATCATTAGAATCTCTGTCGAGATGAGAAAGATAGATGATACTTTCGTGGCAGTTAAATTGCTGTTTTATGATAAAAATTGTGATAATGACCAGATTGCTGGCGATTGTTCTGTTTAAAATGATGAAATTATGAGGAATGATTGACAATCGTTTGAAAATATGATAAGATTGTACCAAGATACAATTTACGGTTTAAATTTTAATCTAAGAAAGAAGGATGCTTTTTGGCAAAGCGATATGATAGCCGGGCAGCAAAGATGAAAATCATGGAAGCCTGTGTACCATTGTTTCTGGAAAAGGGATATTATGATACGACCATCAAAGATATTTTAACAGCAGCAAATGTTGCCCATAGTTCTTTTTTTAATATTTTTCCGACCAAGGATGCATTATTGTTGGAATACGTCAAATATATGTTTCAAAATCAGTTCGATATGGCAAATCAATTTTTAGGGGATAAGGCGTTTCCAGCATTGATTTATGCAGTGGAAACATCTATTCAGCTGGCAGTGACAGAAATGAAAGAAACACTCCGCAGTATTTATGTAGAGGCATACAGTGCAGAGGGATCGTTAAATTATATCATTCATCATACAGCAATGGAAGTTCAGAAATTATTTGGACAGTATTTTCCGGAATCTAATTCTGAATCGGATTTTTACGAACGAGTGATTGGCAGCAGCGGTATGATGCGGGGCTATATGGTGGTTCCCTGCGATTTATATTTTACACTGGAAAAGAAAATTCAGCGGTTTTTAGAGATGTCGCTCACGTCTTATCGTGTACCGCTGGAAGAACAAAAGAAAGCAATTGGCATTGTCCTGCAAATGGATTTGAGAACCATTGCAGAAGGGGCGATTCAGTCGCTTACCACAAAATTAAGATCTCATTTTACCGTTGACCCTGCGATTGCATATTAAGGGAAAACGGGAATGAAACATATTTCATCCGTCATCCGCCAACGATCTGACAACATATGAAGGAGGGTATCTTATGGCAGCAGATCCAACACCGGTAAAAGTCCGGCAGAACAAGAAGAAAACCGTTATTTTCATCACAGCAGCAATGCTCATTCTTGCAATTGCAGCAGGCATTGGCGTGAAGTGGTATCGGGACGTACAAAATCGAATCACCGTATCGTTCAACACGAACGGCGGTGAAACCGTCGAAGCAGTGACATTGGAAAAGGGTTCTGTGTTGACTGCTGTTCCCTGTGCCAGCAAGCAAGACCAAAATTTTACGGGCTGGTTTTATGATGGGGATTGTACCGAACCGTTTCATTCAGAAGATCCGTTCGAGGAAAACACTGTTCTATATGCAGCTTATGAAGAGCCGGAACAGGGGGTTACCAAACAGGATACGGCATATGTTGCGGACTGCGATGCAAAAGAACCCATTGTGATTCGTTCCGAGGAGGAAATTACAGATGAAAACTGGATGGATTACTTGGAAATTGATTCCGCATTGGGTGATTTGCCAACGGCCTTTCATGTAACCGCACTGGAAGACAATCAATACGAAGTAACGCCGGAGCAGGATTATCAGGCAGGATTTACATATGATTTTCATGCAAAAAACGGAGCAACGCTGATTTCCGGCGAAAGTGAAGACTTGAACACGGTTACCCAGCGGATTCACAAGGACAATGTGGAAGAAGTTGTCCTCAAGAAAGAAATTGTCTATCTGGACTGGGATGATGTGGTACGAGAAGGAGAAACTTACCAGTTTTATATTCCGAAGCGTGCAGAATTTGTCATCACGGAAAAGACACCGATTTGTTTCTTGAATGGCTATAATGAATGGGTTGCAGCCGGAAAGAATCCGAATACCTTCGGCGATTTGTACGATGATGATACATTGTTTGTTTCCGTCAACTTGGTGAATGACCAGTTCCTTGCAAAAGAAAGCGATAAAGGCACTTTGAGCGGAAAAGACTGGTATTTTGTCACCGTAGAAAATGCCGACCTTGCAGACATCATTGACGATGTGGATGTCTACATGGAAGAGAACGTGGAAGCAGAAGATTTGATTGACACCGAACAGATTGAGCAGAATATTTTAGCGGGGGACGGCATCAATCAGCTGGAAGATTTGCTGACATGTGCCATTTTGGATGATTAAACATTCCAGAATCTTTCCGATGAGAAACCCAACGACAATGTTTTTCTGTTCAACAACATTGTTGCCTCCGCAGCGGAGATGGATAACATTCCGTTCCGGGATGGTCTGAGTATGGGAGAACCCGTAAGGATTCCCGTTGCAAAAAAGGGTGATATTACTGTCAGTGTTTCGTGGAGCAGAGATAGTGCAAGAAACCCGAATTTCCCCGGTGTTGATTATAACGACCCAGAAAATAAAGAGTGGTCAGCGATGCAGGTTATGGTAGAATTTGACAAGGTCGTCAACGGCGTGGAAATCAAAGCCGCAACCGATATTACCGAATACCTGAAAATTAACATGCAGGGCTGCAAAGAATGGCAGGGTATCAATTTAAAATTTGACTATGCTGCAAATATCTATTCGCAGGTGACATTTGATTTCAATGTTGCCATTCGGGAAGAGGGCGGCGAATGGCTGGACGTTTCCGAAAGCGTCACCAGTAAGATGACTTCGGAAGAAATGCTCCAGCGATACAGCGATATTATTAATGCGGACACTGGATTTATTGACATCTGCGATGAAACGATTGTCAGCGGAAAATTCCGTGTCATTCCGTTTATTCCAATTTTCACAGTTAGTCTGAATTTGAATTATACCTTGCGGCTGGATTTGGCAGCTGGCATTTCCAGTAACTTTACCCAGCTGGATGCCACACAGGTTGGTATGAGAGGCATTTCCAGCGGAAAAGTAGAGGGATATAAAAATGAATTGAGCGGTGCAAACCGTTATGCCTACAATTTCAATGCCTGCGGACGAATTGGTGTGGAAACAGGTTTGAAAGGCGAGCTGACCCTTTCCTTTACAGGACTTGAAAAATATGGAGAAATCGGAATTTCGATTGAAGTGGGCGTTTATACGGATTTGTATGGATATGTCAATTTCAGCCTGAAAAAAGAACGGCAGCATTCCTCCTTAGTAGAGAAGAAATTCAACGGTGCTTACTACTTGGAAGTGGGCATCTATCTGGAAATCAAGGCGTTTGCAAGAGCAGAAGCATTCGATGTGGAAAAGGATGCAAGATTATTCAAAGATAAGTGGAAGCTGTTCAGCTGGGGCAGCCGATATGTTGTATATGGATTGGACGGCCAAAAGTCTACTGGTAGCGGCGTTGGATTCAGTCAGGATGAAGACGGAAACAACCGCTATTTCATGCACCAGAATCAGGCAAATATTATTGAAATCTGTGGACTGAAACCAGAATATGTGGACTTGACGACAGGAAAACTTACAACAGCGGTCGACCAAGAATTAAACGGCAAGTTCTATCCGCAATTTTCCAACAAGGCTTTGCGTTACAATCATTCCAATCGAATGGTTTCTGTTGATACGAACAAGACGAATGCAAAGGCGTTCGTCGCAAATGTGGATATTTATTTTGATGTTCCGATGTTCTCGCTCTCTTCGACACAGACCGCAGATGGAGAATCCTTTGTTTCCACGAAACTATATTGGTCAGACCCATCTACCGATATTACATCGATTGATGATTTTAGTAAGACCTATACGGCAAGCTTTGGATACAAGTTCCCAGATGGTTCGACGAAGATCCTTGAAACAAAAGAAGTGCTTGCAATAGAACCAGTTGGTTATTTTAAAGTACACGAGGATTTGGACAAAGTTGTATTTCGGGTGGATGGATACAGCTGGAGCAATGACGAGCCTTTTAATCATCATCCAAACAGTGAATATAGTATGCGTAATGTTTACATTGCAGAAGATACTTCTTTTTATGTGGATGTGACCCCAAAACAGTATTATGTGTCCTTTTCCTATTATGATGTAGATGCGAAACAGTGGAAAGCAGAAGTGCGGGCTTGTACGGTTGGGGAAACACTCGTTCCGCCAAAGGAAGCAGAAAATGCAATGTTTACGGGATGGGAAGGGCAAGATTATGTAACAGGCGATGGACTTTCTGAATTAACCGCCCTAAGTTATGGAACGAGTTGGGATTCAACTTGGAATCCCAGTGCCTCTCAATATTATGAATTAAATGATACGATACAAAGGATGGGATTGACTTCATTCGACAAAAGTCCGGAGGAAGTGTTGGCAACTTATGATGCAAGTTATTACAAAAATAAGTGGGGTTATGCATGGAATGCAGTTGATTTTATTAACCGTAGACCTCCCAAAGACGGCTTTGTACAGGCATATCGTGCCAACTATCGGGATTGCAACATTACCTTCTTGTACGGCAACGAAGATGCCTATGATAAAACCGGCAACGAAGCAGTAGATGTAAAGAGCCAAACCCGTGCATTTAAAATTGGTGACACCATAGAAGCCCCGTATGATTCCACCTATATGGAAGGCTATGGTCTGGTACAGGGATGGGATAAAGATGGCGATGGCGTCAACGATTATGAATTGGATGACGAAGGAAAAGCCATTTTACCGGTAGCCACGGAGGATGGCATGATTTTAAGAGGGATTTATGAAATTCCAGAAATCACGCTGCATTTTCAAACCTATAATGGCGACAAGCAGCAATATGAGGACTTTACCGAAGTCACATTGAAAAATGGGTTGGAAATCAATTTTGACGGAAAAGAAGTGACATTTGGTGGAGAAAAAGTCTATGCAAAGGGAGAAACAGAAGATGTCTTTACGCAGACCATTGCAGCTTCTTCCGATTTCAGTGCGTTCCGTTATTGGGGATATCGTCCTGTTTCAATAGACGCATGGATCAGGGCAGATAAAGCATACAAGACAACTTATTACACCAGTGATATTTTCTTCCGTCCTGCTTTTATGACCTATTACAAGATTGATTTTCTGCCGGGTGAAATGGGGCAGTTCCGTGTGAAAAATGACGATGGAACGATGACGGAGCAGGAACAGCTTACACATCGAGTACTTCCCGGAGACACCGTTATACCACATGAACTGATTGACAATGCTTATCCAACAGAAGATGGGGAAACATTGCGGTGGCTGGAAGGCTGGGATGCAGATGGCGATGGTGAAATTGACTATCGGCAGAGGAGTTTATTCACCGCAGAAAAGAGCCTGACGCTGACCGCAATTTACAAAAAAGAACCGCTTACCTTCCAGACAGAAATCGAACTGCCATTGCAGTTTGAACCGGAATTTCCAGCTTCCGCAAAGCCTTATTTGACCAATGAAACCAAAGAAGGCGATTCTGTTCAGACTTATGTATATGAAGGACCATATACCCCATATTTACCGCTGGAAACCTACATCAAAAACTTGTATGAAACGACGAAGCACATCGACAGTGAAACGGGATATGAAGTGTATGATTATGCTTCAATGACCTCCTTGCAGACGCATTTCTATTATCCGAATGGAAAATCAACTGCGGTCAATGTATTCAAAAAGGTGGAAATTCGGGAAGGACACACCGGACATACGATTACATTTGATGCGGGCGAAGATGGTTACTTTATGAGTTATGGAAGTGCAGACGTCAAGAAGCATCAGACGTTCACAAAGAAATTGGACAATGGCACGTATAACATTGCAGATTATACCTGCTGGGCAAATACCCGCCCGAACCGTGACAGTCCGGACTTGTCTTCCTACTATACAATAGATTATTGGACAGATGAAGACGGAAACCGACTGGAGAACGACCAATTTACGGTTGACAAACAAAACAAGACATTGACAGCACACTGGATATACAATATGCAAATTCGGCTGGATAGTGAACAATTAGAACCAATCGGGCAGATCGGCAGTTATACCTATAGCGGTATGAACACTTCCAATATGCTGCTTGCAGAGGGAACACACAAATTCTCCGAATTGAATCAGCCCGTTCAAACGTATTTTCCAGAGAAGTATTTATTTGAAGTCGTTGGCTGGAAGGATAGTCGGGATAAAACGGACATCATTCATGGCTTAGAGGAAGAATTTGTGCTTTCGGATGAAGAACAGGATACCGTCTTTACTGCTGTTTGGAAACAAAAGGGCGTTGCTGTGATTCTTCACGCAGATAAAAACTTCCAAAACGCAACAGGAAATGCAGTTGCACCGGAACATGACTTTAATGAAAACAATCAGGTTCTTTTGAACTTCGGAACGTATCCGATTAGCGGTTTCCCAGTTCCATATGATTTAGACGGAATCTTTACCTATCAGACAGTCGGGTGGAAAGACTCGAATGGAACGGTATACAGATTGGATGACCCGAATGCAGCGATTACCCTGACAGAAGATACTGGTTATTTAGAATTGACGGCTGTTACAGAGATTTCAGAGTGTACCTTTGACTTTGATGCAAACGGCGGAACATTCAGTGATGGCGGAACACATTACACGAAAAAACTTCCTGTCGGAGAAAGTCAAGTTGATGATTGGGCGATTCCGGAGCGAGAAAACACCGCTTATGAAACCTATGACTTTGCCGGATGGAAAGTTGTAACGAATGACGATTCTCAGGAAACGATTTGCAAGGCAGGGGACACTTATACAGTAGATGATTCTTGTTGCAGTGTATATGCAATCTGGCAAACGACCGAGCAGAAGCATCATTATCGTTATGGTTTTGATGAGGATTCCCATTGGTTGGTTTGTCTGAATGAAGGCTGTACAGGAATTGATGCTGAAAAGGCCGCACACACTTGGGATGAAAATCAGATTTGCAGCGTCTGCGGATATGGATGTGTCACACCGCAAACCGATGAAGACGGCAACTATGTAATTACCAACACTGCGGAATTGTATGGATTTGCAAAGCTGGTCAATGAGGGACAGACCGATGCAAATGCAGTGCTTGGCTGTGATATTACAGTCAATCAGGGTGTATTGGATGCAAGCGGCGACCTTTCAGATGGCACATTTATCACATGGACACCGATTGGATTTTCCTATACAACGCCATATTCTGGAACATTCGACGGCAGAGGACATTCGATCAACGGGCTTTATTTCTGTCAAGACCGAACACAACCATTACAAAAAAAGATGTATTTGGGACTGTTTGGACTGTTGGAAAATGCAACGGTTGAGAATGTAACGGTAGCAGATTCTTATTTCAATGCTGGTGCTGATTATTCCTATGCTGGCGGAATTGCTGCACAAGCAGGGAATAGCACGATTTCTTGTTGTGAAACCAGAGTCAATGTCTATGCAATGGTATCTGGTGGTATTACCGCAGAAGCTCACAGTTCAGAAATTGTCAACTGTTCGAGTGTTGGAACGATTGATTCGTTTACGAAAACAGGCGGCATTACTGCATTTGCGATGGAAAGTACGATCAAGAATTGTTTCTATGCCGGAGCAGTAACAACTTCGTTGCAGGGAAGCGTGATTCCAATTGCAGATTGTGAAACGATTTCTAACTGCTATTATGACAAGAATCAATTCCCAGGACAAACAGAACTCCTATCTGGTGTTACAGCAAAGACAACCAAACAATTCCAGTCCGGTTCTGTTGCATATTTGCTGCAGGATGGACAGGAAGCGGAAGTTTGGGGACAGGAAATTGGTGTGGATCAGTATCCGAAGATTCATGGGAAGAAAGTTTATCATTCTGGAAATAAGTATTTTAATGAACAGGTAACAACAACTACCACTACGACGATTACAACCACTACTACAACTGTAACAACGACCAAGTTGACAACGAAGCCAGTAACAACAACGTCTACAACCAAACAGACCACCACAACGACCAAGTTGACAACAAAGCCAGTGACCACAACATCTGCAACAAAACAAACAACTGCAACAACGAAGTTGACAACAAATTCAGTGACCACAACGTCTGTAACCAAACAGACCATCACAACGACCAAGTTGACAACCAAGCCGATGACAACAACGACAAAGCCTACTACTATTACTACAACGAACACAGCAAAATCGACTACAACCACGACAATTCCGACAACTACAACCTCTACAACCGAATCGATTACAACCACAACAATTCCGACAACTACAACCTATACAACCAAATCGACTACAACCACGACAATTCCGGCAACTACAACCTCTACAACCAAATCGACTACAACCACGACAACTACAACCTCTACAACTGAATCGACTACAACCACAACAATTCCGACAACTACAACCTCCACAACCGAATCGACTACAACCACGACAATTCCGACAACTACAACAACTACAGCAGAAACTATAATATCTACTACGACAACTTCTGAAACCACAACTACAGTTCCAACAACCAGCGAGGAAAATCCAGATACTACTACTACAGAAACAATTGAGATGGGAATATATGGGGATGTCGATGGAAATGGCATTGTAGATGTTTCCGATGCAGTTGCAGTTCTGACGTACTACGCAAAGCGAGCAGCTGGATTAGAAGTAATCTTCGGCGAAACACCAGAAGAAAATGAAGCCATTTTCGCACTTGCTGATGTGGATCAGGATGGCATCATTACCGTGCAGGATGCAGTTTATATTCTGACGTACTATGCACAGAAGGCATGCGGCATGCAACCTACGTGGGAAGAATTGATTGGAGTTTCTGTACGTTCCTGAAAGTTATAGTTGCAGAAAGATGATACGTTACAATCCATAAAAAGTGGGAGTACACTTCGTGTACTCCCATTTTTTTGCTTGTAGGAAAATAAGTTGCATGAAAGGTTTGTGTTGTAAATTTGTTG
>OGWY01002038.1_pt1 | contig 15120 bp, 14 predicted proteins | sample 1576121 | NCBI WGS metagenome assembly OGWY01 (sample SAMEA3541543, study PRJEB24748) | human gut metagenome | biome: human gut; feature: human-associated habitat; material: faeces | place: China | collected 2012 | reverse complement strand
CATCCGGCGGTGGGGGTTTTATATGAAAACAGAAAAACTTTATTTTGGAGCTGCATACTATTCCGAATACCTTCCATACGACCGTGTGGAAAAGGATATGGAAATGATGGAAAAAGCAGGAATGAATGTCATCCGTATCGCGGAATCAACATGGAGTACTTTAGAGCCGCAGGAAGGCGTGTATGATTTTACACATATCGACAGAATGTTAAATGCTGCCGCATGCCACCATATTTCCGTGATCGTCGGAACACCGACCTATGCCGTACCGACATGGCTGGTAAAAAAGTATCCGGACATCCTGGCAATCACCGCGAACGATATGGCCACCGCCAGAATATGGATATCACAAACCCGGATTACCTCTCCCACGCAGAGCGTGTGATCCGCGTTCTGATGGAGCATGTGAAAGATGTGCCGCATGTGATCGGCTATCAGCTTGACAATGAGACCAAAAGTTATGGAACTGCCGGTCCCCGTGTCCAGGCAATGTTTGTAGATTATTTAAAAGAAAATTTTCCGGATATCAATGATTTTAACCATGAGTTTGGACTGGATTACTGGAGCAACCGTGTGAATGACTGGGATGATTTCCCGGATGTCAGAGGTACGATCAACCAGAGTCTTGCCGCTGAATTTTGTAAATTTCAGCGTTCACTTGTCACTAAATTTTTGAGCTGGCAGGCTGATATTGTCCGCGAGTACAAACGGGATGATCAGTTTATCACACAAAATTTTGATTTTGACTGGACCACACACTCGATCGGTTATCAGTCCCAGGTCGACCAGTACGATGCCTCACGCTGCATGACAGTGGCTGGTGCCGATATTTACCATCCTTCTAATGAGGAACTGACCGGTGCAGAAATTACCGTATGTGGAAATATCTCACGCAGTCTGAAAAAGGACAATTATCTGATCTTAGAGACCGAGGCTCAGGGACTGACTCCGTGGCTTCCTTATCCGGGACAGCTCCGCCTGCAGGCATACAGCCATATCGCAAACGGCTCAAACAGTGTGATGTACTGGCACTGGCATTCGATCCACAATGCAATTGAAAGTTACTGGAAAGGTGTGCTCTCCCACGATTTTTCTGAAAATGAGACTTACCGTGAAGCTGTCGTGATCGGAAACGAATGGAATAAGATCGGTTCTCATTTAAAAAACCTGAAAAAAGAAAACAAGATCGCCATTATGCTTGATAATGCCTCGCTGACCGGATTCACCCAGTTTCCGCTTGAAAAAGCCGGAGCCAACGGTTACAACACTGTGATGCGCTGGTTTTCAGATGCCCTCTACCGCTTAAATATTGAGTACGATATGATTTCTTCTAGGGAACAGGATTTTTCCGGCTATGAATGTCTGATCGTACCGGCACTCTACAGTGCACCGGAATCTCTGCTTCTGGCATTAGATTCCTATGTCAGAAACGGCGGACATCTGATCACCACATTCCGAAGCGGTTTTTCCGATGAATATTTAAAGATTTATCCGGACATGCAGCCACATATCCTGCATGAATGTCTGGGACTTCACTACGATCAGTTTACACACCCGCATCATGTGGATATCGTGCCGGTTCAAAGCGATGTCATGGCGGCTGCACAGGAGCATTTTTCACATCCGGATGACTCTGCCTTTTCCCTGACCTCCTCCGCCTGTGAATGGATGGAGCTTATCACCTGTGATACCGCTGTACCGGTATTAAAATACAGCCATCCGGCATATGAACGCTATGCCGCTGCTGCAAAAAATCAATATGGAAATGGTTCCACACTTTATTTTGGAACGATGTTTGAAAATGATGAACTGTTAGAATCCGTGCTTTTATCTTTCCTGCACGAAACCGGCTTTTCCGGTGGAGATCTTTCCTCAGATGCACCGCATTATCCACTCATTGTAAAAAGAGGTATCAATGATTCCGGTAAAGAATTGTGCTACTATCTGAACTATTCAAAGGATCCGGTTTCTGTCACACACCGAGGAAAAAACGGCGTAGAGCTGATTTCAGAAACAGCCATCGTCTGTGGAAATAAAATTGACTTAGGCGGATGGGGTGTTGCTGTGGTTGAAATGTAACGCTTTGTTTTATTGATTTTGCCAAAACGCTGTTTCCATTGATTTATCATGGATTCAGCGTTTTTCATTTTCAATGTACAATTACACCGTCCTTTTCCCATACATCTCAAAATACTCCCCCGCCTGCTGCAGGGATATATTTAATTTTTCCTGTAACTTTTTCAAAATATCCTCTTTGGAAAAACTCATATCGAGGCAGATTTCTATCATGCCCTTCGCTTCTCCCCGTGTTTCTCCTTCTGCTCTGCCACGCGCTTCTCCACGAACTTCTCCCTCTGCTCTGCCACGCGCTTCACTCTCCGCGATCAGATCTTCGATTGCCTTACACATCTCTATCTCCTCCTCTTCTTCTGATACTTCAATCGGTGTATTCGTGATCGTCTTTATCACTCTTACCGCATTCATTTCTATGCTTCTATGGGTATCTGTCCTCAAAAATTCTAACAATTTATCTTTATTTTTCGAGTACTTGATATACCCTATAACCTCCCTCATACTTGTGGAAAATTTATTTAGTTGTTCTTCCGTCAACTTCGCCGGATCGATCAGATGAATCCGGTAATTCTCCACAAAACTTAAAATTTCTATATCACTTACAGACATCATTTCGTGCAAAGATAACGGTCCGTCCCATTCCTCTGCTCCAAAGTGAATCACAAGTGTGATGACTGGTTTGATGCAGTCTTCCTTTAAAAATCCGGACAAATACTCACCATTGCTTTTGCCTGTAAAATCTTTTTTGTTCCGACGGTGTTCGGCAGCTATATCCGCCACCTGTCTGCCATATTGCAGGGCATCATAGATGGCATTTCTGACAGGCATCGCATAATGGACATCCGTCTGGTTTTCGATGCCCAAAAGAACATAGGACGTTCTTTCATCCTGTTTGATTACCGCAAATTTTAAAAGATCACGGTATCTCTGCACTGCATCTGTTTTTTTGCCTGCTCTGCCGGCAGTTTTCTTTCTCACCGATTCATTTTTCACAGAACTCCACTCTGTTCCCTGCGCTTTTCTATTCTTATCTTCACCATCTTTTTCTTTACCGGCTTTTGCTTCATCATCAAACGGCAGTGCAATCTCTGTCGGATCGATCTCTTTCAGCTTTGCCGGGTCAATCACCTTTTTTCCATTGTAAATCAGGTAATTAAATGCATCCGCAAATACGGTATTTTCCCTCATATACTCTTTTGTTACGATGTCCGCTGTCCCCATTCATTTCTCCTCCTCTGTGTTATCTGGGAGAAATCTCTGCGTTTTTAGAATTCTCCCTGCTTAAATGTATGGATAATAAAAGCATTGAAAATTCTTATGATTTTGATCTGTGAATAGAATGGCACATATGTCCGTGTAGATAATTCAGAATGTCATGCTTTGAATGGATTTTAGCATATTGCTTATACTATGTCATCAAAAAGACGTTATTTTAATGATATTTGTAATTATTGCACAAAAATGTAGTCGGATAACACATAAAAAATAATCTCTAATTTTTTTGTGGAAATATGTTTTTCCTTGCGAAGTTCTCGTATCTTGATGCCACATACATTTTTACGATCATCGTTATACCAAAATGCTTTCATGCATGTTCTCCATCCATAAAATATGCTTGTCAAGAAGAATTTATATTGTTTATATATAAAACGCGCCTTATAATTATGCTTGTTAAGCAGAAAATATAAAAACTAAGAAAACAAGTAACGAAAAGAGGATGATGTCGAGAAAAACTATGGTAGAAACACCGGAAATATAATATCCGGCGAAAGAACAAAAATTTTAAAAATCGAGAGGATATGAAACTCATATATTTACAGAAGATACCCTAAAAGAGGAGTCAGTCATGTTGACTCCCTTTTTTACAAATATTTTTCTACCAGTATCTCCCCGATCGCCCGGTTTCCCGCCACAATATCGGAATTTCCGGTGATATCCACCGGGTTTCCTTTATAATCCGTGACTTTTCCACCCGCTTCTTCCACAAGCAGCATTCCGGCTGCATAATCCCACGGTTTTAAACTGCGTTCAAAATATGCATCGATCCTTCCTGCCGCCACATAGGCAAGTTCTAATGCCGCGGAACCAAGTCTTCGGATATCCGCACAATCCGTAAATACCTTTTCAAAAATTCTGAAATTTTCTTTTGCAAGTTCGCGGTAATATGGACTTGTTCCTATGGAGATCAGACACTCGGAAAAATTCTGCCTTTTGCTGACGGAGATTGGACTGCCATTTAACAATGCTCCCTTTCCCCGTTCTGCCACAAATATTTCATCAGAATACGGATGATATATAATTCCAAGCGTTAGTACACCCTTTCTTGCAAGTGCCAGTGAAAGTGTACTGTTTCGGAAATCATGGATCAGGTTGGTCGTCCCATCCACCGGATCTAAGATCCAGACATCACCGTCAAAGTCAATATCGCTGTTGTCCTTTTCCTCCCCCATAAACTGAATTTCCGGGTACAGTTCATAGAGTGCGGTTTTTACCTGCTCCTGCACTTTAAAATCGATCTGTGTCACAAAATCCGCAACACCCTTTACCTTGATCTGTGATGAGCCCTCACGGTCTAAAAATAACGGTTTGACCTGTTTTACGATCTCTATGATTTTTTGTGTATCAACACTCATGCTACTGCTCCCCTTTTATTTTTACAATTTCCTTTTCATTTCGCACAATATCACTTATTTTTGCAGTTTCCTTTTCATTCCGCGCAATATCTCTTTATCCTCCGCCGATATCCGGTAAGATTCGATCATTTTCTGGATCGCCTTATTGTATGTTTCGTCATCCAAATGATTCTCCAGTAAAAATGCATGTGTTTCCTTTGGGTACTTTGCATATGCAGTTGCAACGCCCCACGCAACTCCCATTTTCCTGTAATATCCCGGATGGTCGAGTCTGTCCCACACAGACAGCACGCGCGCAATATATTCTTCTGTCAGAAAATGATCCATCAGCATAACTGCAACGACACGCTGCTCAAATTCCTGATCCGATTTCGCATACGGCATCAGAAAATTCCAGACTTTTTCGCGGTGTTTCTGCGCAATTTTAAAAGTTGCACAAAAGCAGTCATTGACCGACCAGTCATGGATCTTCGGGATAAATGCCCGCACATATTCCAAAAGCTCATCGATCTCTCCTTTTGCATATCCGAGTACGAGTCCCTGCAGCATGATCTCCTCATAAGTATCGCAGGCAGCGTGTTCTAAATACCCGCGCCAGTCCTCTTTTGCAATCTTTTTTGCAAGAGTGCGCAGCTTTGGGATACGCACACCTATGATCGGATCTGTTCCGGGGATCAGACCGGATGTAAACCTCTGAAATTTTGGTTCTGCTTCTGCCTTTAGCCATACGCAGATCTCTTCGTTTGTCATGTGCGGCTCTCCTTGTTTTTATTGTAAACCAAATGCCTTTTATATTAACATACCACACAGGACAGATGAAAACCACCTCTAATTTTCATAGAGTTCCCCATCCACGATACGTACCACTCTCTTCGCATGTTCGGCAACGCTTAAATCATGCGTGATCATAACGATGGTATTTCCCATATCACTCAGACACTGAAATAGTTTCAGCACTTCTTTTCCACTGTTGCGGTCTAAGGCTCCGGTCGGCTCATCTGCCAAGAGGATCGCCGGCTGTCCGACCAAGGCACGCGCGATTGCAACACGCTGCTGCTGACCGCCGGAAAGCTCATTCGGTTTGTGGTCGATTCGCTCTGCAAGCCCTAACATTGCAATGGTATCCATGCTGGCATCTCTTGCATCCTTCAAGGTCATTCCACGCATCAGAAGCGGCATGACAATATTCTGAAGTACATTGTAGGTCGGAATCAGATGATATTTCTGGAAAATGAATCCGATCTTCTGGTTGCGGATATTAGTCAGTTCTTTTTCCTTTGCCTTTTCGATCTCCACACCGTCAAGGTTATAGGTTCCCTCGTCTAAGACATCCATGCAGCCGATGATATTCATCAGAGTACTTTTGCCAGAACCGGATGGCCCTAAGATGGCAAGGTATTCTCCCTGTTCGACGGTCAGGGAAATGTCTTTTAATACATGCAGGGAACCAGATCCCATCTTGTAGGATTTGTTGACATTTTGCATGGTGATGATCTCGGATGTGTGTTCTGCTGTGGCAGTTTTTTTTGTGTCTGCCGGTATATGTTCATTTGCAAATGGTTTTAGGATTTGTGCTGCGTCCATGTGTGCTCCTTTCTGTGTGTATGGCTCGCGTGACTGATTGTAAAACTCAGCTTTACTTTTGTGATATTGTGAAACTGGCACTGGTTTCACAATTATTTTCAGTTTTTGATGAGTTTTACAATCAGCCATGCTGCCGTTACGTTACTGTAACATCCAGATTTCTTCGATCACTTCGTTGCCGTCACTGTCTGTTTCTACCAATATTTTTAGCAGATCACCTGAGGCAAGGCGTGAAAAAGTGGTCGTAGTGTCTGATGTTGTATGTACGGTTACGCCAACAGGTATCATAGTTGTGACTGTCTCGCCTGTCATATCGGACATGCCGCCCGGTGCGCCCTGCGGCATCTCGGTGCTGTCCATGTCGGGCGGCATCTGCATCTGACCGGACTGACCTGTACTGTCCGAACCGGCACCATCTTCCGCCTTTGCCTTCTCCTTCGCCCGTTCTTCCGCCGCCTTCGCCACCGACTCATCCACTTCCATATAAGTAACTTCATTCCCCTCAATCGACGAAACATACGCATAGACATACTTCTGATGATCCCCCAGCGCACTTTCCGTCTCAACTCCACCTATCCGCCACATCACACATGCCGCAATAAGTACAATCACTAATACAATTACAACCACAATCGTTACTTTCTTCTTCATCAACCGCCTTAAACCTTTCCCTCTTTTACTCTGCCCCCAGCGCCTCCACCGGCACCAGTTTCGACGCCTTATACGCCGGATAGAATCCAAACAGTGTTCCCGTGATGAGTGCAAACAGCAGTGCAATCAGGAATGCTGCTGGTGTCAGTTCAACACGCACACCAAGATACTGTGCCACCGGAGTGACGAGCAGGCTTGCCACAATGCCAAGCACGCCGCCGATCAGACTGATTGCAGCCGCCTCCGCTAAAAATTCAAACAAAATATTCCTCTTGGAGCAGCCGATTGCCTTTAAAATACCGATCTCATTGGTGCGCTCTTTGACAGATACAAACAATACGTTCATGATGCCGATACCACCAACCACAAATACAATGGCTGCCATAGCGATCAGAAGCATCGCCAATATCTCATTGGACGCCGATGCAGCTTCCATCTTGCTTCCCGCATCCTCAAAGGTGAATTCTGCATTCGGATAGGAAGTTGCAAGCACTTCCGTGATCTCCTCCGTGACACCGGACACATTGCTTACGTCCTCCGCGATCACGGTGATAGTCGGACTTACATTTGTTCCCACTATATATTTCACCCCGGTCGCATACGGAATGAAAACGGAATCATCCGGGCTGATACCAGAAGCCACCGTACCCATAGAAGAAAGCACCCCGTTTACCACATAAGATCGGTCATCGATATAGATCACACTGCCATATGCATCGATTGCACTTCCAAAGATCTCTTCCGCAATAGAAGCGCCTAGCACGCAGACTTTTTCTTTATTCTCATCATCGGATTCTGTGATAAAATCTCCGACTGCAAGACTGAGATTACTGATAGCTGCATAGTTGTCCTTGACTCCGGCGATCGAGTAGGTCTGTGCCTCATCGAGATCACCACCATCCACGGTAGACCTTGTCGTATAGGAGATCGTTGCCGCTGAGATCCCGGAGACAAAAGTTTCAATATCGTCCACGTCATCTTCATCTAACGTGATATTTTCCCGGTTCATGCGGTCTTCCATATCACTGCCGCCGCCAAAGAAGCCACCCATGTCACCCGGCATGCCGCCTCCGGCACCACCATTTCCACCTCCGGGGCCACCCGACGGTCCACCGCCGGAAGAGTCGCCACCGCCCGTAAATCCTCCCGAAGGTCCACCGGAAGCCCCTGACCCTCCCGATGAACTGCTGCCGGATGGTGCACCGCTGCCGGAAGGCATCATCATCATTCCTGAGTCTGATGAGTCATCGGAACTTTGATTTCCACCACGGTTTTTATCACCGCCGTCATAGGAAATATCGATTGCACCTGCATTTAAGTTTTTAAACTGGTCTGCCACATCCTCCTGACCGCCTTTTCCGATGGCAATCACCATCACGATCGTTGCCGCGCCGACAATGATACCGATCGACGTCATGATTGTTTTAAATTTATTCTGGGTAATATTGATCCAGACAAGTCTTAATAATTCCGATGGTTTCATTCGCCCGTCACCTGACTTTCTATCAGAACCGTCTCTCCCTCGGAAAGTCCCTCTGTGATCTCCACATTGACGCCATCGGAAAATCCGGTGGTCACCTCTTTTTTCTCAATGGTTCCATCACTGTCTTTGACTTTCACATAAGATGCCGTTCCCTCGTTGATGATCGCTTTATTAGAAACATAGACAACGTCTGCCACCTGTTTTTCAATGAATGTCACATTTCCTGTCATATCCGTGTAAATGCCGTCCACGTCACCATTTATTTTTACCGTCACATTATAAGAGACTGTGGAAGAACCGCTCGATACGGAAGTATCAATACTTTCAACTTCACCGGAAAATGTCTGGTCCTCATAAGCGTTGAGCTCGATCATGACCTCGTCTCCGATTGCGATCTCAGAGATATCCTCCTCGGACACAGATACTGTCATCGTCACTGCATCTGTGTCCGCAAATGTCACAATGCTCGTGCTTGCAGACAGATCATCTCCTGCCTCGTATCCGACCGACATGATCGTGCCATCATAATCCGAATAGATCGTGCCATCTCCGACAAATATCTCAAATTCAGATAAAGCCTCTTTGGCATCTGTCAACGTATCCTGCGCCGTATCCACTGATACATCCACGCCTGTCACATCTGCGGAATACTGGCTGTCTGCATTTTCGTAGGATAACATTGCCTCTTTGTATTTTTTCTCTGCCTCCACGGATTTTGTGGTGTATGCACTCTTTGCCGCTTTTAATTTATTGTATAGTTTGTCATAATTTTCCTGCTCATCTGCAAGTGACTCACTTAAATCCATTCCACTGTCGATCATTTCCTGATAATAGGTAAGAAGTGCCTGTGACTCATCCACTGCCTCCTGGGCTTCATCCACCGCATCCTGCAGTTCACTGATGGTTGCCTCATATTCTTCCTGTGCAACACTTCCCTCCGCCACACTTAAGTTATAGGAATAACTCGCACTTACCTTTTCTTTTGCCGAACTGAGTGCTGCAGAGTTATAATCTGCCGAAGCCTCCGTCACAGCTTCCTGTAATTTTTTCCTGTATTTTTCAATGCTCTCATCTGTCAGCTTTAACAGTGCATCGCCCGCTTTTACCTGCTGTCCGACCGAAACATACACTTCCTCTACCTCCAGTGCCACCGATGAATTATTGGTGGATGTTCCCGTTGTCTGGGTTCCACTTGTCTGGCTGCTGCCAGAATTTGAAGACGTACTGATATCTTCAGCCATATCCTGTGAAATGCTTCCGATTGTCACACTTCCACTCTCTGTAATCCCGACGGTAAGCGTTCCATATTCTGCTGTCGTTTCTTTATAAACCGTTTCTGATTCGCCGCTGTCCGAAGTCTGATGTGCATATACGCTGATCCCTCCGATCAAAAGAAGTGCTGCTGCGCCCAATGAAAGAACTACTGTCACTTTTTTCTTTTTCATTCTGTTTTTTTCTCCTGCTCTCCCTGAAATATAACGGTTGCGGAAGAACCAGAACCAAGTCTTCCATCCGAATTATCAATTGAAATGATCACTGCATAAGTAACATTCGAAACACTGCCTCCGGTCGTTGCCGAAGATGCGATCGATGAGACAGTTCCTGTCACTGCTCCATCCCGGTTTCCTGCTATCATGACAGATACCTCATCGCCGACGCCAACCTGTGCGATATTCTCCTGTGGCACTTCCACGGAAATCATGATCGTCTGTGTATCACAATACAGCGCAAACGCAGTACCTGACTGCAGCGTATCTTCTGCCTCATAAGGCACTGCCGCGATCGTTCCATCTTCATCCGCCGTAACAACACCATTTTCTAATGCAAGAAGTGCTGTCTGTTCCTCTTTTAATGTATCAAGTGTATCCTGCGCGGACTCCACTGCACTCTCCAGTTCCGAGACGGTCGATTCATAGGTACTTCCCGCATATTTTCCTTCCACCACTGCAGTGTCATATTCATTTTGCAGTTCTGCTTTCTGCGTTGTCGCATCACGCTCTGCCTGTTCATAGTCAGATTTTAAATCATCCAGACTATCCATCAGTTCCGTAATTTTAGTGTTGGTTTCTTCCACATTTTTATTGTAAGTTTCGACCGCGGAGTCAAATTCCTTCTGTGCCTGTTCGAGTGTACTCTGTACAGCATCTGCAGACTGCTGTGCCTGATAACTGTCCGCTGCGGTCTGAGCTGTCAGATCGGCGTCCTGCTTTGTGCTCTCCGCAGAAAGTTTTCCGCTTGCAAGATTCGCCTCGGCTGTTTTTAATGTATTCTCGGCATCACTGATGGCATCTTCGTAATATGATTTTGCCGCTTCCATGCTCTCATCCGTCAGTTTAAACAGGGCATCCCCTTTGCTCACGGTATCCCCGGATGAAGCATAGACTTCTTCCACGGTCATTGTGACTGCATTTACCGTAAATTCCGGCATCTGGCTGACCGTACTGATCTGCGTGGTACCTTCTTCCGAAAAAGAGCCGTCTGTACTCTCCTGCTGGTCTGTATTCTGATCTTTTACACTACTTTCCGTGCTGTCCGTCTGTGCTCCGGATACTGCAGCCTGATATCCGATTCCGCCGGTCATCACACAGACTGCTGCGATGCTGGCGATCACACTTGCCATTCTTTTTCCTGGTTTTCTCATTGCCTTCCTCACTTTCCATACTCATGCGCTCCGTTTTGACAATACAAAAATAACATTGCAACCTAAAGAACAGCTGATTGCAATGTGATGGTTATGTGAAGAAAGCGTTAAATAAGTGTGTCATATAAAAATGCCGGAGTGGCACACATCTTTTTGCACCACTCCGGCATTTTTCGTTTTTCGTGATATTCTTTTTTATGATTGCCGATTGTCACACACTCACGTTGTCATGTGCACCATGTCAGTGCGTCTCCCCACTGATCGTCTTCACATCTGCCTCGTTCTCAACGATCGCCCGGATGCCGCACTCTAATGCCTTTGCGATCATCTCCGCCGGCATGCTCGGTGTTCCCTCCGGCAGATCAAGCGTCTGCTCAGGTAAGTATGGGACATGGACAAATCCACCCCTCATATGTGGATATTCCTTATCGATCATGTAGAGGACACGGTACATGATATCGTTGCAGACAAAAGTTCCGGCTGTATAGGAAACGCGCGCCGGGATCTTTGCCTCTTTCATATACTGTACCATGCTCTTGACTGGAAGCGACGCAAAATATGCATTCTCTCCGTCTTCCCGGATTGGTGTATCGAGCGGCTGCTTTCCCTCATTGTCCGGGATACGCGCTTCCATCAGATTGATTGCGACTTTTTCCACTGTGATCCCGGATCTTCCACCAGCCTGTCCGACACATAAAACTGCATCCGGATGATGTTTCTCCACCGCAGCCCTGACCACTTCCTCATCCCTTCCAAACACGGTCGGGATTTCAATTTTGATCACTTCTGCCCCCGCTATCACATCAGGGAGAAGTTTGACTGCCTCGTAGGCAGGATTGATCACTGCTCCGCCAAACGGTTCAAAGCCTGTCACTAATATTTTCATTCGTATGCTCCTTTTATCTCCGGTTATTTGTTCAGGAAACGATCCCACTCTTGTGTATCCCCGGAACCGCTGACGCGAAGCAAAAAGGTATGATCCTCCGTATCAATGGAAATAACATAATTTCCGTTTTCCTGCTCAATGGAATACACTTCACAGCCCTCTAATTCTTTGAATTTGTCTACATACGCCTCCGGTGCGATCGTAATATCCTCATTTTTCTGTTTTAAATTGCCGTTCGCATCATAGACTTTATAGCCTTCCTCCACCAGTGCTTCAATTTTCGGCTCACTGATCTTTAAAACCAGTTCATTTGCACGCATCTCCCGGATGTCGCGGTTGCATGAATTCTCCGGCAGAATCGTCACATTATCAAATACGATTTCAAACATCCCGTTTACCGCGCAGATCTGCGCAATGTATGCCTCCTTAAAACAAAAATGATCCAGTTCATTTATCGTATGATATTTCATGGTAATCCTCCATTCCCACGCTGTTTTCACAGTATTTTCCTGATCATTATACCATTTCCCATTTCATTTTGACAATTCGAAAAAAATACCGTACAATTCTTTCGGTTAAAAATATTTATCATCATTATTTTACGGAGATCAGCCTATGAAAAAAATTGCTTTTTTTGATATTGACGGAACCTTAACCTCGGAGATCGACGGTTCCCTGCCGAAGAGTGCCATAAATGCCATTAGACATGCGCGCACCTTTGGTCATCTGATGTTTATTAATACCGGCCGCTGCTTTCAGAACGTGGAACCACGTTTCAGACGGATCGGTTTTGACGGATATGTCTGCGGATGCGGCACAAATATTTTCTGTTCCGGCACAGAGGCACTGCACGTTGCACAGACACACAGCATTACCATGCAGCTGTTAGAGGCGGCACGCAAAACCAATGTGGATATTCTTTTCGAATCCAGAAAAGAAGTTGCCTTTGATAAAAGCAGATCCCTCACACACCCGGATGCCATACACCAGTATAAAGCATTTTTAAACCGCGGCTATGATATGCCGGAGAATTTGGAAAATCCGAATTTTTTCTGCGATAAATTTGTGGTCTGGTATCAGACTCCTGACCAGTTAGAAGAATTCCGGAAAGTCAGCGATCCTTATTTTACCTGCATCGACCGCGGCGGTACCTTCCGCGAATTTGTTCCAATCGGTTACAGCAAAGCGACCGGCATCCAGTATGTGCTTGACTATTATCATCTGGATCTTGACGCCGCCTATGCGATCGGCGACAGCAACAACGATCTTCCGATGCTCTCTTATGTACCAAACAGCGTCGCCATGGGAAATGCTTCCCCGGCTTCCCTGTTTGATCAGGTATCTTTTGTAACAAAACGCGCAAGCGAGGATGGTATCGCTTATGCGTTAGAGCAGCTTGGATTTTTCGAGTCGTGATTTCTTTACACAGACACCAAAATTTCCGCGGACATTCTATTCATTCATCATGCAGATCATCTTTTATTTTACGCAATATCTTGTTTGAGACAGGTCTTAATATCATCCTCAGCATTACTGATCTGTCTCAAATGAAACGTATCGGTCAGATACTGTAATACATTCGGACTTAAAAATGCAGGCAGTGTCGGTCCAAGATAGATATTGTGGACACCGAGACTTAAAAGTGCCAAGAGATCTGCCACCGCTTTCTGTTCATACCACGAAATGATCATGGAAAGCGGAAGTCCGTTGACATCAGTTTCAAACGCATCCGCAAGCGCTGTGGCGATCCTGACCGCCGAATATACATCATTGCACTGTCCGACATCTAAAAGTCTTGGCAGTCCTGCCACCTCCCCAAAGTCTAACTTATTAAACCGGTATTTTCCACAGGCGAGTGTTAAGACCACACAGTCTTTCGGCACCATCTGAGCAAATTCCGTGTAATAATTTCTTCCCGGTCTGGCTCCGTCACAGCCGCCGATCAGGAAAAAGTGCCGGATCTGTCCGCCTTTTACCGCCTCCACGATCTTATCTGCCTGACTTAAAGCTGCGGCATGCCCAAAGCCGACTAAAATCTCTTTCTTCTCCTGATCTTCCCTAAATCCGCCAAGCTCCAATGCCTGCTTTATAATCTCACTGAAATCTTTTTCCCCTTTTTCATTTTTTCCGATATGCTTCACACCTTCCCAGCCGACCACGTTCGTGCTGTAAATGCGGTCTTTGTAACTTTCCCGCGGGCGCATCAGACAGTTTGTCGTCATCAGGATACAGCCCGGAAGATTGTCAAACTGCTTCTGCTGCTCCTGCCATGCACCGCCAAAATTTCCGATCAGATGCGGATATTTTTTTAACCCCTCATAACCGTGGCACGGCAACATCTCACCGTGGGTGTAAATATTGATGCCCATATCCTTTGTCTGCTCCAGCAGCATCTCAAGGTCTTTTAAGTCGTGCCCGGAAACGATGATAAACGGCCCTTTTTTGATTGTCACATCCACCTTGTGCGGATATGGATTTCCATAGATCGTCGTATTTGCCTCATCAAGTTTTTTCATAACCGCAAGCGCCATCTCACCGGTGCGCATCGTCATGCGGATCAGCTCCTCCACCGTCAGACTGTCATCTGTTGTCGCCTCAAGCCCCAAAAGATAAAAATCATCCACTTCGTCACTGTAATAACCAAGTTCTCTTGCCTGATGTCCGTACGCGCTGATGCCTTTTAATCCATAAATGATCGTCTGGCGCAGGGAACGGATATCCGGATCTAATGTATTGTCGTACATGATTCCCGCAAGCGGTGCATCGCGCAGCATATCGCTCTTGCTCTCCGGCAGATCGTAGGCAGCATGTGCCGTCGGATTGCTGCTCCTTCCCGCCATCTCCCTGACCTGCTCTTTGATCCGCTGTGATTCCCGTAGCAGTTCTAAATGTGCATCCACATCAAAATTCACATTCGTTAATGTTGTAAACAGCACGTTTTCAATAAAACTGACCACTGTCTTATCCATATGTGCACCGTTTTCCATCAGCACTTTCCCGTAGCAGCTGATCCCCTTTACCTGAAAGATCAAAAGATCCTGCAGATTAGCGATCTCCGGCGTCTTTCCGCAGACACCGAGTTTGGTGCATCCCTTTCCGTTTGCCGTCTGCTCACACTGGTAGCAGAACATCTCATAGTTTAAATCCATGTTATTTCCCATCATAATCT
>OGWY01002036.1_pt1 | contig 15122 bp, 14 predicted proteins | sample 1576121 | NCBI WGS metagenome assembly OGWY01 (sample SAMEA3541543, study PRJEB24748) | human gut metagenome | biome: human gut; feature: human-associated habitat; material: faeces | place: China | collected 2012 | reverse complement strand
ACGAGGACGGCAACACCACCATCACCACCCCCACCGAGACCACCGGCACCGAGACTACGACCACCACCGGCACCGGCAAGGCCGATTCCTCCACCACCATCACCGATACCAAGAAGGGCGAAGAGATCAACCTCGACGACGAGCTTGGCAAGGACGTGCGTCCGGGCTGGGGCACCGATAAGGATGACAAGCTGGGCGGTTACACTGTGGACAAGGTCGAGCCCGCCGAGGACGGCAACTCCAAGGAACTGACCCTGAAAAAGACCAGCCCGACCGAAGAAAAGGAGATGGCCGCCGAGGACATCGCCAAGCTGCTGGACGTCCCCGAGGACGGCCTGGAGAAAAAGACTGACGACGAGGGCAACACCACCTATACCCTGAAAAAGGAAGAGACCTCTACCGACGAGAACGGCAACACCGTCACCCGCGTCACCTACTACGAGATCACCGGCAACTCGGTCAAGACCCGCACCGAGACCACGCTGAAGCTCAAGGTGGAAAAGGGCACCGTAGATGTTGATGAGAAGGATCTGACCACCAAGGTCGAGCTGCCAAGCATCACTGCCAAGAACACCGACGAGACCAAGACGGATGTCATCGAGATTTCTTCGGAGAAGCTGGGCGAAATGCTCAAAGACGAGTACTATAACAACGTTACCGGCGAGTATGTCTATACGGAAAACGTGGACGGCAAGGAATATACCTATAAAGTCAAGAAAACGGAAAACACCAAGCCGCTCACCAACGAGCAGCTGGCAAATCGTCTGGGCGAGGGCTTCACCGGCGATGACAACGGCGTTTACTACAAGGGCGAAAAGCTGAACCTTGACCAGATGGAAGCCGTCCGCAAGACTTTGAGTTACACCGTGGCGGTCACCGAGATCACCAAGAATGAGGGCCAGGTCGAAGGCGGTCAGGAAAGCATCGAGAGTGCCGAGGAAACTGCCAAGCTGGAAGCCATCAAGGCCGCTCTGACGGATGCCGCCAAGAAAACCGGCATCAATGTGGACAGCGAGGATTTCAAGAACCAGCTGAATACGATCGATCCCACCGGCAAAGGCCAGCTCAATCTCAGCTATACCGATGCAGACGGCAATGTTCATACTGTCACCCTCCGCTATGACGGTGCAACGGTTTCTGCGCCTCAGCCGGGCAGCTCTGATCCGAGCAAGGACACCGAGACCCGTAAGGATGTTACGGACAACGTCATCACCGGCACCGCTTATGTGACCGGCTCGAATACGTGGACCGAAAGCGGTTCCCTCAACGGCACCTACGTCAAGCCCGGCAGCGGTAAACTTCCCTCTCTCGATGGTTGGACGATCGCCAGCAAAGACCCGGAGAAGGGCACCACGACCTACAAAAAAGAAGAAACCGTGACCTCGCCCGACGGCACCAGCACCAAGATCACCCGTACCTGCACGATCACGGAATCGTCCGCTTCCCTCACCGATGCGGAGAAGGAAGAGATCGCCTGGAAAGAGCTGCAGAACAAGACCGGCAAGGACAAAGCTACCCTGCTTCAGGAAGGTTACAGCATTGATATCGGCAGCATGGACTTCTCCGGCATCAAGCGCGTGGAATGGACGATCGACACACTTTCTGAATCCACAAAGACGGACACCAAGGATCTTAACGACAAGCTGGTGATCCCCGGCGGCAAGAACTGGTCGATCGACGAAAACGCCGGCACCATTACGGTGGACGGAAACATCTACCGCAATGTGACCAAAACCGATGACGGCTACACCTGCACGGTCGAGGACAAAAACGGCGTAAAGACCACCTACACCTTCACCAAACAGGCCGGTGCTCCGCTGACCCCTGATGAGATCCAGACCGCACTGGCAGGCCAATACAGTGTTTCCGCTGACAGCATCCGACTGAACGCCGACGGCAAGACCGCGACCTTCACGAAGGGTGACGAAACCATCACCGTGGATTACAGCACCCTGAGCGAGACCCTCACCGTCCGGAAGGATGTACACACCTCCTCCAGTGTCACCGGCATCATCAAGGACGATAAGGATCTTGAGAAGGCATACGACGAGCTGTGGAAGCAGATCCAGGAGATCCAGAGCAAACTTCAGCCCGGCGAGGAACTCCGGATCGGTGAAACGAAGATCGATTCCACCACCAAAAAGGAAGATATCATCAAGTATTTCACCAAGGCCATCTCGCCCGATAACATGAGCAAGGATGAGCTGATCAAGGCTCTGCAGGAGCAGGAGCGGATTGCCAAGAACTCCACTTACGTTGCCAACAAGGGTTCTGATTACGAAGAGACCAAGAAGAACTACTACTCCGGTGAAAAGACGGGTGAATTCAAATACTTCAGCAAGGCACCGGATGGTTCCAAAATTGAGGTCTATTGGAAATCGACTTGGGGGTGGAACGGCTATTATTACTATACAGACGCTAACGGCCAGGAAGTTCGTGTTCATAGTAACACTGTGCACTCCGAAGAGCAGCGCGACGACATCGGCCACCTCGACCTCGCTTCCGGCTCCAAGCTGGATCTGCTGCCGGATGAGGACGGCAAGGTCAACCAGACCGACTGCGTGCTGGTGAGCAAGAATCTGAAGCTGGAGTGGAACTACGATGCCGGAAAACTGGTCAACGGTAAGGACAACCAGACGGTCGGCCTGGACAGCAAGATCAGCTGGGATGATGAAGGCGGCGAGGGCAGCGGCCATTACGAGTATGACCGCGGCAATAGGAACAACAACCCCGACAAGAGCGCCTACTACAAGCTGACCGGCACTGTCGCCTATGATCCCATCAAGGAGAACGGCAGCATCAAGCTGTATCAGGGTGGCTATGACGGTTGGTACTGGGTCAGTGCGGAAGATCAGGCCATCAATGCCTACCTGAAGGCAACCGGCAGCAGCAAGACGGCCGCCAGCCTCACGAAAAAAGAGCGTGATGCCATCGTCGGCACCTACGTTGTGAAGATTGGAACCACCGACACCAACAGCACCGGTGAGGGCGGCTATCAGGTCTATCGCAAGACCTCCGAGCTGACCGCCTACGGCTATATGTCCCGCGACGCCAACACCTGCATCAACAGCACCTACAAGCGGCAGGACGGCACCTGGGGTTACGTCGGCGGCTACGACCTGATGATCTCCAAGCTGACCCAGGTGAGCGAGGGCAAGGTCGTCGGCCAGACCGAATCCACCATCAAGACCATCACCGCCCCGCTGAGCATCCGCAGCTCTCAGGACTTCGCCAAGCGCCTTCTGGAGCTGAACAAGCAGACCACCACCACCCATAAAACCGGTGAGGGTGCTACAGCTTTCGGCGATAATACTTCCGGCAGCTTCAGCGGCACCTATACGCAGAAGAAGGGCGAAACAGTTGAAGCGTCCGGCACCGGCTCCGGCCACTACACCACCTTTACCGAAGTGCTGAAGAAGATCTTCTCCGGCTCCGGCAGCAAGGAGCACGACGAGGGCAGCGTCTCCTACACCTACCGCACCACGGACAAGGTGAACACCACGCCAGTGTCCAAGGAGACCGTGACCACCACCGACGCCCATGTGGACTACAACTATACCTCCATTGAGACCCGCACGGTCACCGTGAACGGCGAAGAGACGGTCATCGTCCCGCCGGTGGATCCCGATACCCCGGACGACCCCGTGGAGGACGAGACCCCGGACGAAGTGGTCATGACCCCGGAGACCCCCGAGCTGCCGCCCGTGCAGGACGCCACCCCGGACGCTCCGGTCCTGCCGTCTGACGCGGTCCTGCCCGCTGTGCAGGATGCACTGCCGCAGACCGGCGTGAACTGGATGGCCGCTCTGGGCATGGCATTCAGCGGCATGCTGCTGACCATCGCAGGCGCATTCGCCAGCCTCAAGTACAAGGAAAAGCATTGATGCTTTTTCCTTCCAACGTGATCCACGTCAAGTCGTAAACGCATAGAAAGGGCCTCCCCATTCCGGGGAGGCCCTTTCGTGTTGTGTTCGGCTTATGCTTCCGCATCCAGGTACGCGTGCTTGTGCACCAGATTCCCCACGCTCATGTACTCCTTGCGGAAGGAGTAATCCTGATAAAACGGCTTGTTGCGGCCATGCTGACCGGCCACATAGGAGCACATGTTGGCACTGCCCGCAGGCCGGAACTTCCGGTGCCTGCGGGGCGGCTTTTCGCATTTATGAAACGGAGGAAAACGCTCAGAGGTCTGCGCCGTTGGAGCGGATGACCTTCTGATACCAATCGAAAGAATCTTTTTTGCTGCGGGCCAGCGTACCGGTGCCGTCGTCCTGCTTGTCCACATAGACGAAGCCGTACCGCTTGCTCATCTCGCCGGTGGAAGCAGACACCAAGTCGATGCCGCTCCAGGCGATGTAACCCATCAGCTCCACGCCGTCGGACACGGCCTGCTTGACCGCCTCGATGTGACGGCGCAGGTAGTCGATGCGGTAGTCATCGTGGACACTGCCGTCAGGCTCCACCGTGTCGTGGGCACCCAGACCGTTTTCCACCAGGAACAGCGGTTTCTGGTAGCGGTCATACAGCTGGTTCATGGTGATGCGCAGGCCCAGCGGGTCGATGGCCCAGCCCCACTGGCTGGTCTGCAGATAGGGGTTCTTCACCGAGCGCACCACATTGCCGTCGTTCACGGCCTTGCCCTCCAGGCTGGCCGCCACACAGCGGCTGGCGTAGTAGCTGAAGGAGATGAAGTCCACGGTGTTCTCCCGCAGCAGGGCGTCATCGCCGGGCTCGGTGTGCAGCTGCACCTGCTTTTCCGCAAACAGCTTGCGGGCGTAGCCGGGGTAGCGGCCCCGCACCTGCACGTCGATGAAGAGCAGGTTTTCCTGCTCCTTCTGCACCGACTCCCAGACGTCCTCCGGGTTGCAGGAGTAGGGGTAGAAGCTGCCGCCGGCCAGCATGCAGCCCACCTGATTGGCGGGGTCGTACTGGTGGGCCAGGCGGGTGGCCGTGGCGCTGGCCAGCAGCACATGGTGGGCCGCCTGATAGATCACCTGGCTGCGGTTCTCGCCCTCCTGGAAGGCGATGCCTGCCCCGGAGAAGGGGCTGTGCAGCAGGATGTTGATCTCGTTGAAGGTAAGCCAGTAGTGCACAAGGCCGGAGTATTCTTTGAAGCAGGTCTCGGCGTAGCGGGCAAAGCATTCCAGCGTCTTGCGGCTGCGCCAGGAACCGTACTGCTCCACCAGACCCATGGGGATATCAAAGTGGCACAGGGTGACCAGCGGCTCAATGCCGTACTTCCGGCACTCCTGGAACACATTGCGGTAAAAGGCCACACCCTCCGGGTTGGGGGTCCGTTCATCGCCGCGGGGGTACAGGCGGGACCAGGAGATGGAGGTGCGGAACACCTTCAGCCCCAGCTCTGCCATCAGGGCGATGTCCTCTTTGTAATGGTGGTAGAAGTCCACGCCGGTGTGGCTGGGGTAATACTCCCCTGCCTGCAGCGTCGGGTGGGGCGTGCCGCCCAGCTTGACCTCCATGCGGTGGACACCGTGGGGCATCATGTCGATGTTGCTCAGGCCGCGGCCGCCCTCGTTGTAAGCGCCTTCGGCCTGATTGGCCGCAATGGCAGCACCCCAGAGGAAATTTTCGGGCAGTTTGTAATCAGACATGGGGATCACTCCTCTTCCGGGAGATCCTCAAAGCCGATCACCAGCGTCAGCACAAAGGACAGCACGATGGACAGCACCGAGATGCCGGCGATCCAGGCGATGCTCACACCGGGGTTGGCCGGGTCGATGAACTGCACGCCGGTAAGCACGCTGGGCGACACCATGGAACGGCTGGCCAGACCTGCCATGCCGGCCAGGCAGCCGCAGACAAAGCCGGTGATCAGGGAAGCGATCAGAGGGCGCTTCAGGCGCACGGCCACGCCGTACAGGGCGGGCTCGGTGGTGCCGGCGATCAGAGCAGAGGAAGCAGCGGCCAGAGCAGTCTGGCGCAGCTCGCTGTTCTTGGTCTTGAAGGCAACGGCCAGGGACACGCCGCCCAGGGACAGGTTTGCACCGATCTCAGAGGGCATAACGGTGCCCTCCATGCCGGTCTCGGAGATGGTCTGCAGGATGGTGGGGGTGAACACGCGGTGCATGCCGGTGATGACCAGCAGGGGCCAGAGGGCGCCCATGATGCCCACAGCCAGGAAGCCCAGCTTAGCCTGCACGAAGTAGACGAATGCGGAGATGCCCTCGCCGATCATGATGCCGACCGGGCCGACCACGATGATTGCAATGGGAGCAGCAACGAGGAAGATCAGCATGGGCTTGAGGAAGTTCTTGGTGACAGCCGGGGTGATCTTGTCGATGGCACGCTCAATGTAAGACAGGATCCAGGTCATGCACAGGGCCGGGATGACGGTGTAGGTGTACTTGACGCCCACCACCGGGATGCCCAGGAAGTGTGCGGCGGTGTCGCCGACCGTGACTGCCTCCATCATGGTGCGGAAATCCGGGTGCAGCATCAGGCCTGCAATGGCAATGGCGATGAACATATTGGTGTTGAACTTCTTGGAAGCAGAAGCGGCCACCATCACCGGCAGGAAGTAGAAGGCTGCGTCACCGATGGTGTTCAGGATCTTGTAGGTCTCGCCGTCGGCCGACAGCACACCAACCATGCCCAGCAGCATGACCAGCAGCTTGACCATGGAGCCGCCGATGATGGCGGGGATCAGCGGGGACATGGTGCCCACGATGGCATCCAGAATGTTGTTGCCCACCTTCTTCAGGGTCAGGGGCTCCTTCTTCTCGCCGCGGGCCACCTGGCTTGCCTCGCCGAAGTCGCCCATCTTGAGCACTTCGTTGTAGGCCTCTTCCACATGGTTGCCAATGATGATCTGGTACTGGCCGCCCTGGTTCACGACGCCCATCACGCCGTCGGCCGCCTTGACGGCTGCGTCGTTGATCTTGCCCTCGTCCTTCACCACGAAGCGAAGGCGGGTCATGCAGTGGGTCACGCTGGCAATGTTCTCCACACCGCCGATGTTCTCCACGATCTTTTTGGAGATCGCAGCATAATCTTTTGCCATGATTGTTTCTCCTTTACCTTTTCAAGTCATCCAATTTCCGGTCGAAGCGCTTCCGATGCACCCATTATAGACGCAGGCAGGTGGTTTGTCAGCAGTTTCCGGGCATAAAAAAACAAGTGCCGTTTTTTCGCACTTGTTTTTTTCGGGTAACACTCTGTTTTTTATTTTGGACTTTTTTCAGATGGCCGCCGGGCCCTCGGAGGTGTAGCGGTAGAGCTTTTTGCCCAGCCGCTCCACAATGCTCATGGCCGGGAGCTGGGTCGTCACATCGTAGACTCCCAGCCGCTCGTAGGTGACATAATAGGCCAGATTATAGTCCGAGAGTTTTGCGATGGTGCAGTTTTCCGTGTTGGTCACGCTGAGGATCTGGCAGTTCTGCTCCTTGAAGCGCATCACATGGCCGATGGTATCGCGGGACTCGCCGGACACCGAAAACACGATCACCAGCGAATTTTCCACGAATCGGCTCTCGGTGGGGTAATGGGGCTCGTCGATGTACAGGCAGAACTTGCCCATGCTGGAAAAGTAGCGTGCCCCGTACTTGGCCACGATGCCGGACATGCCGCTGCCTACAAAAAAGATGTGCCGGGCCTGAAAGATGACCCTGGTCAGCATGTCCAGCTTCTGCTCAAACTCCGCCGAGCAGGTCTTTTTCAAAAAGTCGATGACCTCCGACACATCGTCCTTGACCGGCGGTTGCTTTGCCTGTTCCAGATGCTGGCGCAGCCGGATCTTGAACTCCGCGTAGCCGTCGCAGCCCGCCTTTTTGCAGAACCGGAGGATGGTGGAGGTAGACACATGGGCGGCATCCGCAAACTCCCGGATGCGCATATAGCACACCTTGTCCGCGTTCCGCACAACATACTTATAAACTTCCAGCTCCAGATCATTCAGGCTGCAGATCATCTCTTCGCTGAACATCGGCCGCCCCTCCCTCGTGGTGGTTTTTGTTCCAGTATACTGTATTTTTTGCCGCGTTACAATTCCCCTGCTCAGAAAAAAGCCGCCGCACGGTGGCAGGGCCGTGCGGCGGCAGAAACATGCTTTGGGGAACCGATCAGATCAGGCTCAGGGCCTCTTCGTCGCCCACGAGGGTGAAGTCGGGGTGCATCTGCAGGATGCTGGCGGGCACTTCCGGGGTGACCGGGCCGAAGAAGGCCTTCTTCACGATCTCGGCCTTGCCGGTGCCGTTGACCACCATCAGCACCTTACGGGCCTGCATGATGGTCTTGATGCCCATGGTGTAGGCCTGCTTGGGCACCAGGTCTACGTTGCCGTCAAAGAAGCGCTTGTTGGCCTCGATGGTCTCCTGGGTCAGGTCCACACAGTGGGTCTCCAGCTCAAAAGCCTCGCCCGGCTCGTTGAAGCCGATGTGGCCGTCGTGGCCGATGCCCAGCAGCTGCAGGTCGATGCCGCCCACGCTGTGGATGATCTGGTTGTACTGGGCGCAGGCTGCGTCCGCATCGGGGTTGGTGCCGTCCGGCAGGTTGATGCGGGCGGGGTTGATGTTGACGTGGTCGAACAGGTGGCGGTGCATGAAGCTCCAGTAGCTTTCCGGGTGGTCCTTGGGCAGGCCGCGGTACTCGTCCAGGTTCACGGTGGTGACCTCCGAGAAATCAATGTCGCCCTTGTTGTACCACTCCACCAGCTGCTGGTAGGCCCCCACCGGGGTGCCGCCGGTGGCCAGACCCAGCACGCAATTGGGCTTCATGATGACCTGTGCGGAAATAATGTTTGCCGCCTTGCGGGACATGTCTGCGTAATCCTTTGCACGAATGATCTTCATCACAAACGACCTCTTTCATCTTTCATCTTTGCTGCGTTCACCGCGCAGCATCGGTTTTGCGCTTCCACGCATTCTATTGCAATTCTACCACAATTCACAGGATGCTGTCCAGCATTCTAGCGCATTCTGACCGAATTTTGCTGTTTTTCAGCCGATTCGTCCAAAACCCGCCGGGCAGAACGCAAAGGACCCCGCCGAAGCGGCGCCCTCACACCGGGAACGCCCGGCAGCGTCTGCAATTTCAGGTTCAGTCCAGGTCCTCGCCGTTGGATGCGATGACCTTCTTGTACCAGTAGAAACTGTCCTTGCGGCTGCGGGCCAGTGTGCCGGTACCGTCGTTCTGCTTGTCCACATAGATCATGCCATAGCGCTTCTTCATCTCGCCGGTGGATGCGGACACGATGTCGATGGGGCCCCAGCAGGTGTAGCCCAGCAGGGGGATGCCGTCCAGATTCACGGCGTCCAGCATGGCCTCGATGTGCTTGCGCATGTAGTCGATGCGGTAGGGGTCGTGGATGGATCCGTCGGCCTCCACGGTGTCGTTGGCACCCAGACCGTTCTCCACGATAAACAGGGGCTTCTGGTAGCGGTCGTACAGGGTGTTCAGGGTGATGCGCAGGCCCAGCGGGTCGATCTGCCAGCCCCACTCACTGGAGGCCAGATGGGGGTTGACCACGCTGCTGATGACGGCATTGCCGCGGGCGTGCTTGGCCGAAATGACCGGGTCGGCAGAGACGCAGCGGCTGGAGTAGTAGCTGAAGGAGATGAAGTCCACCGTGCCCTCGCGCAGGGTCTGGTCATCGTCCGGCTCGGTGCGCAGCTGGATGCCAGCCCGCTCCATCCGCTTTTTGGCCCAGACCGGGTAGGCACCGCGGGACTGGACGTCGATGAAGAAGTAATTGTTGCGGTCGGCTTCGGCAGCGGCCTGCACATCCGCCGGGGCGCAGGTGCGGGGGTAGAACTCGCCTGCGGCCAGCATACAGCCCACCATGCAGCCGGGCATGATCTCGTGCGCCAGCTGGACGGCTTTGGCGCTGGCCACCAGCTCGTGATGAGCGGCCTGATACTTGGCCTGTTCGACGTTTTCGCCGGGCTCAAACAGCAGCCCCGCCCCCATGAAGGGCATGTGCAGCAGCATGTTGATCTCGTTGAAGGTCAGCCAGTATTTTACCTTATCTTTATAGCGGCGGAAGATGATGTCGCAGTAGTGGACGTAGGCATCCACCATCCGGCGGTCTTTCCAGCCGCCATACTTCTGAATGAGCGCGATGGGCGCATCGAAGTGGCAGATGGTGACCAGCGGTTCGATGCCGTACTTGCGGCATTCATCGAACAGCGCATCGTAGAAGGCCAGCCCCTCTTCGTTGGGCTCTGCATCGTCGCCGTGGGGCAGGATGCGGGTCCACGCGATGGACAGGCGGTAGCACCGGAAGCCCATCTCAGCGAAGAGGGCGATGTCCTCCTTGAAGTGGTGGTACATGTCGATGGCTTCGTGCGAGGGGTAGTAGTGCTGGTCATCGCATTCCAGCATCTTCAGCTTGCCGAACATCACCGGGAAGCGGTCCTCGCCAAAGGGAACGACATCCACATTGGCCAGCCCGCGCCCGCCTTCGTTGTAGGCACCCTCGCACTGGTTGGCGGCGGTGGCGCCGCCCCATAAAAAGTCTTTCGGAAATCTGCCCATGAAAAAATACCTCCTGCTCAAAAATTCTGCTGCCTTCATTTTATCATGTTCCGGGAGGGCATTCAAGGACGAAAGTATGACTATTTCCGTCGTTTTGACGAAAATCGAGCGTAATTTTTTGCAGTTTTCACGAGAAAATCTGAAAAACCGGGAGATTTTCCTTCCATTCTGTTTCTTCCCAACGGACAGAAAATATGATAGACTGGATACGTAAGAAAAAGCCGTTCGGCCTGTTCGTACAGGGGAATGGCTCCTTTGTACAACCTCTCTGTCGCTTACGCGACATCCGCGCCCCTTCTGGCACTATCGTGCCACCTCCCCCGGCCGGGGGAGTCTTTCCTGGTAGGGGAGACTCTGGCGAAACCAGAAACTCTGCAAGGACTGCCAAGGGCTCCCCTACAAGGGGAGCTGGCAATGCGTAGCATTGACTGAGAGGTTGTAGGAAGGAAACAGTAGAACATCGAAATAAGGAAAATGGAGTGTTTTGCGATGAAGGAGTTCCAGCCTATCAAAGAAGGAAAGGTCCGCGAGATCTATGACAACGGCGACAGCCTGATCATGGTCGCAACGGATCGCATTTCCGCATTCGACGTGATCCTGAAAAATAAAGTGACCAACAAGGGCAAGGTACTGACCCAGATGAGCAAGTTCTGGTTCGACTACACCCGCGATGTGCTGCCCAACCACATGCTGAGCGTGGACACGAAGGATATGCCGGAGTTCTTCCAGCAGCCCCAGTTCGAGGGCAAGTGCATGAAGTGCCGCAAGCTGACCATGCTGCCCATCGAGTGCATCGTGCGCGGCTACATCACCGGCAGCGGCTGGGCCAGCTACCAGAAGACCGGCAAGGTCTGCGGTATCCAGCTGCCGGAGGGCCTGCAGGAGTCTGAGAAGCTGCCGGAGCCCATCTACACACCCTCCACCAAGGCGGAGATCGGCGACCACGACGAGAACATCTCCTACGAGCAGAGCATCACCGTGCTGGAAAAGCAGTTCCCCGGCCACGGGGAAGAGTACGCCACCAAGCTGCGGGACTATACCATCGCGCTGTACAAGAAGTGCGCAGAATACGCCCTGAGCCGCGGCATCATCATCGCCGACACCAAGTTTGAGTTCGGTCTGGACGAGAACGGCAATGTCGTTCTGGGCGACGAGATGCTGACCCCCGATTCCTCCCGCTTCTGGCCGCTGGAAGGCTATGAGGCAGGCCACGGCCAGCCCTCCTTCGATAAGCAGTTCGTCCGCAACTGGCTCAAGGCCAACCCGGACAGCAACTACGACCTGCCCCAGGACGTCATCGACAAGACCATCGAGAAGTACCTCGAAGCCTATGAGATGCTGACGGGCAAAAAGCTCTGATCGCTGACATTTGATCGCATATGGAAACGGTGCCCTGCTTTTTCGGCAGGGCACTTTTCATTTGCAAACTTTTTGTGAATTTCCGTGGAGCAGGGGCCTGCGCTCTTGACATCACAAGGGGTTTGGAATATAATTTTAGCAGTCGAACAGATAGAGTGCTAAAAACAAAATAGCATATCAAATGAACGACTGCTAAATCAACATCCGGTACGAATGGAGGTCGATTCTATGAATACCAATCAATATACCCAGAAGACGCTGGAAGCGCTGCAGGCTGCTCAGCAGCTGGCTGTGGAGTACCAGCACAATGCACTGGAGCCGGAACACCTGCTGCACGCACTGGCATCGCACTCATCGGCGAGGGCTACCGCACCTTCCCCGTCGTGCATTAACTCCTGCAACATCAGCGATCGAACCTGTTGCGCTTTCTGTATTGTCTGACGGAAGATTGCTAAAAGATCCCTCTGATGAAACCGGAACTGTAAAGGATACCGGTTCAACAGGCACTTCCTCAACCTTAGGTGCATCAGCATTATCATCTGGCAATTCAACAAATGGAGCCGGAGAACCAATATTGATCGGAATGATTCCAGGATCATCCATTACCATATCAGCACTTGGCGCCTCATTCATCAATTCCTCTAATTCAGGAACAAAAATAGAAAAGCTCTCGCTGTCCAGCATCTCAATCTGTGCCTCTGCAAGTTTCTTAAACTGTAATCTATAATTTTCATAGCTCTGTACCAGTTTACGCACATGATTTCTTGTTTCTTCCAACTCACGATTAGCTTTTGCTTTTGTAATCTCCGTTTGTGCCTGTGCCTCTCTGCGCAGTGATTCAATCTCTGCTTTAGCCTCTCTTGTCATTGCTTCTGCCTTTGCAGTTGCTTCAGACATAACAGAGTCGGCCTGTGTCTTAGCAGCCTCCTGTGTTTCTGTCGATGTCTTCTCAGCAAGCACCAGAGCCTTCTGGAGTGTGGATTCCATTTTCTTGTAATACTGGATTCCCTCACTCAAAGAACTGATCTTCTCTTTTAAGCTTTGATTTTCTTTGTACAACTCCTCATAACTGCCACGAATTTCCTCCAAAAAGTCATCTACATCCTTTTTGTCGTATCCTCCCATCTTCGATTTGATTTCTCGATTCTGGATATCAATTGGTGTAAGCATACTCATACCTCCCTAAATGTATTGTTGTACCATGATGTGATATCTTCCCTTTTTTGATCGTACACCTGTCTGACAAAATCGGTATTTTCCATATCCTCTGACAGATATAATATCTCCTTCTCTCAGAAGTTTTGCATTCTCAGTACAACACTTTCCGTTAATATATATATTGCCATCCCGGATCAGTTGCAACCCCTGTGTACGCGAAGTGCGAATTGCAACTGACAACACTGCATCTAACCGCGGCGTTGTTACGCTTCCCGAAATGTCTTTATATTTTTGTTCCCAGTGGAGTTGGTTTAATGGGATACATTCTGTCTTCACGGTAGTATGACGGATTCGATCTAATTCCAAGATCAAACTCTCCATATTGGATTTACAAAAAACATATCCACCGGCCGCCGAAGCCCCTTCCGGTCCCTCCATCCGTACAAGAATGTCTCCTATCTGATCTCGTTCCAATCCCATCCCCATGACCGTCCCCAAGTAGTCACGATGTGTCAATGCTTCGCCAAACTTCCGGTTTACCGGTGCGATCCTGATACATGATATAGGAAACTGTGTATCAGATATTCGATCCATATATTCCGGTGGCATAAACATAAGAACTCGACGATCAGCCTCTTCATATCCTCCATAAGAATATAATGGCAGTTGTTCCGTATGTGTATCCGGATATAATTCTGCCAATGCCTGACAGGCTAACTCCTGCTGTGTGATCGTTACGAAATCACTATAAACACAAATTCCACGTTGATATGCCATATTGCCCAAATCACGAAAACGCTTGTATAATATTTGGTCTTCTTTTGAACGTGGCATTCTTAAAATTCCTTATTCAGCGTCGGGATATTAAATCCATCTCCCTCAGCCATATTTTTAATATAATCGCCTGATATATCAATATTTTTAGGTGAAAACACAAATATGTAACGGGAAACCTGACGCATATTTCCGGAGATTGAAAAAATACAGCCGGAAATAAAGTCCATAATACGCTGTGCTTCCATAATATCAATGCCCTCGAGATTAACAACGACAGGCTGTCCATCCATCAAAACTTCGCACACCTGCTGTGACTCTCCGAAATTACTTGGCTTGATAATACATACTTCCAAACCGTTTGGTGCCGTACGAATAGGAACGACCTTATTGGTCGATGTCCGAAAACTGGTTCGTTTCGGCTGTGGTGCCGGCTCATCATAATCATCAAAAGATGGTGCTTCCTGTTTAGCAGCTCGCTTCTCCTCTCGATAGCGCGGTCTTACTTCTTCTTCCTCAACATAATCATCCGCAAAATCGTCATCATAATCTTCATCTTCCGGTGCAAGTTTGAACCAATTTAAAATTGAATCAATTCCCATGTTATAACCTCATTTCTGTATGAAGAACTTCATACATATATTTTGTGCTCAAACAATCTCTGTGATCATAAAATATCTATCATACGCTGATTGCTTAAACAGCATAATTTCTTTCTCCGAAAATCCCGGTACCAACGCGCACATGAGTTGCACCTTCTTCAACAGCAATCTCGTAGTCGTTGGTCATCCCCATAGAAAGAACATTCATATCAATATTATCAATGTTTTTCGCACTAATGTCAACTAACAATTTGTGTAATTTATGAAAAATCGGACGATTTTCTTCTGGTTTTTCGACAAATGGCGCTATCGTCATTAAGCCTCGCACATGAACACGTGGCAATTTGGCAATCTGTCGGATCAAACTCTCGGTTTCTTCAGGCTTGATTCCAAATTTACTATCCTCACCAGCAACATTAACTTCTACTAGAATATTTGCATGAACATCCTTTTTCTCACATTCTTTTTCGATTGCCTCAGCCAAATGGAGCGAATCCACGGAATGGATCAAACCGGCTCGTCCAACCACATATTTTACTTTATTCGTCTGTAAATGTCCGATGAAATGCCATTCCAGATTTTTAGGAAGCGCCTCATATTTTTCTTTCATTTCCTGTGCTTTATTTTCACCAAACTGTGTTTTACCGGCATCTATCGCTTCCTCGATCATCTCGATCGGCTTTGTCTTGCTCACAGCGATCAGCGTAACCTCTTTCGGATCACGACCACTGCGTTCAC
>OGWY01002031.1_pt1 | contig 15138 bp, 20 predicted proteins | sample 1576121 | NCBI WGS metagenome assembly OGWY01 (sample SAMEA3541543, study PRJEB24748) | human gut metagenome | biome: human gut; feature: human-associated habitat; material: faeces | place: China | collected 2012 | reverse complement strand
AACACAACCCGCTACGGGGGAGACTTACCCGAAATCTGATTTATTCAACAAAGCCCAAAGATAAATGCAAAAGCATCACAGAGGCTATTTTGTCGAATGGCTTCGATAATACTCCCCACATCGCACAGAGGTAAGACATGTCAGAGATCACTGCAGCAGAACAAATTCGCCTGAACCTGCTTTCCACCCTGAACTACGACACAGCGGCCACGGCTACGGCGATTGAGTTCGTCCAGGATAGCCCGCTCAAATATCAGCTTTTCATCCAGCAGTACAGCCGCGTGACAACTGAATCAGAAGTGGTGGCCAGGACCATCAAAGCGGTTCAGGAGTCGACCGAAGCGCTGGCGCTGTTTGATACCAACGTTGAACAGGCGAGCTAGGGCATTACAGGAGCCATTCACTGAGTGGCTTCGATACTGGTTCTTATCTCGATCTAAACAAGTTTTAACAGATAAGTTTTGATGTAATATCTTTCAATCGTGTAATTGATTGGAATTTTGCGATGGACGAAACGCATGGGAACTATGTAATAAAACCATTAAAAAGAATCGGGCAGGGCGGCTTTGGATATGTCGAAAAAGTCGAGTTACAAAACTCTGATGGTGGGATTTGTGGTATCTATGCACGAAAGGTTTTTGCTCCGCAGGACCCCTCTTATCGTGATGAATTTATTCGTAGATTTGAACGTGAGGTTACCTATCAAGCCGATTGCTCACATACAAACATTGTACCGATTTATATCCATCATCTTGAAGGCGAGACCCCTTGGTTCGTTATGGATCTTGCCGAAAGCGACCTTGTAGCAGAGCTAGGTTCTGGCCAGTTTACGATCAGGGATAAGCTGAGCGCTATCAAGATGATTCTACAAGGGGTGGCATATCTTCATGACCACGATTACTGGCACCGGGATCTGAAACCACAAAACGTCTTAAGGTTTGCTGATGGCACCTATAAAATTTCAGATTTCGGATTGGTGAAGAACGCTGATAAGAAGGCAGAATCTGAAGTTATAACTAAGGTTGCCTCGATAATGGGAACTGAACGATACATGGCACCTGAGGTCTTTGCTGGGATTTATTCTGAGAAAACAGATATTTATGCTCTAGGTGTTTTGATTGAAGATATGGAGTTGAGTGCGGTTCCAGGGATTGATGATCTGATTACAAAAAGCACTGCGAGAAAACCAACCAAGCGACATGCTACCGTTCATGAAATGCTCTATGACTTGGACAAAATAGTTAAAGGGAATGGATTATGATTGAGTTGTTAACATGCGGCTTGTTCTCACATTCCAAAGATACTCGACGTGAGAATCAAGACACCATTTTGCCGCCGGTGTTTATAAACGATGGTTTATTAATGGCTGTCGCGGATGGAGTTGGTTCTTATGATGGCGCACAGTATGCGTCGCAGTCAGCAATCAAAGAACTCCCAGATCTTGTAACAAAAGGCAACCTCCAGAACATGACAGATTTGTTTATGTCGTTGAAGGAAGGCATTTCATCCCTTTCATCCGAAAACATAAAGTTTTCCCATGCTGCTACAACCCTAACATTTTGCTTTATCGATGATAACGGCCTACACATAGGACATGTCGGAGATTGCAGATTGTACGTCAAGGATGGATCAAGGCTGAAACAGGTTACTAAAGACCACACCCAGCACCAGAAATTACTCGACGAAAAAATTTATAGCAAAAATGAGCTTAAATTTTTGCCGGGTAAAAATACTCTGACAACGGCTATAGCAAACGCCATTCCGTTAGATTTTCAACAGACATTCATACCTCATGAAGAACTGTTGGACGAGTATGATGAATGCTGTGTTTACTTAATGTCCGATGGCGCTCATGCTTTTTGGGATAAGCGGCCAAGATTTTCAGTGAATACAATTTCCAATCCTGCAAGCTTTGCAGCAAGCCTGTACAAGCGCATTGAGCGCAATGGGCCAGTTGATGACCACTCCTTGATTGCTATCCGATATAGAGTTTTGTGAAACAATAAGCCGCGCCTTCGTGGAGGGGGTATCGCCATCACAAAGGCCACCTACGGGTGGCTTTTTTAATGGTTATCGAATAGGGGGAGCCTATGCCGGTATGCACTATTTCAATAGAAGTAAAAAGCGGCTGGTGGCTGCCGCTCTACCTCAAAACGCTGATGCTATTCTGCCAGATGATTCAGCGAGAGCCTGATTACGGAAAGACAGCCGCACTCATCACTAAACACGGTATCAGCCAGAAAGCGAAGGCCGAACCAGTGCGAAAGAATACGGAGTAATCCATGGCAAAACCGGACTGGGGCGAGCTTCAGCAACGGTTCCTGTCCGATCATGCCGCAACCGGCGTATCACGAATGCATTACTAATCACTTACGGATTCAATATGCACCTTACAGTTCTTGATGACGATCCTGGCGAGTACATCGAACCGGGTCGCGAACGTATCACGGTTTATCTCAATGGTGTTGAGGTAAAGCACGTTTTTTCTGCTGACGATGAAAGAGGTGAGGTGATTGCCGCTGTGCGCGATAGTCATGGTCATTTCACTGTCGAGCTCGGCGAGGTTAAGCGACAGACGCTGTTCGGTCAGGTGAGGATCGTACGCCCATCCAAGCAATAGGACCAGAGCATGTACAAAGAGCCCCGCATCTACGGCAGCAAATGGGACCGTGAGCGTCTTATCTTCATTTGTGCGCATCCCTTATGCGTCATGTGCCAGGAGCAAGGCAGGGTGAAAGCGGCAACGGTGGTTGACCACATCATCCCGCACAAACTGAAAGAGGCTTTGCGCTCTGGTGACAGCCAGGCAATAGCAAAAGCTCAAAAACTTTTCTGGAGCCGGAAGAACTGGCAAGGACTGTGTAAGCAGCACCACGACTCAACGAAGCAGCGAATGGAGAAGCGTGGCACCGTGATCGGATGCGATGAAAACGGGATGCCACTGGACCCGGCTTCTCATTGGTTTAAGTGATAACCATTATCAATATACCTCAAAAGTGATTGTCATTTGAAATTATTAGCATTCAAATGATATCGATTCTCATCTGAGGGGGGAGGGGCGGGTCAAAAGTTCAGAACCTCGAACCCAAATGACCGCCGCCAGTCCTTTTTGTGCACAACCGCGAAATGAAAAGTTTTTTTCCGGGAGGTTCCGATGGCAGGACGACGCCCGAAACCGACCCACCTCAAAGTGGTTACCGGCAACCCGGGCAAACGAAAACTCAACGATAAAGAACCCACGCCAGCTAAAGAAATTCCAAGCCCCCCAGCTCATCTTACCGACTGGGGTAAGGTGGCATGGGGTCGGCTGACTGTGCTTCTCGATGGTATGGGTGTTCTCACCGTTGCAGATACTTTAGCTCTTGAAAGGCTTTGCGATATTTATGCCGATATCCTGCAACTGCGCGACACCATCGCTGTAGAGGGCAGAACTTATACCGTCCAGACCGAGGGTGGTTTTCTGATAAAGGCCAACCCGGCAGTTTCAATGCTGGCTGATGCTGACCGTCGTTTTAAAAGTTACCTGGTTGAATTCGGTCTGACACCAGCGGCAAGGACGAAGGTGAAAGTGAATGGCGAAACCCCCGAAGAAGACACGCTCGACAAGTTCTTCGGTTGATCCGGCAACGCAGTATGCAAAGGATGTAACCTCTGGAAAAGAACTGGCCGGTCCTGACATTCGAAATGCCTGCCAGAGACACCTCAGGGATCTTGAATCTTGCCATGCACGAGGGCTCCATTGGGATGTTGAGGCAGCACAGCGCTCCATTGATTATTTTGCGAAAGTCCTCAAGCTTAACGGGGGCGATTTTGAAGGTGCGCCTTTTGTTCTGCTTCCATGGCAGTGTTTCATCGTCGGTTCGATTTTTGGCTGGAAAAATGCCAGAGGTTTTCGCCGATTCCGAATGGTTTACGTGGAATCAGGAAAAGGATCTGGAAAATCCCCCCTTTCTGCCGGGATAGGTCTTTACTGTCTCACTGCAGATAAAGAACCTCGTGCTGAAGTTTATGCTGCTGCAACGAAAAAAGACCAGGCAATGGTCCTCTTTCGTGATGCGGTGGCGATGGTCGATCAGTCTCCGGCTCTTTCCGCACGCATACAGAAATCTGGCGGCGCCGGAAAAGAGTGGAACCTGGCTTTTCTTCAGGCTGGTTCATTCTTTCGCCCAATTAGTTCAGATGACGGACAGTCGGGTCCACGACCACATTGCGCTCTTATTGATGAAGTTCACGAGCATAAAAGCAATCAGGTTGTTGAAATGATGCGCGCCGGCACTAAAGGTCGCCGGCAGGCACTCATTTTTATGATCACCAACAGTGGACACGATAAAACCAGCGTCTGCTATGACTATCACGAATACGGTAGAAAGGTATCTGCTGGTTCGATAGAAGATGATAGTTTTTTCGCCTTTATTTGTTCACTGGATGAAGGTGACGATCCTTTCAAGGATGAGTTCTGCTGGAAAAAGGCTAACCCCTCGTTGGGTCACACGTTTGAAGAAAGCTATCTTCGTGAGCAGGTGACTCAGGCCCGGGGGATGCCTTCGAAAGAGAGTATTGTCAGGCGTCTCAACTTCTGTCAGTGGGTTGACGCGGCTAACCCGTGGATGAGCAGTGATGTCTGGATGGGATGTGAGGAAAACTTTGATCCAGATGAGCTGGAGGGTGAGGAATGCTACGGTGGCCTGGACTTGTCCGGATCCCGTGATTTGACTGCCCTGGCGCTGTTTTTTCCAAAACAACGCAAGTTGCTGGTGGAGTTCTGGACACCCAAAGATACCTTGCTCGAACGGGCTAAAACGGACCGGGTGCCTTATGACGCCTGGGAGCGCGATGGTCACATCCACACTACGCCAGGCAAAGCGGTGAAATACGGCTTTGTTGCCCAGCGTATTGCAGATCTGACGGAGAAGTTTGATATCAAGGCCATCGCCTTCGACCAGTATCGCATTAAATATCTTGAGCCGGAGCTTGAGGAAGCATCTGTTTCTGTTCCCTTAATCCCTCATGGGCAAGGGTATTACAAAGCGAAAGATTCCGGGCTGTGGATGCCTCACTCCATCGAATTGTTTGAAGAGTTGCTTGATGACAGCGTCATTATCATCAGGACGAACCCTTGTCTTCGCTGGAATGCGGCTTCAGCAGTGACGGAGGCTGATCAGAAAGAAAACCGAATTTTTGCCAAGAAAAAAAGTACCGGGCGTATCGACGGTATTGTAGCGGGCGCTATGGCAATCGGTGCCTCCGAAGGCTATGAGGATGATTCTGGCGATATCGACGACTTTTTCAGTAATCCCATCATTGTGTGAGTCACCATGAATAAAGAGAAGAAGCCAGGCCGGATAAAAAGCGCCGTTCGCCGGTGGCTCGGCGTACCCATCTCCCTTACCGACGGTGAATTCTGGGCTGCTTATGCTGGTGGGCAGTCCGCAGCAGGGAAATCCGTTACGGTTGATAAAGCCCTGCAGTTATCGGCAGTGTGGTCATGTGTAAGGCTGTTATCCGAAACTATCGCGACGTTGCCTGTTGGTTTTTACGAAAAAACGGCTGACGGCCGCCAGAATGCAAATGATCACCCGCTTTATGAGCTCCTCCATAATCAACCCAATGCTGATATGACTGCAGTGGAGTTCTGGGAAATGATCATGGCCAGCCTGCTTTTGTGGGGGAATGCTTATGCAGAAATCGATCGAACCGGAAAGCGTATTACCTCGCTGGTGCCTCTCAGGCCAGAAAGGATGAAGGTTGATTTAAGCAAGAGCGGAGATCCAATTTATACCTACCGTGACTGGCCTTCAGGTACATCCCGAAACATTGATGAACGGGACATCATGCACATCCGTGCGTTCAGCACCAATGGTGTCATGGGCCTGTCACCTGTCAGTTATGCCCGACAGACACTTGGTCTGGCAATGGCAACAGATGAAGCCAGCGCCAAAGTTTTTAAAAACGGTATGCGGCCCAGCGGCGTTCTCTCAATGGATCAGATCCTGAAAAAAGAGCAGCGCAATGAAGTACGTGAAAGCATGGTTGAACAATTTTCTGGATCCATGAATACCGGGAAAATGATGGTTCTTGAAGCGGGAATGAAGTTTCAGCCTGTTGACCTCAACCCGGAAGACGCGCAGATGCTGCAGTCCAGAGCCTTCAATATCGAAGAGATTTGTCGGTGGTTCAGAGTATGGCCGGGGCTAATTGGACATACCGCTCAGGGGCAGACGATGTGGGGAAGTGGCGTCGAACAGATGCTGATTGGCTTTTTAACATTTTCACTTCGGCCATGGCTGACCCGTATTGAGCAGGCGATTCGTAAAAGTCTCCTGGCTCCGGGAGAAAGAAATAAGTACTTCGCGGAGTTTTCCATCGAAGGTCTCTTACGTGCCGACAGCGCCGCCCGTGCCGCTTTTTACTCAACGATGACCCAGAACGGTCTGATGACCCGCAATGAAGCACGGCAAAAAGAAAACCTTCAGCCAAAACCTGGTGCTGACCAACTAACCGTTCAATCCAACCTGCTGCCGATAGATCAGCTTGGCAAGTCCGGCGACAGTGAATCAGCCAAAAACGCACTGCGGGAATGGCTTGGCATTAAATCAGAGGAGACGCCGGAATGTACCGGAAAAACGCAGCCATGAAAGTAAAGGCATTCGACTTCGATATTAAGGCTGTCAACGATGACGGCCTTTTTTCTGGATACGGTTCTGTCTTCGATGTGGTGGATAGCTACAACGAAGTCGTGGCGCCGGGCGCATTTCTCGAAAGCATCGAGGAAACGCGGGCTAAGGGGAGGACGTTCCCTGTTCTCTGGCAGCATCGCACCGGTGAACCCATCGGGAACTGGGATATCTCAACCTTGAAAGAAGATAAGCATGGGCTTTTTGGTGAAGGCGCTTTGTGGCTGGACGACGCCGCCTACGCCAAAACTGCATGGAGAGGCATGAAAACCCGTGCCATTACGGGCCTTTCCATTGGCTATTACGTTCGGGAATCGAATTACGATGAGAAAACCCGGATCCGCACATTAACGAAGCTCGACCTGGTTGAAATCTCCATCGTTACCGTACCAGCCAACGACGATGCCCGCATCGACGTCATTAAGTCGAAATTGTCACACGGTGATCTTCCTTCCTTACCTGAATTTGAGAAGTTCCTGCGAGAGGCAGGTTTCTCGAAAAGTCAGTCCGCTGCGGTCGCCTCCCGCGGACTGTCCTATCTGCTTGACCGGAGTGAGTCCGGGGGCGAAGACGGCGAAACCAAAGCGGCTATTGCGGCGATGCGCCAGCAACTGAGCCAGTTTTCTCTCCCAAAAATTCTCTAAGGGATTCATATGTACCAGAAAAAATCGGCTGATGATCAGCCACAAAGTATTGGCGAAATCTCTAATCAGCTCACCATGGTGATTGATCAGGTCAAAAACTTTGGCGAAGACGTGAAGAAAAAAATGGAGGCAGGAGAAACCGTTTCGCTGGAACTAAAACAACGAACGGACGAAAGCCTTAATCAGATGAACGAGCTGAAAGAACGTCTCACTGAGCTGGAGCAAAAAGGTGCACGCCGCCCGAACGATGCACCTGCACAGCGAAAATCGCTCGGTGAGCTGGTGGTCGAAAGTGAAGAGTTCAAAGGTATGGACAGTTCGGCCCGTAAGAGCATCCGCGTCAAACTGGAACAGAAAGATATTATGAACGTGCCGGCCACTACGGGCACAGGCGCGAGCCCAACCAACAGCCTGGTGGTCTCCGATCGTGTTCAGGGCATTATCGCCCCGCCGGAACGTACTCTGACCATTCGTAATCTGCTTATCCCCGGCACTACCGCATCTAACGGTATTGAATTCGTTCAGGAAACTGGGTTTACCAATAATGCTGCAGCTGTGGCGGAAGGTGCCCTGAAACCAAAATCTGACATTCGGTTTGATCTGAAAAGTGCGCCGGTTCGTACTATTGCGCATTACTTTAAAGCGTCCCGTCAGATCCTGGACGATGCGCCCGGTCTGGCCAGCTATATCAATGGCCGCGCTCAGTATGGTCTTCGTTTCAAAGAAGAGCAGCAACTGCTGAGCGGCGATGGCACCGGCGCGAATATCCTCGGTATTCTGCCGCAGGCAACAGAATTTGCACCAGCCCTAACCCTGTCCAATGCCACGCCGATCGACCGTCTTCGCCTGGCTGTTCTTCAGGCCGTTCTTGCGGAATATCCGGCGTCTGGTTTTGTCCTGAACCCGATTGACTGGGCAGGCATCGAGCTGACCAAAGATAACGAAGGTCGCTATATCATCGCGCAGCCGGTCAATGGTGGTGTTCCTCGTATCTGGGGTCTCCCTGTTGTTGAAACACAGGCCATGGCGCAGAACAACTTCCTGACTGGTGCCTTCAACATGGCTGCGCAAATCTTCGACCGCATGGATATCGAAGTGCTGCTCTCCACTGAGAACGAAGATGACTTTATTAAAAACATGGTCACCATTCGTGCGGAAGAGCGTCTGGCGTTAGCGGTTTATCGTCCGGAAGCATTTGTCACCGGTACTGTAACCGCTTCTGGCGGCTGACAATTCAGGGCCGCTTAGCGGCCCTCTCTTTCTGAGGAGATAGTGATGGCCAGAAAAAATGTGGCTGAACCGTCTGTATCCGACGGCATAAATGCGGCGCCAGAACCCACAGAGTCCGGGACTATTCAGGTTCAGCCTGTCCGGCGTTTTATGGATGGCGACATTTTCAGGACGCCAGCTGATGATCCGTTTCACGTCTCTCGCTTACGTGCTGCCGAGCTCAAAGGTAACGGGCTGGTGACTATAGTTGGTGAAGTCCCTGATAACAAAATGAACCGCGCCCCCGAAACCAAAGGGTAATGGTTATGACGGTAATCAATACTGAAACAGCCATGGAACATCTCAGGCTGGATGATGAAATCGATAAAACGATGGTGGAGGGGTATCTTGCCGCTGCGGAGGATGCTGCAATGCAGTTTCTCAACCGACGCTTTTTCGCTGACCAGGCTGCTCTGGATAGTGCTGTTGAGAATGAAAGCGCTGGCGATCGTCCTCTTATCATCACGCCCTCCATTCAGAGCGCGGTTCTTCTTATCGTGGGCTGGTTGTATGAAAACCGCGGGGATGATCTGAGTCCTGATATTCCAGGACCCGCACGCTGGTTGCTGAATCCCTGGCGAATTCAAATGGGTGTTTAGCCGGAGGAGATGATGAAAATTGGACCAATGCGGCATCGGATCACCATCCGTAATTTTATTACTACACGAACACCGAGTGGTCAGCCAACAGAAGAGTGGTCTGACGGCGCCACTATCTGGGCAGAGGTTAAGGGAATCAGTGGGCGAGAGAGCCTGACAGCAGGAGCAGAAAGGGCGGATGCTACCATTCGTGTATGGGTTCGATATCGCAAAGATATTTCGGCATCATCGCGGCTTCTTGTCCTGAATGGCTCCTACAAAGGAGTGACATTGAATGTCACCGGGCCTCCGGTGCCAGATGGCAAAGGTACCCGGCTGGAAATTCTTTGCAAACAGGGGACCGAAAAATGATTGATGTGAATCTGGATTTTTCCGGGCTGCAGGATATCGCCCGCGATCTGCAAACGCTCAGCAAGGCCGAAAATAATAAAGTTCTCCGGGATTCGACCCGCGCTGGCGCCGAATTGCTCCGCCAGGAGGTTATTGATCGTGCTCCTGAGAAAACCGGAAAACTGAAGAAAAACGTTGTTGTCGTCACCCAGAAAAGCCGCCGTCGTGGTGAAATCTCATCGGGGGTGCATATTCGTGGCGTTAACCCGCGAACGGGGAACAGCGACAACACCATGAAGGCCAGCAACAAGCGGAATGCGTTTTACTGGCGCTTCGTGGAGCTGGGAACATCTACGGCGCCAGCACATCCGTTTGTTCGTCCTGCCTTTGATACCCGCATGGAAGAGGCTGCGCAGGTGGCGATGCAGCGGATGAATCAGGCTATCGATGAGGTGCTGGCTAAATGACAGAAGATGATCTCTATGACCTGCTGTCGCCGCTGGCAGAAGGGCGGGTTTATCCGTATGTGGTATCGCTGGGCAGCGACGGACTTCCAGATGTTCCAGCGCCTTATATCATTTTCTCGATACCGACTGATGTTGCCGGGGATGTTTTCTGCGGCCAGGCAGAGTCGACACTGCGCATTCAGGTTGATGTATGGGCTGAAACGAATGACGAAGCCCGGGCGTTACGCCTGGATGCCCTGGCTCGCCTGCAGGTGCTTTCACCTGTCGAGGTGACAAAAATTCCTGGCTACGACACGACAACCCATCTTCATCGGGCAACCCTCGAAATAACGGTTATTGCCTGACAAAAACCAATCCAATCCGACCGCCGCTGGCGGTTTTTTCATTTATGGAGGCTGCGATGTCAGCACTATTTGAACGTGCCCAAAAAACGGTAGTAATGATTACCTCTGTGCCGGTCACCGCGGCAGAGCTGGATACCGCAACCTGGTTAAACCTGAGTTGCACTATCAAACAGGCCAGCTTTACCGCTGGTCAGAAAAACGATATTGACGTGACAGTGCTGTGTTCGGATGAAACGGAAAATATCAACGGCCTTCCGGCTCCGTCTGAAATGTCACTTTCCGGTAACTTCTACCGCAACCCGGCGCAGGATGCACTTCGTGAAGCATATGATAACGACGGGGTTTATGGGTTTAAGGTTATTTTCCCGTCTGGTAATGGATTCCTGATGCGCGCTGAGGTACGTCAGCACACCTGGGATTCTCAAACCAATGGCGTGGTTGCTGCAACGTTCTCGCTGCGTCTGAAAGGTAAACCCACCAATATTAACGCCCCAGGAGTTCTGTCGTTTGCTACTGACCTTCCGGCGTCTCAAACGGTCGCGGCAGGAAGCGCCCTGACTATGGGCGTAGTCGTCCAGGGCGGTACGGCACCTTATACCTATGTCTGGAAAAAGGGCACCTCGACGGTCAGCGGCCAGACCAGCGCAACGTTTACGAAAGCCAGCGCTGTATCCGGTGATGCCGGGGTTTATTCCTGCGTGGTTACTGATGCCGATGGCACTGTGATCACTTCTTCTGATTGCACCGTCACCATCAATTAACGGAGCGCCGGGAGACCGGCGATAAACTTAATGTCAAAACCGAGTCTTAAAGCACTGGCACTGGCCCCGATGGCGGGCTTTCGTAAAAAAGAAGTCTCCGTTCCGGAGTGGGATAACGCCAAAGTCATCATTCGTGAGCCATCAGCAGAAGCCTGGATTCGCTGGCAGGGCATTGCCAGCCCGGAACCACCCAAACTACCGGAAGGGCAGGAGCCCCAAGAGGCACCAGAACTGACCCCTTCAGAACGAGCCTTCCGCACGATGCGGGCCGACGTCACGCTTTTCATCGATATTTTGCTGGATACCGACCTGCAGCCCGTCTTTACTGTCGATGACACCGAACAGGTTGAAGCGATCTATGGCCCTGTGCATTCCCGGCTGTTGAAGCAGGCACTTGATCTCATTCGTGACGCGGATGATGCTAAAGCAAAGTAAAAATGCCTGGCATGCAGTTCCTGATGGCGCTGGCGCTCCGGATGGGCCGCACGCTGGGCGAACTGCGACAAACCATGACGGTTGGCGAATTCAGGATGTGGGCTGAATACGACCGTATCAGCCCAATCGGCGATATTCGCGGCGATATTCTCAATGCTCAGCTGGTATCTGCGGTTTACGGAGCGCAGGGCGGTAAAGTCACCATTGAAGATGCTCAGCTTCAGTGGAGCGCAGAAGAGGATGAGGTAAACGACGGCGGCGATCCCTTTGCAGGATTAGAGGCTGCATTACTTTCAGCAGCCAAATAGTAGAAGCCATGCCTTCATTAATCTAAGTATTTTCATAAAGCAAGGTCAGGTAGTCTGGATTTTTGTGATTTTTCTGTGATATTGTGTTTCTGATTGAAACAAAGGGAACTTATCTAATGAAAAAAATTTTTACGGTGTTATTTGGCGCATATCTACTTACTGGTTGCGCCACTATAGTTGGTGATGATACGCAGCTCGTTCAAGTCAATAGTGATCCTGCAGGGGCTGACTTCCAAATCAAGGATGATGCAGGGCGAGTCGTTGCGCAGGGCAAAACACCTCAAGGCGTTACTCTGGCAAAATCTGATGGGAGTTATTTTGGTAAAAAGAACTATCAGGTAACACTATCTAAGGATGGTTATTCAGCAGTTACACTACCTATTAAAGCTAGCGCCAATGGTTGGTACATTGGTGGAAATATCGTGTTTGGTGGATTAATTGGATGGTTGGCAGTTGATCCTTTCAATGGCGGAATGTATACGCTGAAGCCTAAAGAAACAAATGCGATTCTTGCACCTCAAGCTAAATAAGTTAAAGGTGTATTAAGGCTCACTTAACTCAGCAAAACACTTATACGAATTTTTATAAACCGCTTCGGCGGTTTTTTTTCGTCTGTGGGGAAAGAAATGGCAACCTTACGTGAGCTTATTATAAAGGTTTCTGCAAACTCTCAGTCTTTCCAGACCGAGATTTCCCGCGCATCACGCATGGGGTCTGACTATTATAAGACAATGCAGAATGGTGGCCGTCAGGCCGCAATCGCAGCAAAGGAAAGCCAAAAGGCACTTTCCGAGTTAACGGATGGATTTGCTTCTGCTGGTCGGGCCGCTACGGCAGCAGCAGCTGCATTTGCTACTGGTAAATTAGTTCAAATTGCTGACCAGTGGAACTCCGTAAACGCAAGACTTAAACAGGCTTCGGTTTCCTCAAACGATTTCACTTTATCTCAGACTCGTTTAATGGCGATTAGCCAGAGTACGGGTACTGCTTTTACTGATAACGCCAATTTATTTTCACGCGCTGCTGCATCTATGCGTGAATTTGGCTATAGCTCTGATGAAGTGCTTAAAATAACTGAGGCTGTATCCACGGGTCTCAAGCTCTCTGGTGCAAGCACAGAAGAATCTAGTTCTGTTATTACCCAGTTTAGCCAGGCGCTCGCACAGGGGGTTTTGCGTGGCGAAGAGTTTAATGCCGTTAACGAAGCTGGGGATCGTGTCATCCGTGCCCTGGCTGCTGGTATGGGGGTTGCCCGAAAAGACTTTAAAGCGATGGCTGACCAGGGGCAACTCACGATTGATAAAGTCGTACCAGCATTAATCAGCCAGTTAGGTGTGTTACAGGGGGAGTTTTCCTCGTTACCGCCGACAGTGTCCGGCTCAATGCAAAAAGTCACTAACTCTTTTATGGCATGGGTTGGTGGAGTGAACCAGGCGACTGGTGCGACAGACGCGCTTTCTGGCGGTCTTGATGGGCTGGCAGGCACACTGGATTCTCTTACATCTTCTGCTGTCAGTGGGGCCCTCAGTGACGTAGCAGATAATATGTCACTAATTACCACTGCTGCTGGTGGCCTGGTTGGGATCGGATTGGCCCGGTATCTTGGCGGAATTGTTACCAGTGCAAGCAGCGCTACTGGCGCACTTATTTTAGCGGCAAAATCTGAGGTAGCTCTTGCCGTCGCTCAGGAAAAAGCCGCGCAATCTTCTGTTGCCGCTTCCCGCGCCGCCGTTTATCGCGCCCAGCAAGCCCTTCAGAGTGCTAAAAGTGCAGATGTTCAGGCTGCACAACAGGAGAGGGTTGCAGCCGCAGAAGCAAAGGTTACGGCTGCGCAAGGTCGATTGACTACCGCCCTCGCCACCGGGACAGCTACAGAAAAAGTAAGAGCACGAACAGCTCTGGAGCGGGCTCAGGCCGGGCTTGTAGCTGCAAAGAATGCCGATGCACAGGCTATTGCAGAAAGAAAACTTGCCGCAGCGCAAGCTGCGCTTAACCGTAATATTTCAGGCAGGATTTCTGCTCAAAATAACCTTAACAGCGTTACGTCTGTCGGCACCCGGTTGATGAGCGGGGCTCTTGGGCTGGTCGGTGGTATACCCGGGTTAGTTATGCTGGGTGCTGGCGCATGGTACGCTATGTATCAAAGCCAGGAACAAGCAAGAAAGTCAGCTCAGGAGTATGCCAGCCAAATAGATCAAATCAGAGAAAAAACCTCCTCAATGACCCTGCCTGAGGTTGATAGTAATCGCAGGTTATCGGTTGAGGCGATGCAGGAACAAAAGCGCCTAATCGAAGAACAAGAACGGAGCGTTAAAAGTCTTAACGGACAAATAAAGGATTTAAATGAAAGTAGAATCAAGCCAGGTATTACTCAAGAAAATGATTTAAATATTACAAAGGCTATCGCAATTCTTACCGAACAGGTTGTCGTAGAAGAAGACAAACTACGTCAGATGCGAGAAAAGGCAAGTGATATACTAAAGGCACAGGAGGAACAAGAAAGAAGAAGAAACGATCTTATAAAAGAAAGAGCATGGCGGCAAAATTCTGAATACCAGAACCTTGTAATGATGACTGGTAAGTATTCCGAAGTTAACCGTTTACTTGGATTGGGAAATCAGCTTTTAATGGAAAGGCAAGGGCTGGTTAACGTGCCAATGCGAATGCCTCAGGCTGATTTAACATCACAGCAAGCCAATGCTCTGGAAAAAAGCCGTCAGGATCTTGAACTATCAAAGCTTAAAGGTGAGGCAAAGGAAAGAGCCCGGTTAGGTTATGCCGCTGACGAATTGGGGCTTAAGAATGAACCTCAGTTTAAAACTAACCGAGATCTGTTTATTAATCAGGGGTTGGCGAAATGGCAAAACGATGAATCCAATAAGCCCACCCGCAAAGCGCCAAAAAGCGAAGAGGTTAAAGCGGCTGAAAAGACAGAAGACGTTTACAAGCGCCTGATTAAACAGCAGCAGGAACAAATTGCCCTGGGAAGCCAGAATACCGAACTGGCTAAAATGAAATATCAGGTGACGCAGGGGGAGTTAGCCTCTCTAGAGCAAGCCAAAAAAGAAATAATCCTGCAAAATGCTGCACTAATCGATCAGAAAAACATTGCTGAACAGTTGCAAACGTTCCGTGAAGGGCTGGCTGACAGTAATTCCGCTGCGCGTGACCGGGGGAATATAGATTTTCTTGGCGCCGGGATGGGAGATAAAGCCCGCGACCGCATGAAGGAAATGGTGGATATTCGCACTGACTTCCGTAAGCAGCAGGATGAGCTTCAGCGTGACTTTAACAAGAAGCAAATTTC
>OGWY01002002.1_pt1 | contig 15261 bp, 8 predicted proteins | sample 1576121 | NCBI WGS metagenome assembly OGWY01 (sample SAMEA3541543, study PRJEB24748) | human gut metagenome | biome: human gut; feature: human-associated habitat; material: faeces | place: China | collected 2012 | reverse complement strand
GGTCTTGCGCCAGCAAGATGGAGGGGCCTTGCCCCGACAAGCTCCAATTTAAGCACAGCAAAGCCCCCGGCAGGTTTGCGCCTGCCGGGGGCTGTTTGCTGTTTTACTGCTTGGGGAACGCCTTATTCCACACTTCGATCACCTTGAACTTCGGGGTCCAGCCTTCGGGTTCAAAGCGGTCGCCCTTGGCATCCATGATGCCCTGCTCGGTGCACCACTGTGCAGCCTTAGCCATATCGGGGTCGGCCACATCCGCAAAGGCGGGTGCGCCTGCGGATTCAGGCCTGCCTGCGGTGTTCCACACCAGCAGCGCCAGCTGGCCGCGGTTTGCCGGGATGGCTGCGCCTTCGGGCAGGAGGTTGTGCAGGATCACGCGGGTGGTGATCTCGTAGCCGCCCCAGATGGCTGCACCGCCAACGGCCACGGCGGCAATTGCACCGCCTGCAGCAGAGCTGGCATCGTAGCCAGCGCCGGGGGCAAGGGATTCGTCCGGGTCGATGGCCGACCAGTGGGCGATCAGTTTGACCGGGTAAGCGGGCATCTCAAACGTCGTTTTTGCACGGTTGGGTTCTTCCAGCTTGAGCTGCAGCTCTTCCGGCACATTCTCCGGGAAGTTCTCAGGGTACACGATTTCCCATTTCACGAACACCTTATCGGGGTGTTCCTCGGTATCAGCAGAGATCTCCACCTTGGTGCCGATCTCTGCGGAGATACCGCTGCCCTCGCCCAGAGTGGACTTTGCCTTGCCGCCCTCAACGGTGACGGTGTTCCTCAACACAGAAGCGGGGATGCTGTAAACAGCGGTCAGCTTCACATTGCCTTTGGGCATATCAAAGCTGATCTCCTCGGTGCCTGCTTCAGTCGCAGAACCCAGACTGCCCGCAGTCGGGTCGACGCTGATGTTTCCCTCTTCCACCTTCCAGTGGTGGAACTTCACGCCCTTGGCGGCATCCTCATCGGTGGGTGCGTTGGCCTTGACGGTGACCTTTTCGCCCTCAAAGGCGGTAGTAATCTGGCCGGTGGTGTCGTCGCCCACCTGCGCGGTGCCGTTCGCAACGGTAATGCTGTAGTAAGTCTCCCTCGGCTCAATGCGCAGGTAGCTGCTTCCTGCCGCTTCTGCAAGCGGATGAATGCGCGGGTCGATCAGCTTTGCATCCTCGGCTTCGCTGGTATGGTAGACGTATTTTTTGCCGTCTGCCTGTGTAAAGTCAACAGTGCCCACAGGGCCGCCCTGTGCATTGTTTTTCAGGATCACAGTACCGGAAGCGGTGATCTTGGTCTCTTCGGAGACTGCTCTTTCGTCATCACTGATGGAAATGGTGACATCCTCGGCCTTGTTGATCGTCAGTTTTTGCGCCGCTCTACCGTCGGTACTCTCAATGGTCACGTTACCCTTGCTGGTGATAGTCGCATCGTAATTCACCGCAGCTGCACAGTTTGTATAAATGTTTACTTTGCTGGAATTTATAATATTCAGGCTTCCGTTCACGGCCATGAATCCGCCGCTGATATCCACCTCGCCGGTGCAGTCGATTGTGCTGGTATCATCTCTGGCGAAAATCGCAGCCATTTTATCGCTGTTGACCTTCACATTATGTGCATTCTCCACAATCAACTTTGCAGCCACAGCAATCTGATCTTTACCATCCAGATTTATATCCTTGCCGGGTGCGTTGATTTTCAGAGACGAGCGCCTTATTTGGCCATTCGACTTCAACGTTTGGGTGGTCGGGTCGTAACTCAGCACACCATTTCCTAAAATGTCTTTAGAGTTTTTGCTGGTAACGCGGGTTGGTGTAGTGTTCTCGCTGCCCACCGCAATGCCATAATCCTGTACAACATTGTAATTCGGGATCAGAGTCACGTTATTGCCCGGCATAGTAAAGGTGACTGTGGGTTTCGCCTTCTGCTCATTTGTAAGCGTGATGCCCTCAGCAGTCCAGCCGGTAAACTCAGCGTTTTCTTTGCCTGCAGCGGTCACGGTGACCTTTTCGCCCTCGTGGACCGAGGTCACTGCCTTACCATCCACGGTGATGGTGGCATCGTCTGCCGTGGTAATCGTATAGGAAACTTTCGGCACAATGCGCAGGTAATTTACCGTATTGGCCGGAATCGTCCCAGTGCCCGCATCCGTCGGCGTTGCATCAGGCGCATCGCTGGTATAGTAGACAAAATCGCTCGCACTTACCGGAGCGGCAAACTCAATTCCGCTAATTGCAACTCCATGATTTATGCCTGCTCCCGTGTGCTCAAGGGTAACAGGGCAAGCACAGTAGATGAACACTTTTCCATAAACCGGTGCCCAACTACCAGTGCTGGAAACTTTCACGGAACGAGCGTTTTCGATCAACAGATTAAAATTCACAATCATATTTGTGGATTCCAGCACCACGTCCGTGTTCGGTGCATCGATGGTCAGATAATTGACTGTGCTGGCACTCGGATTCAGCAGGGTCAACTTTTGCTTATCAGGATCATACTTCAGGAAGCCAAGAATGTTGTTGCAATTATCGCTGTCAACTTCCACCTTACCTCTGCCATAGATTTCAATGGTAATGCCATACTTCGTAGCAACAGACGCATTAGCATCCGTTCCGCTGTTCTCCGCGTCCAGCACGCTCACGGCGCTGCGGCGAGTCATTCTCAGCTGCATCAGCGCATCGGTGCTCTCGGCCAGCGCCGGAACGGAAAGGGTGAACATCATGCATCCGGCCAGCGCCGCCGATACTGCACGCCGGATAAGTTTGCCTTGTTTCATGGTACAACCTCCTTTTTTCCCCCTCGCATTTTTACGGGGGGGGGTATGTATTACAGCACCTTGATTATCCCACACTTTACCGCATTTTGGAAGCAAACCTGCGTGAATCGCCCTAAAAGCAGCGTGAAAAGCATGATTTGTGCCGGTTCTGTTGCAGATACCCGGCCCGCAGGCACAGCAAAACCCCCGGCAGGTTTGCGCCTGCCGGGGGCTTTGCTGTGTTATGAAAGATCAATCTTTCTTCTCTGCTGTGCGGGCAAAGAAGTTGGCGAGGATGGCACCGGAAATGTTATGCCACACGGAGAACACAGCGCCGGGAATGGTAGCCAACGGATACTGTGCAAAGTGTGCGGCGGCCAGACTGGTTGCAAGGCCGGAGTTCTGCATGCCCACCTCGATGGAGATCGCGCGGCACTTGGTGGAGTCCAGCTTGAGCAGCTTGCCCACGCCAAAGCCGGTGAGGTAGCCCAGCAGGTTGTGCAGGATAACCACCACAAGGATCAGCAGACCGCTGGTCATGATCTTGGCGCTGTTGGCGGAGACCACAGCGCAGATGATCAGCACGATGGCGGTAGTGGAGACCAGAGGCAGCACACGGACGGCTTCCTCGGTGAACTTATGGAAGAAGTGATTGACCACAAAGCCCAGTGCGATGGGCACCAGCACCACCTTGACGATGGACATGAACATGCTCATGGGGTTCACGTCAACACGCTGGCCAGCGTACAGCAGGGTGAGCAGCGGGGTGAGGAGCGGAGCCAGCACGGTGGAAACAGCGGTCATGCCAACGGACAGTGCAACGTCGCCCTTGGAAAGGTAGGTCATCACGTTGGAAGAGGTGCCGCCGGGGCAGGTGCCAACCAGGATCACGCCAATGGCCAGCTCGGTGGGCAGGTGGAACACCTGCGTGAGCGCCCATGCCAGAAACGGCATGAGGGTGAACTGTGCAACGCAGCCCACGATCACATCCTTCGGGCGGCTGAACACCACCTTGAAGTCCTCCGGCTTCAGGGTAAGGCCCATACCGAACATCACGATGCCCAGCAGGTTATTGACCCACGCCGTCTTTACCACGCTGAACGGGCCGGGGAAGAACAGGGCACCCGCGGCCACCACAATAACGATGGCGGCCATGTACTTGCCCACAAAGTCGCTTACTTTTTCCAGTGTTTTCATAATTGTTTCTCCTTTTCCTTCTGACATGCTTTGGGACAAAAGCATCCGCAAAACAAAACGCCCTTGTCCCCTACGGTCTGTAAGAGACAAAGGCGTGTAATATCCTCTGCGGTACCACTCTTATTGCCAGCACAACGCTGACCACTCAGTGCACGTCCAACAACGCGCGGCCCGTGATAACGGGGGCCTGCCGTTCCTGCTTACTGGGGCGCACACTGCCCATTCAGCCGGAAAGCTCGGAGAGGATCTTCCCACGGATGCCCTGCACTGCCTTGCACCAACCGGCAGCTCTCTGCAGCATTCCTTCCGGGTACTTTTTCTCGTCATAGCCGTAATATTCTTGGTGACATGGAGTATACTCCCCTGCAAAGGCAAAGTCAATAGAATGAGGCCTTCTGATTTTTCATGCAGTTCATTTCAGGAGTGAAAGTGGTTCACGCAGCAGACAAAGCAGAACGGCATCGATGCCGACTGCTCCGGCAGGATGACGCGAAGCCATGGTCTAAAGAGTAGGCGGCAATGCCATCCCATCACACAACAAAAGACCGCTCATCTTTTCGGGTGAGCGGTCTTGCTGTTTCTGCGGTTTATTCGCCTTTGGCTTTTGTAAGCAGCATGTGCACGTATTCCGCGCAGGCATCCCAGTCGCGGGCGGCGGCCTTGTCCTTCGGCATCAGGCTGCTGGCAAGGCCCACGCCAAGGCAGCCCGCCTTGCGGAACTCCGGGATGTTCTCCGGCGTTACGCCGCCAATGGCAACATAGTTTGTGTCGTCCTGGAATCCGATAATCTGGGGCAGGAGAAAAACGACCTCTGAGCCGCTTTTTCCTGTCTGATACGCAAAAAAGATCCCGTTCACCCAGAAGTGGACGGGATCTTTTATTGCTTATGGGGCTTTACTGCAGCCGATCAGGCTTTGACGAAGGCAGCTGCTTACTTTGCAGCCAGGTATTTGCCCAGTTCGCGGCCCAGCGTCAGGCACATACCAATGCTCACACCGGGGATTGGGGTGATATACTCGGGACCAAAGCGCATACCGCAGGTGTTGCCGGAGGCGTACAGGCCCTCGATGGGCTGATAATCCTCGTTCAGCACCTGCTGGTCATTGGTGGTCACAAAGCCGCCGGTGGTCACCAGTGCAAAGCCCAGACTCGGGGTGGTGACATGGGCGTAGAAGGGAGCCTTTGCAACTGCATTCAGGAAGTGCGGGTCCTTGGCAAAGTCGCTGTCGTAGCCCTCGGCGCAAACCTTATTGTACTGCTCCACAGTAGCGGAAAGGGCTGCAGGCTCCACACCGATGTACTCGGCCAGCTGCTCGATGGTGTCAGCGCAGTACCAGCCGTTGGCGCCCTCGGCACCAGCAGCCTTTGCGGCCTCAAAGTTGCCCTTCATGGCTTCCACCACAGCGGGCATGTCGTACTCGAATGCCTGATGGCCGGGGAAGCCGCGCAGGATCTGGGTCTCATAGGTGCTGTCGTAGATGGAGGTGATATTGCCGCGCTTTGCACGTGCCATGAAGAAGCCGTTGATCTCCGGGCCGGCAAAGGCTTCGTTCTGGAAGCGCTGGCCATTCTCGTCCACCCACAGGGGGCCGGGCAGATAGTCGGGCACGGCCATGGAGTCGAAGTTCATGGTGGAGATGTCGCCCTCCAGACGGCCGCCTGCCCACACACCCATCTGGATGGTGGAGCCGTCGCGGCCAAAGGGAGCAAAGAAGTCCTCATCCTTGGTGAACAGACGCTTGATGTCCGGCAGCAGATCGTCCATCATTTCCTTGTTGCCGCCAAAGCCGCCGCCTGCCAGCACAACGCCATTCTTAGCGTTGATCTTGAGGTAATTGCCATCGCTGTCCTGTGCGATCACGCCGGTGACCTTTGCACCGTCCATTACCAGCTGCACACCCTTGGTGCCAAACAGAGCGGTGGCATTGTCAGAGAAATTCTCCTCCACATAATTGTAGTTATCCCAGCTCAGGTCCTTCAGCTCCAGCTGACCGGCGGTGTTGTTGTTCTTCTCGCCGCTGGTGGGGTTCTCCCAGTAGTTCTCCCACCATTCCAGCGTGCCGGTGTAGTAGTGCATGCCGTTGTTCAGCTGGTGCACGGTGTACTCGTTGTCCGGCCAGAACTGGATGCGGGTCTTGGCCAGCGTGTCCGGGTTGATCTTGTCCAGCCACCAGTCCACAGTGCTGCCGCTGTTCTTGGCAAACTTCATCACCAGTGCGGTGTTTGCCTTGCCGTGGGTCTGCATCATCCAGTTGTTCACAAACTCCACTTCGTCCACCTTGGGCACACCGTGGCTCAGCAGGTAGTCCGAGTTGATGTGACCGATATCGTGGCCGACCGTCCACCAGCTCTCGCGGGGCATGGCTTCCAGCACCAGAACGTTCTTGCCCTCTTCGGCCAGCTCACGGTAGCAGCTCAGGCCGGCATAGCCCATACCGATGATGGCAACGTCAACATCGTAGGTCTTGGTGATCTCACTGTCCGGGATGGCTTCCGGGGCGGTGCGCCAGCTGGCAGCCTGCTCAGAAGCTTCCGGGGCAGACACTGCAGTGCCTCCCATAGCCTGTGTGATGCAGTCGTTCATGCACTGCTTCACAGCATCGCTGGTAATGGTTGCACCGGACACGCCGTCGATGGTGCTGTTCTGAGCTTCCAGTAGCTGCTTAATCAGGTCATCCTTTGCGGCCTGACCAATGGAGTCGGTCTCACCGGACAGATCCAGCTGGATGTCAGTAATGGCTGTCTCGCTGAAGGTGGCGGTCATGGTGATATCGCTCATGCCCTTGGCCGTGGCAGTGTAGGTGCCCGGGGTGTACTTTGCAGCGGCAGAAGATGCAGCCGTGCTGCCGGAAGCAGCATTGCAGGCAGCCAGTGCACCGGCGGTGATGCCGCTCATAGCAGCAGCGGAAGCCAGCTTCAGAAAGCTTTTGCGCGAGATCTTTTTCATCTTGGTGGTTCCTTTCGTTTTTCTCTTTCTTCTCAATGTGCAGAGCTGTGTGCTCCTTTTCGGTTGTTAATTCTATCACAATATCTCGCACTTGAAAAATATTGCTTTCTTTTTATAATTAGAAGTAAAAGTTATAAGCATTTTTTTAAGAGAAAAAGGAGCCGGTCATGACCCTGCAGCAGATGCGCTATTTTATTGCGGTGGCACAGAATTTGAGCTTTTCCAAAGCGGCACAGCAGCACTATGTTTCCCAAACGGCGGTCAGCCAGCAGATCAAGCTGCTAGAAGAAGAACTTGAAACTGAGCTGTTCCAGCGCACACGGCACTCGGTGGCGCTTACCAGTGCCGGGCAGGTATTCTACGAGTATGCGGTGCGCATCACCGACCTTGCGGAAGATGCCGCCCGCCGCACCCGCGCCGCTGCCGCCGAGTGCAGCACCCCGCTTGAGATCGGCATGATGAGCGGCATGGAAAATCTGCCCATTCTGGAAAAGCTGCTGCTGTTCAAGGAGCAGCACCCTGCCATTCCGCTGCACTTTCATCTTGGGGATTTTCCCACCCTGAAAAAACGTCTGCAGCAGAAAAAGCTGGACTTTGCCCTGCAGCTGGAGCTGGTCCCGCTGGAGGATGCCTCCTCCCTGCTGCGTGCTCAAGTAGGCCAGCTGCGCCAGTACGTAGTGCTCAATCGCCAGAGCCACCTGTCCAGCTATGCGTCCCTGCGCCGCAGTCAGCTTGCCAGCGAACAATATTATGTACCCGCCATGGATCGGGAGCTGTGGAACCAGTTTGCGCAAGTTCTCACTCGCCACGGCAGCGACCCGCAGAACATCAAATTTGCGTATTCCATGGAGGAGTTGATGTTGCAGCTGGCTTTCTACGGCGGCTATACCATCCTTGCCGAGCCGGTGCTGGCTCAGCTGCCCGCCAACAAAAATCTCACCTTTATCCCGCTGGAAAACGATACCGTTCCCGCTTGGGCCGTGTGGAACCGCGAGAACATCTCGCCCGCCCTCCGGCTGCTTCTGCGTGAGCTGGATATTGACCCGTGACCTGCTGCAGAATGCATTGACGATCTTGCGCAAAAGCGCTGCTCTTTTTTCAGAAATGCAGCAAGAAAGGTCTCTCCGGCGCTGCGTGGAGAAATGCAAAGGTCGATCACATGAATCAAAACGATCCTGTCCCGGACGATTTCACTCTTTCGCCGGCCCTTGTGGATGCACTGCCCGCGCTGTTTTTTTTTGCCTGCAACATGGTACTGGTGGCAGGAATTTTGCTTTTATCATGAATATGCAGTGAGCCGGAAGCCTCTGATCTACAGAAGACTCCCGGCTCATTTGCTATGGATTTTTTACGTAGATGCCATTCGAGTCCTTGGTCGAAACAAAAATTCCACGTCATGCGACTTGGGATTTCCTGGCAGCCTATTCTGTTGCTCAAACATCCCACTGGGGTGTTTATTGCTGTCGCAAACGCAAACCTCCGATAAACAAAAAATGTACCCGAACCCTTTTTCATAAAGAATCGGGTTCGAGTACGAACTGTATGGTGGAGAATTAGGGACTCGAACCCCAGACCCCCTGCGTGTGATGCATGATGACTTTTCGTTTTTTAGAACGATGATTCGTTAAATAGTCTCAATTTGCTACAGATCTGCTACAAACGTCAAGTTTTTAATCATATTACGCTCTCGCACAAAGCTTCGTGGTCATTGCATTTATCGCCTCTCGTCCCTCAAATTCTTTAACTTCTTTCTGTAATTCATTTTCTATCATTTCTCGGTCCATATTAAGCTTATCAAGCAAAAAGCTATGTCGCAATTCGAAACTTTCAAACACATCTGCCCATGTTAATGCGTATAGTTCGTATTGTTCTAGCTGAACAACCAGTCCTTTCTTGCCTGCTGTTTTATTTTCTCCCACATTGCGTCGTTCTTTCACATCGTCATCCATTTCATTGCAAACAGCTATAAACTTCCATCTACAGAACTGGGAATTGAACTGTGGCTGTTTCTTAACAAAATCCATATAGTCTTCTATCTGTCGCAATACTTTTTTTGTAAGAACAACCTTTGGAGCTTTTAATTCTACAATTAGATTTTCCTTGATTGCATTTCCTTCTCCGTCTTCTGTTTTTCTAGCTCCACACAAAAAAATGTCCATTCGACGCATTTCTTCGTCATCTTTTGTTAGCACTGCTTCTGGGCTATCTTTACCGTACAGTAGATATAAATACTTCTCAAGTGCCTTTTGCATTCTCTTGTCCGCTGTAACCAAATTATATTGTTCACCAAACAGCCAATAATGTTGCTCTATAATTTTCTGGATGTGATCACGCTCATTTGTATACGGTTCCATGCTATAAAGCATCCATTTTAGCCCTTCAATCACTTTGTACCGATTTTCTATAAAACGAATCGAATCAATCACATTACTCAACTTCGTCTTTTTTAAAACATCTGCAAAGTCTTCTCTCTGTTTCGGTGTTAAATCCACAATTTGAGAAATAAATTCTAATATGTTTTCTCTTTCAGTAGAATCCAACAGCAAATTTAAAAATCCGAGCAGTGACTTTTCTTGAATTGGTTTCAACTTATAAAAGATCCTTGACTCTAACTGATACAGCTCTTTTGTTACTGAAATCAATTCTCTTTTTTTCATCTCCCCATATATATCATTCCCAAATTGGGGAAACGATTTTCTATCCATCATCCCCTTTACCGCCTCATCTGCTTTTTGGGCTAAATATTTTCCCAGGACCTCTTCTATCAATTTACGAATTTCATGTTTAAGTTTTCGCAATAAAATTTTTTCATTATCCAAGGTTTGTTGTTCTACCTTTTCATCTTCATATTCTTCACAATTTACGTCTTTTTTGTTATTAAAGTATGCAGATTTCACAAACACACTGTGGCAAAAATTCACCGTGTTTCTATTAAACGCCGTGCTATCTTTTCCTTTAGTTATACCTTGCGTATCCATATAATAAATACAGTACTTTTCTTTGATTGCGTTTTTCCATACAACTATCGAGATAATAAAATTATTTTCCTCTAATCGGATTATTTTTTCTTTGCTCAGTTCCGTGTCAACATAATCCTCATACTTTAGAACTTCTCCATTTATCTTAAGCTGAAGTTCTCTATTTTTTTCAAGAAATAAAAACCACGCAAATTCTTTCAGAAGCGATTCACGTAACGCTTCCATAGACATTTCCGCTACCGTCACTTCATCAATTTGCGAAATTGTGACTTCTGTTCCAGTATTGTCATTCGTTTTCTCTATTTGTGTTTCTTCAAACTCATTTTTCTTATCACTCTCTATTATAATTTCGTATTTGAAATTTTCATTTCCTTCTTTATATACAGTACTCCATTTTAAAGCCGCTGCTATGCCAAATCCCGAAAATCTTCCTTTTCCTTTGTTTGCTTTTGTTTTAAATGGATTAGGGTAGCTATTCTTTTTAGATGTCAAAAATGTCCCAAATGTATCGTTTAGTGTTGAATGACTTATTCCTTCGCCATTATCATAAATCTTAATTTCTGATAACCCACCCAAATCATTGGGGATATAAGATACTTCCACCTGAGTCGCATTTGCCTCAAAACCATTCCAAATATACTCAACTAGAGCTTCTTTATAATCTTTTGTAATACCAGATGCCTCTATACTTTGACTCTTAACTTCTAGACTGTGTTTCATTATGTTAACGCCTCCCTTAGATTTTCATCTTACTCGTTTCACTCGTCAAGATGGTTAGTCTTATTTTAAATAAGTCCTTCCGAATCTTATATCGCCTAAAGATTGTTCCATCTACATTATGTAACTGATTCAAATCTATATTCCTTACTGCCTCCACAGCTGCTTCTCTCTGGCTCAAATGCCGCTTTCCAACGGTCAGGCAGTTTGCGCCATCCAGCGTGTCATACTGCTGGAACGCTCGATTGAAGTCCATCAGATCATGCAACCGGATAGGTTGATTCGTCTCATTGTCCACCAACAAACCCCAGTTTTCCCAATGGCGGTCGGTGTTGCCCACCAGATAATCCAGAATGTTCATCATATAGTATCCGTGGGCATCCAGTTCCAGAATTTTATCCAACGTGTTCCAATCATGGTTTGTGCAGTAGACATCGTAGGCTGCATACGTCACAAGGCTATATCGCTGCGAGGTCATAATTCTGCTGATGGAAACCGGCTCGTTCTCAAACATTCCCTGCTCATACAGAACCTGATGACAGTCAAAGCATCGGCAGATTTTACTTGCCAGCACTTCACGCTCGACTGCATCTTGTCCACCGTCTTTATAAAGATAGAAGCCTTCCTCTTTGCGCACCCACGCTTTAGGATAGCATCCGCCAGTGGACAAATCATTTGCCAAACGATGGGCATTTGTCACAGCCATCTGATGCCCACGCAGTGCAATATCCACAAGAGCATTGCTTAAAGAGTGTGTGTAGAGATTGATATCCTCAAATCGGACAGTCTCTTTTTCTTCTTTTACCCAGAACACATCCAGCAGAGACAGGCAATGGTACGAAAGCGCAATCTGTGCACGCTCCCGATCCGTAACACTCTGGGATGCGCCAATGCTGTTCAGGATTTCCTTTGCATAAGTGCGGTCACGTGGTATCAGCCGAGATGCACACCATGAATGGAAGCTAATCACATTATTGATTCGAGTATCAAAGTCATTCGATTCTTTCAGCACCAGATCATAGGGCATGAAATCTTTAAAATAAGTTTTGCACTCACCAGCCGTACTCACCTGTGCCACACATCTTTCCGTGTGCATAATGCAGTAGACTGTTGCCTTGCCCATCGCCTCCACCACCTTATTTGACTGATGCACGTTTTCTTTTCTACCATTGTACCTTCTTTTATGTTCCAAAACAAGATGTAAAAAAGCTCTTGATCCTTAATATAGAGGCCAAGAGCTTTTTTATCCGATTATCTTTGTCTGTTCCCGAGCTTTAGCTCAATCATTAGATTTCATCCAAGCCATACTTGTGTCTTTTCCCTCCACAGCATTGCACATAAATGCCATATCGACTTATCTTGGCTTCGAGAGAGCAGCCGCATCTGGGACAAAGCATTCCGTTTTTATTGCCCTTATGATAAAAATACTCTTCTACGAATTCCGTTTCAACAAATTCTGTATGCTTGCAGGACGGATAGCCAGAACAGCTCAAAAAATACTTTTGATTTCTGGACTTTTTCAGCTGCATAGGTTTTCCGCAGACAGGGCACTTTTTGTGTGCAAGGACATAATCCGATAACTTATCCGTTATCAAGTTTCCCTGTGCATCCTTTTCAACGGTTTTGGCTTGATCCATCACCTGACTCATTTCCAGTAATCCGTAAAGGATCTTTGCTGTGTGCGTTCCCCAAAAACGAATACATGGACGATTGTTAATAGCGCTTGTCCTGCCTTCTATTTTGAAGCACGCTGCAGATTCTGGCATGCCAAACCATGTTACAGTCTTGTCGATTAATGCAATCGGATCTGTCAGATAGTGATTTTCTACCGCAAAATACTTTAACGTCGGATGGAGGTTCTTCTTCGATTCGGCTCGAACAAATACTTTTACTCCACGGCTTTGAGCTTCTGCAAGAGCCTGTGCAATTCTAGTGGTATTTATATCCGAGTTTGCCGGAGAATCCGGAATGTCAATCCGGACCTCACGCCTTGCAGTAGCCAAATCCTTAATGAATTCATCCACTTGATTTTCTTTTTCCACAAAATCAAAATAGTATTTTTCAAGGTCGTCATTCGGGCGAATTATTTCCGGAATCATGGGAGCTGTCGCGCGATAGCTTTTCAGCATTTGCATGAACATCAGATTTTCTGACATTCCTTTATTTCTCATGAACGATCCATTTGCTACGCAAATAAACTTCCCCTTTGATCGCGTCATGGCAACATTAAAAAGTCTGTCAGCATAACGTCCAGCAGTTGATGCGATCAATGCCCCCGGGAAAGGAAGTCGATAGCAGTCAACTGCATCGTATACAATAACGTCCTCTTCAGAACCTTGGAACTGATGTACCGTCGCACATTTTATGGCATGCGGAAGCGCTTCCAGCTCATTGACGTCACGCACCATTGCATGTAGAAGCCGTGATTGTGCATGATAAGGAGTAATAATACCAACTTCCTGCGTCTGTGCTGCCTTTAACGCCAGCGAAAATGTCACAAATGCGCTCAGAACGTTTGCATGAGAGTCGTCACTGCTTTTAATACAGGTTGACATTGTTCCACTCAGATCAACAAACTCCATTGCACGTCCCGCGAATGGCTCTGCCATCACAGTTTTTTCTCGTTTTTCGGTCATTCCGTTCGCAGATTTCAGCAAACCATTGTATATAGATCTGCCCGCAAAATCCGCAATTTCCGGATGCATACGATACTGCGTATCCAAGAGGCACAGCCATTTGTGATTGCTGCCTTGATCTACCGCCTGTGTGATTCCGCAATACTGAAAAATATCCGCATTCAGTGGTGACTCTTTGCTACTCTGGACAATAGGCGGAAGCTGTCGGAAATCGCCCATGCAGACAAAATTCTTTCGTGCAAGTTTAGCAGCATATGCTATCTGGGGTATCGTTGCCATACTTGCTTCATCAAAAATCACAACGTCAAAAGCACCATTACGAATTTCCTTATCAACAATGGCCTTTGAAACCGTCGTCGCTACAAATTTCGCATTCCTCACGCACTGACTTTCCGCTGCTCTGAGTTCCCGTCGAATCTCGTTGAGTTCTTTCTCCACCTGAATCAGTTTTGGATCATTTTTCTCCAAGCGCTTCTTTTCCGCTTGAAGCTGCGTTCTCCTTTTTAGCAGATCCGGATAATTATTGATTGCTAAATTGTATGAGGAGAGATAGGGATGCTCTGATATTCTCTTATCCTTCGGAAAACCATACCGGACGAGCTGTCCGGGGAAAACGTCATTTTTCAACGACGTCACACGAAGAATTGCACCATCAACGGAAACGTTGCTGTAGGACAACATAAGAACACGTTCGCCCTTGTCAATGTGAGCCCACGCAATTTTTGCAAGTGTTTGAGTCTTTCCTGTTCCCGGAGGTCCCCAAACAAATGTTATCGGTTGCTCCAGTGACATTCTTACCGCTGTCTCCTGCCCCTTGGCAATATCCGAATTGCGATAGTCGATCTCTTTCAACCCATTACAGATTAGGTCCTGTGCAATTTCCGATGGTTCAAGAGACAGATCCATAAGGCGCTCTGATACAGATTGGAGCAAATAGCAAGCCTCCGCAGAAATATTCAGCATTTCAACCTCTGCGCCCAAATCAAGTTCACTGATCAGATAGACTGAAAACGCTTCACAATTCAGGATCTTGCCTGAAATTTGCGATTGTCCCTTCCAAATTGTAACTGGCGTTCCTTCAGGATAATTAAGCTCATCTTCCGATTCAAGAAGGTACACAAATTGCCCGTTGTCTCGTCCGATTCGCTTACCTTCCTGAAGAAGGATATGCTTTCCACCTGTCATTCGAATGAAGGAGATTTCTGCGCTTAAAGCCATCCTGTACGCCTGACAAAAATCAGCCACGGAGGCAAACGGTTTTATCTGAACACTTTTGTCTTTTTCCTGACGACGGTTTGACGAAATCGACGTTTGAAGTTCATTGATTCGCTGTTTTCTCTCAGCCGTCTCAGCGTGTTCGTGTTGGCTTACCACTTCCTGAACATCTTCTTTCAGGTCAGTATCCAAAATTTTGAGATACGTCTGAAAGCAACCAGGATAGCTAAACATTTTAGCTCCATCACGAAAGGTCACAACGATCGTAGTTTTCTTTTGCTCTGTAATAACTCCATCACCAAAGCTTCGATGATGCACACGCTTTCCTGTCAGATCCATTTCATCCAGCCTTTCCTTGCCTTGTCCATTATCAGGGCTTTTTCTGTTGCCCTGTCTAATTTTACAAAACAAGATATACGATAAGCGTCTCTTCTACTTACTTTTTTATCCGCAAATAGTATTTTTCAAGGCTCTTATCGCAGACATCCACAATATGCAGCCAATCTTCCCGTGTAAGCTTGCGGAAGATGATCGGGTTCACCTCGATAGTCTCCACGTCCTTGCAGCGCATCAAGAATCGCATATCCTCAAAGCGCTTGAAGGGGTTGGAGAGGATGTTCTTCTCCACATCCTTCCGGGTATAACCGCCCTTCTGATAAATGCTGGTGGATTTCTCTGCGATCATCCCGTGCGCCTTGCGGTCCTCGTAGAAGTCGATGAAGTAGTCCACCACATCCGGCAGGGCAACTCTGCCGCTGCTGTCCATGTACTCATAGATTGCTTTGAGCAGCACCGGCTTGTAGGAATAGCTCATATCCATCGTTTCGATGAATT
>OGWY01002000.1_pt1 | contig 15269 bp, 9 predicted proteins | sample 1576121 | NCBI WGS metagenome assembly OGWY01 (sample SAMEA3541543, study PRJEB24748) | human gut metagenome | biome: human gut; feature: human-associated habitat; material: faeces | place: China | collected 2012 | reverse complement strand
AGGCGGGCCTGCCCATCTACGAGTACACCCCCATGCAGGTGAAACAAGCCGTCACCGGCTACGGCAAGGCCGTGAAGAAACAGGTGCAGGAGATGACCCGCATCCTGCTGCATCTGCCTGCGATCCCCAAACCGGACGATACCGCCGATGCTCTGGCGATGGCCATCACGTTCTGCCACACCAACGGCAACCAGCTCAACCGGTTCCGCCGCCAGGGCGTGGGGCCGATCTGAAGCGGAAGCTTTTAGAATGAGGGCAGCGCACTGCATTTGCCGGGCCTGCCCGACCTGCCAAAGGCTCCCCTGACAGGGGAGCTGGCAGCGCGAATGCGCTGACTGAGAGGTTTTATGATTTACTGTCTGACTGGAAAGATCATCAAAAAGACGCTGAACGCCGTGGTGCTCAGCTGCGGCGGCGTGGGCTACTTTGCCCAGTGCCCGGCCAGCGTGGCCGGTGCGCTGCCCGGTGTGGGGAAGGACGCCACCATCTACACCGTGATGAGCGTGACCGAGAACGACGTCAGCCTGTACGGCTTCGCCACCGAGGAGCAACAGGCCTGCTTCGAGATGCTGACGGCGGTGTCGGGCGTCGGCCCCAAGGTTGGCCTTGCCATCCTGAGCGTCATGGAGCCGGACCGGGTGGCGTTGGCCATCTCGGCGGGCGACCACAAGGCCTTCAAGGCCGCGTCCGGCGTCGGCCCCAAATTGGCCCAGCGCATAACAGCTGCCGCAAATATTTTGCGCAGTACCCGGAAGAGTATGAAAAAATGGCGATGGCAGTTGAACAGGCATTGCTGAAAGGGAAAAGTGGTTATGAATGTATCTGCAGGATGCCGCTTAAAGATGGAAGCTGCTCCTGGATCAAAGTCAGCGGTATGTTCAGCGACCAAAAAGTTAACGATATCCCGGTCATTTACGCTACCTTTATTGATGTTACTGAAGCCGTTGAACAAAAGGAACTGCAGCAGCAGCTGGAAAAACGTTCACAGGAGCTGCAGGCGGCACTGCAGGCGGCAGAAGTCGCTAACCGTGAAAAGTCTGATTTTCTTTCCCGGATGTCGCATGATATCAGGACGCCGATGAACGCTATTATGGGAATGACGGATATTGCCTCCGCGCATATCGACACTCCGGAAAAGGTACAGGACTGTCTGCGGAAGATCTCGCTTTCGAGTCAGCATCTTCTGGGCCTGATCAATGATGTGCTGGATATGTCGAAGATAGAAAGCGGAAAAATGACTCTGGCGGAAGAAGTGATCGAGCTGCCGGAGGTGATGGATACTATCGTTTCGATCATGCAGAGCAGTGTCAAGGCCAGGCAGCAGCAGTTTGACGTGCGCCTGCGGCATATCAGGCACGAGCAGCTGTGCTGCGATTCGCTGCGTCTGCGGCAGGTACTGATCAATGTGCTTTCCAACGCTTCCAAGTTTACGCCGCCGGGCGGTACCGTCAGTTTCGATATCGAAGAAACGGCGTCAGAAAATGCGGCCAAAGCCTGGTTCAAATTTACAGTCAGGGATACCGGCATCGGAATCAAGCCGGAGTTTTTGAGGGATATTTTTAAACCCTTCACCCGCGAAAAAGACAGCCGGATCGATAAAACTGAAGGCAGTGGTCTGGGGATGGCGATCTCGAAGAAAATCGTCGATTTGATGGGCGGGACGATCGAGGTCAGCAGCGAGGTTGGTACTGGTACTGAATTTACGATCAGGCTGCCGCTGCCGATCAGTGAACTGGAATTGGGCAATTTTAAGTTTCCCGATTTGAAGATCATCGTAGTCGACGATGATGTGATCGTCTGTGAGCATACGACGGAGCTTTTACGGCAGATTGGCATTCGTTCGGACTGGGAAACGTGTGGACAGCGGGCGGTGCAGAAGGTCCTGGCGGCGCATCAGGCGGGTGAGCCTTACGACGCGGTGATATTGGACTGCAGGATGCCGGATCAGGACGGAGTGGAAACGGCGGCGATCATTCGCCGCGCCATCAGCGAACCGCTGCCGATCATTTTGATTTCAGCATATGATTCGGCCGATGTTGAAACGAAGGCGCGTCAGGCGGGTGTCAACGGTTTTATGACGAAGCCTGTTTTTATGTCGACTTTGTGCCGGGCGTTACAGAGATATGTTTTAGGTCAAGCAGCTGCCGATGAACAAAAGAGTAAAACTGATTTCAGCGGTAAACGCTTTTTATTAGTGGAAGATAACGCCTTGAACCGTGAGATAGCGGTGGAAATGCTGGAATCTGCCGGCGCTGTGGTAGAAAGTGCCTGTGACGGCGCAGAAGGCGCGGCAAAATTTGCGGCGGAGCCGGCAGGATATTATGATCTGCTGCTGATGGATGTGCAGATGCCTGTGATGAACGGCTATGAAGCCACGCAGAAGATCCGCGCTTCTGCTAAGTCCGATGCCAGAACTGTGCCGATCGTGGCGATGACGGCCGATGCTTTTGCCGAAGATATCATCGAAGCGAAAAAGGCAGGTATGAACAGCCATTTAGCCAAGCCTTTAAATTTAGCGACGCTGGTGCGTGAAATAAATAAACAGCTGCAGAAGCATTGAAAAAGAGAATAAAAGTTCGGGGACACCGTATGTGTGATTGCATACGGTGTTTTTTTATTTGTTTGAGAAGAAAAGAGGCTGTTGTCTAAGGCTGGCAAGTAAATAATTCAAATAACAAAACCGTCTGCCTGGGCAGGCGGTTTTTTGCAGTTCGGGTGCCAGTTGCAAGACTTTCAGACAGGCGTATTCACTTATAACAAAAATGTCTTGCGGGGGGGGACAAATATGGTATTATATCAAAAATAATCTATATAGATACTATTAAGTATAAGGAATAAGAAATTATCAAAACAAGAATTAATTAAAATATTGCGAAAGTAGACAGGATGAGTAAGGTTTTCACCAAGACGTTGCGACCCTCCGTCTTGCTTGAAAATATTTCCCCATAAGTGCCGCTTTGCGAAAAAAGCAGAGCGGCAAACCCAAATACACGCTGCGTTTTAAAGACGCAGCTTTGATGAACGTTTTTAGACAGGGAATACAGTCGCTTCCTTTGTTTAAAATATTATTTCCAAACAACCCTTTATGTATAATCGGGGTCTTGCAATCAGCGTGAAAAATTTACAGAAAGGAGCGGGAAAGGCAAAAGCCAGGGCAATCATTTTCAGTAGAAGTCAGGCTGTAACACGCCTGCTGCCCCTGTGCGATAAAAGATAAAAATTTGAAGTAAAAATTGATGATGAAGGAGTGAGACAGTTGTCTAAATCCAAAAGATACCAGTTAGAGAAAAAAATCATAGTTTTTTTGAGCAGCAGTTTGTTTGCGATTTCGGGGTTTTGTGCAGGCGACGTTTATGCCGCGGCTGTTTTTGCGGATGGAACCGGGACCAATTCGACTGTTGCCGGCGTAAATAACAACGCCAGCGGTGAGAATACCAATGCTGTAGGTTATAACAATCATGCTATTTCTGATAACAGCAATGCGATCGGCGCGAATAACCAGGCTTTGGCCGAGGATTCCAATGCCATCGGCAGTAAAAACAACACTTATGCCAATGAATCGAACGCGATCGGCAGCGGCAATATCACTAATGGCATCGGGTCTAATGCTATTGGTAAGGATAATGTGGCCAATGGCTTGGACAGTAACGCTTTTGGTACTGCCAATAAGGCGAATTCGGATAATTCCAATGCTTTCGGTACCGGCAATCTGGCGGATGGTATCGGTACGAGCGCCTTTGGTTATTTGAATAATGTCAGCGGCAATGAATCAGTGGCGTTTGGTTTTACCAATACCATTTCGGCAGCAGAGGCCGTAGCAATGGGACGCAATAATCAGGTGATCGCTACCGGAGGCAGTGCGATCGGTAATAATAATCAGGCAATGGCGATGTATTCTACTGCGATCGGCAATGATAACTATGCGATCGGAGAGAATTCCAGCGCGATCGGGCTCGGCAACAATATTACAGCTAACGATGCTACGGCGCTGGGAAATAAGAATACGGCTTCAGGGATCTCGGCAGGCGCTGTCGGTATCAGCAATACTGCCAGCGGCCATAATGCCCAGGCTTTCGGTTATTTAAACGAAGCTACGGCTCAGGATTCCCAGGCCTTCGGTGCGCAGAACAAAGCGACGGAGCGTTATGCCAGTGCTTTCGGGCATGAAAATGAGGCTAAGGCCTATGCGGGCAGTGCGCTGGGTGTGAAAAACGTGGTTACAGGCGATTTTGGTTCGGCGGTCGGTTATGATAATACGGCTTCCAACTATCTGGCCAACGCCATCGGTACCTCGAATGTGGCTTCCGGCGCCTATGCCAATGCTTACGGTGTGTATAATGAAGCTACTGCCAGCTATGCCAGTGCCTTTGGCTACGGCAATAAGGTCGGCGGCGAGCATGCTATCGCGTCTGGCTACAATAATAATATCGCCGGTAATTTTGCCAGCGCTTTCGGTACGGAGAATACGGTCAGCAATATTCGCAGTGCGGCCGTAGGTTCAAATAATACCGTCAGCGGCGAGATCAGTAATGCTTTTGGCTATAATAATACCGCCAGCGGCAATTATACTAACGCGATCGGCTATAATAACCAGGCGCAGGCTTTTGCCGCTTCGGCGATCGGCTATCAGAACAGGGCTACGGCCAGCGCGGTTTCGGCCAGCGCCGTGGGTCGTTCCAACGAAGTGAGCAACGAATATGCCAATGCTTTCGGTGCTTTGAACAAGGCGTCGGGTTCTTCCTCCAGCGCTTTCGGCGTCAACAATAACGCTTCGGGGTCCTTTGCCAGTGCTCTGGGCTATCAGAACACAACGGCCGGCTATCTCGGCAGTGCTGTGGGCGCCAGCAATAACGCGTCTGCTAATTATGCCAGTGCTTTTGGTTATGGCAATGCGGCCTCGGGCTATGTCGGCAACGCTATCGGCAGTATGAATACGGCTTCCGGCAGTTATGCCAGCGCCGTAGGCTATAAAAATACAGCCAGCGGCGTCAAATCCAACGCTATCGGCAATGAAAATACAGCATCAGAAGAATACACTAATGCTGTCGGCGCCGGCAACAGAGTCAGCGGCTACGCCTCCAGTGCCTTCGGCAACAATAACGAGGTGACTGCTGAATTCGCCAGCGCTTTTGGCCACAGCAATAATATCAGCGGCTACGTTTCCAATGCCCTGGGTTATGATAACGCTGTCAGCGGCGATTATTCAACGGCGGTAGGCCTTTTTAATAATGTAGGCGGCAATTCGTCCCATGCTTTTGGCTATGGCAATAATATTGCTGCCAATTCCAGTTCCGCTGTCGGCAACGGCAATACGATCAGCACCGGAGCTGATGATTCCTTCGCGCTTGGTAACGATACCAGTATCTCGCTGGCTAACAGCGTCGCTTTGGGCAGTAATTCTGCAGCAACGGCGATCAACAGCGTTACTGGCAACAGCAGCTATACTAAATGGGCCGGCGTCAGCGACGTCGTGGGCGTTGTCAGCGTAGGCAGCTCCGGGGCGACCCGTCAGATCCAAAACGTAGCGGCAGGGCAGGTCAGCGCCACTTCTACCGATGCCGTCAACGGCAGCCAGCTGTATGAAGTAGCGCAGAAAGCGGCTGAGCAGGCTACTGTTTCGGCAGGCGACAGCAATGTCGTCGTTACGTCAACTACCAACAGCAGCGGCGGCACCGATTACGAAGTGAAGCTGGCTGATGAGCTGGAGATCGGTACGGGCGTCAAAGTAGACGGCACCGGCGACGGTAAGATCGAAGTCGGTAACGGAAATGTGGTCATCGACGGCAGCGACGGTTCGATAACTGCCGGCGGCGTGACGATCAATAAAGATGATGCAGGCACGATCAACGGCCTGACCAATACTACCTGGGACCCGGATAATATCACCAGCGGGCAGGCGGCAACGGAAGACCAGCTGAAAGCGATCTACGATACGGCGGCGGAAGCAGTCGAGCTGGCCGCGCAGCAAAGCTCGGTATCTACAGGCGACAGTAACTTTATCGTCACAAAAACCACTAATGACAGCGGCGGCATCGATCACGAGCTGAAGCTGAATGAAGTAGTCGAGATCGGCAGCGGCGCCAATAAAGTCACTATCGACGGCAATAACGGTACGATCAGTACCGGTAATATCAATATGAACGGTACCAACGGCGTTATTACGGCCGATAAGATCACTATCGACGGCGGTGCAGGCACGATCGGCGGTCTGACCAATACTGCCTGGGACGCAGAGAATATCACCAGCGGCCAGGCGGCGACCGAAGACCAGCTGAAAACTGTTTCTGACAGCGCTATCAAATACGATGTGGACAGCGGCGGCACTATCAATAAAAACAAAATCACGCTGGAAGGCAGCAATGGCACCACGATCGGCAATGTAGCGGCGGGCGAAGTCAGCGCCACCTCGATGGACGCCATCAACGGCAGTCAGCTGTATGCAGTACAGCAGGATATAGGCAATATCCACAGAGATATCAATAAGCTGGGTGATGAGATCGATACGGTCGGCGCGCTGTCAGCAGCGATGGCAGGGCTGCATCCGCGCTTCCAGGACGGTAACAAGGGCGAGCTGGCCATGGCTTACGGCGGTTACGGCGGTAAAAGCGCATTAGCAGTCGGCGGCTTCTACGCCCCTAATGAAAAAGTAATGTTCTCACTGGGACTGGGTGTTTCTGAAGGCGGCAGCAAAATGGGCAACTTCGGCGTCAACTTTGCGCTGGATCGCTCTAGAGACCGTAAGGCAGAAGCACGAGATATAGTTTATACCCGTAAAGAGGTAGACAGCTCTTTGGCAGCGCAGGATGAAAAAATCAAACTGCTGCTGGCTAAGCTGGAAGAACAAAGCCGGGAAATAGAAGAACTGAAAGCAAAAGTAAACTAACAGCAAAACCCCTGTCTGCTAAGCAGACAGGGGTTTTATTCTGAGGATAGGAGCAGCACAGCACGGCTGATGATCTGCATAAAAGCAGTCAACAAAAAACAATGAAACAGCTTTAAAATTTCAAAAAAATTTACTGGAAATCATCTTTTGGACAGAGTGGAGCTGTTTATATGTTTTAGGTTCAAAAGGCAGCCGCAGCAGGCCTTGACAGGTAATGCGGCTTTTAATCTGGTTTTAATCTTGGTGTTATAAAATAAAGACAAAGCAAAGGCCGGCGACGTAACGGCCGTTAAGGAGGTAAAGGATATGAAAAGAAAATCTATAGCTATGCTGGCAGCAGCTCTCTGCACCTTGGCGATCACAGTTACTGCTTTAGCTGCCGAACTCATCAATGCGGAACAGGCGCGCAGTATTGCTGCTCAATGGGTACCGGCAGGCAGCACACATCTGGTGACTAAGGACGAAAGCTTTGAATTCGTGCCTCATTATGACGTTAAATTCTATGATAATAAAACCAATACCGCCTATGAAATAGAAGTTTTAAGAAACGGCGGCAAGGTAAGAGAGTTTAAAATGGAAGAGCAGACCGCTTTAGGCAGCCATAAAATCGTCCTTTCAGTAAATGATGTGCAAAATCTGGTCCGGAAGGAATTCCCGAATGCTGTTTTTACTAAAGTAGAATTAGACCGCGGTGACGGGCTTTATGAATATGAAGCAGATTTTTACACGCCGGAGGTACGGGGCGAAATGAAATTCAACCCTGAAACAGGCACTGTTATTGAAAAAGAAATAAAATATACTGTGTTTTGAGCAAGAAGCGGACAGTAGAATAAGACCGGATTTTCCGGTCTTATTTTTATTTGACAGCTGCGGTTCGGGTACGGCGGCCAGAGTGTGCTGAAAGTTGTTATATTTGTAATAAGAATACTATTTGCTGTTGAGTTGGCATTTAAAAAAGTAAAATGTATAAAAATTTTTTCTGATTTCGCAAGTTAGGAAATAAAAGCAAATAATCGAAAATAATATAAATAAGAAATAAACATAAAAAATATAAATGCTGGCAGACGAAGAAATAAAATGAATTAATATTATAAAATATGATATTAATATACATAAAATGGCTAATTTATCCCTTGTAATTGCTTAAATATGCAAAAAGAGAGCAGGATTTTTTTACTGGATGTTGAATAAATACGGTGAAATTTAGCATGTTTTAGAAAGATGCTAAATAAATCTCAAGGGGGTAAAAGAATATGAAAAGGATGAATAAGGTTTTAGTAAAGGCTGTCGTTTTGAGCCTGATAATGGGCGGAGTACATATGGGGGGGACTTTTGTTTAAAAGGCTATGCGGCTGCAGGCAAAGGGTTCATTATCCAGAGTGATTCTAGGATACCGACGAATAAGACTGAGACCATAGGTGGTGTCAAAATAGATGACCCGGAAATATTACATAAAGACTATTATGGTGGCGGTCATAAAGACGACATTGAGTGCCGTGAGAGTGCCGGTGACTTGACAGTAGGGCAGATTGCGGAAATAAAAGATAAATTGGTAGAAAATGATAAAAAATTGGCTGATGCAGTTAAGGATGTCAATGATAAAATCGAGAACGGAGAATTGAAAGGCGAAAAGGGTGACAAAGGTGACAAAGGAGAGCAGGGCGAAAAGGGCGATAAAGGTGATAAAGGAGAGCAGGGCGAAAAGGGCGATAAAGGTGATAAAGGCGATAGAGGAGAGCAGGGCGCTGCTGGTAAGGACGGCGTAGACGGTAAGGATGGCAAAAGCGCTTATGAAAGTGCTGTAGCCGGTGGTTATAAAGGTTCGAAAGAGCAGTTTTACGAAGACCTGGCAACTGACGAAAATACCTATGTCGATAATGAAACCACAATATCATATAATAAAAATGATGATGGAACAGTAACGATCACAGCAGAAAAGAAAGAACATAATTTTGACGGTGAGAACATCATTACCAATGATAAGGAAAAGGTAGATATTAAGGTTGCCGGGACTGATTATGTGGATAATAAAGTAAAAGAAGAAGCTGAACTGCGTAAAGAAGCAGATGTGGCTGACGCTGTTTATGATGCTGAAACAGGTAAGCTGCATTTGAAAAACGAAGCTGGTGAAGATATCACGGTTGCTGAAGGCATTGCCAGCAAAGAGGCTGTAGAAAAAAATACCAGTGACATCACGACCAACAAAGAAAATATTGAAAAAAATACGCAGGCAATCACTACCGAACGGACAGAACGCATCCAGGAAGTACAGCGTTTAGACGGGCGGATCGACGGCTTAAGCAACCGCATCGACGAGCTGGATGGACGCATTGATAAAGTCGGAGCTTTGGCAGTCGCTATGGCCGGCCTGCATCCGCTGGAATATGACCCGGATGCCCCGACTCAATTCTCGATGGCGGCAGGTACTTACAGCGGTGAAAGCGCTATTGCGGCAGGTCTGTTCCACAACCCTAATAAAGACGTACTTTTGAGCGTGGGTTTTTCGATCAGCGGCAGTGAGAAGGCAGCTAATGTCGGCGCTACCTTCCGCTTTGGCAGAAGCTCGGAATCAAAAGCCCGTAAAGTGATAGAAGACAAACAACGCGAGCAGGAGCTGGCTGCCCAGGCTGCAGCCGCCAGACAGAAAACCGTTTCCTATCGTGTAGAACAGATTTTGGCTGAAGACACAGCGAAAGCTGAATAGCAGATGGGCAGAAAAGCATTTGATAACAGCATCGATTATAAAGAGATCGGCACCAGGATCAGGATCATGCGGCTGAAGCTGGCGGTTTCACAGACTGAATGCGCCTCTAAACTGGGTATTTCGCAGACACACCTGAGTAATATCGAGCATGGCCGCAGCGGGATCACTTTGCAGATGCTGTGCCGGGTCTGTGATATCCTGCAGGTAAGCTTGGATTATCTGGTCAGAGGCGCAGAAAAAACCGACGAAAAAAAGCACAGCGAGATCACGATCGACGAAGTTGTGCGGGTCATAAAAATGCTGAAGGGCATAGAAGAAAAATAAGTCCGGCAGACAGCAAGTTTATCATAAAAAAAGAGCAAACCATTTTGGTTTGCTCTTTTTTTGTCTGAGTATTTAAATTATTATTTTGCGGAAGGCGGCATTTTCCACCATTGTAAATCAGGTTAATGTTATTCTAAAATCAGATTAAAATATAAGGAGGTATTGGTTATGTGTATTATTTGTACTGATCCAAATTGTGACCATGGTGAAAGGTGTGGTCGTGTAAAAATTTATAAGGAGGGAGGTTCTGCCAGCGATTTATTGGATAGCAGAGGAGAATGGGAACATGTTATTCCAGGCGCTGTTATCCGTGGCTCAGTATTTTTGCATAGCCACGGAGTTACTTATCGCGATTCTATGACTTATGCGCTTGATTATGCTATCCACAGAGATGCTGTGGATGGTAGCGGAGGAGGGATTACCTCTACTGGCAGAAGTGAAATTGCTCAGGGATGGGTAAATGATCTGATTAGACTATTTGATTCTGGGCAATCTGATGAAGCGATAGGCAAGGTTTTTTGTGATGAAGTGTATGCTATTGAGGCTCACAGGAAATTTACGGAAAATGATTTCTCAAGCTTAGTGGCAATTTTAAGAAGTTATATTGATAAAGGGATAGTTTCTCAAAGCAAAGCTGATGAAATTGCCAGTTGGATGCATGGAAGGATATAATAGCGATTTTTGATTACGAATTATTTCCAATTTAATATTGAGAGTATTATTGCGTATGGTAAGAAAACTGTCTGAAAAGGCAGTTTTTTTATATAATCTATAAAAAACTTACAAGTATATATTTTACAGAAAAATACTTAAACCCGTTTAAAGATGAGTTGTTATTTCTATTATTTGAATAAAGGATGTTTTTATTGTTTTGCAGCGTCTGCCTCAACAGCAGGCGTTTTTTGTATTTTTAGTATGATTTACAGGGGCTGTGCTCTGGGAGTGATTGCTGAGGTTGGTGAAACGCAAAAAGTAACAGAACCATAAAAAAACGCGCAGACGCTGATAGTTGTAAAGCCGCTGGCGTAATGCGCCGGGCAAGACTCGCAGACGTTGTACACATGTTCAAAGTAAGTGTCTTGCGGGGGGGTACAGAAGTGCTATAATACTTGGTAATATTATCGTAACGAATATTTTTGATTTCAAATAAAAGAAAGATGCAGTTATTGTTTGTTTTTAATGAGATGGTTATGAGTTTTACAGTTTGGATGGAACTGTGTAAGGCAAAAGCTGTCTGTAGGGACTGTAAGTGATTTTAAAGTGGAAGATGAGTTGCAGTATTAAATCAGCGGCTTTGAAAATATAAAACTTGTAAGATGAGAAAGGGTGTTATGATGTTGAGCAAAGGGCTTAATAAGAAAGTTGTTTTGGGAGTAGTATGTGGGTTAAGTTTGCCTGTAGCAGTAAATGCATCGGATTTTATCTATGCCAAGACTGTGACGGCTCCTGGTGAGTATAATTTTCATGAGGGAATAGTAAGTACTGGTGATGAATTGATAAGTTTCAATAATTCCAATACTTCTGGCAGTCCTAAGAATTATATTATTAATATTGAAAATGCTGGAGAGTTAAAACTGGATAGTACCTCTCCTTGGGGTGTGATCGATGTTGGCTCTAATAATCAGAAGGCAAATTATGCTGAAGCGGCGATAACGATCAACGGTGATTTGGAAATAAGCAATAAAATACAAAATAATAATGATGGCAGGATCATCTCGCTGATGGGAGGTAAGAATACTCTGCATATCAATGGCTCTCTGAAGATATCTGATTCTGTCTGCAGTTATGGTTCTGCTAATCTTTGGCATTATGGACTGAAAGCTAATAATGGCAGTGAGATCATAGTCCGTAATGATTTTATCATCAATTCACTCCAGGCTGAAAGCATATCAGACAGCGCAGGGCAGACTTTTGCAGCAGGTATTTACAGTGACAGTTGGAGTTGCGACGGTAATGATAGTGATGAACGCAGCAAAGATGCTGATGTTTTAATTACTGTTGGCACGGACAATAATGATAAAATAATTTTGGAAAATATTAAATCAACATCCAAATCAGGAGTTGCTTTTACTTATGGTGTTTTAGCAACGTATGGGGATACGGGCAATAATAAACGGGAACAGACTGCTACCATAAATCTTAACGGCAGTACGGTTATACGTAATTTGGATGCTATAGGTAAATCAGAGGCAGATGTGTATGCTTTGGCAGCAGAGGGAAATGGTGTTATCAATGTCAATGGAGATCTGCTGATCGAGAATATTGGTGATAGCTCAAGCCTAACAGCAGATGTGGAACGATATTATAATGCTGTTGTTGCTGCAGGTGGGTCGGTTAATATCAATGTAGCAGGAAATGCTGAAAACAAGATCAGGATCACAGGTGATTTGGCAAGTTATATGGAAAATTCAGCTATCAATCTGCATTTGCTGAATCGGGATTCTTATCTGCGGGGTGCCAGCTTAACAGATGGCGGGAGTATAAATCTGACATTGGCAGATGGAGCTGTCTGGCAGGTGCTGGACAGGGTAGAATGCGGTGACAGTGCAGTAGATGCATTGAAAAATAGCAGTGAAGTAAGTAATTTAACGTTAAAAAATGGTATCGTTGATTTGTATCATAATGACTGGTCATTTCAAGAGCTGAAGATCGACCGGCTGCATGGCGATAGCGGGACTTTTATTATCAATACAGATTTAAATAAGGGGGAAAGCGATCGTTTAACGATTTCTAATGCATCAGGTGCGGGTAACTACAAACTACTGACCTATGATCCGGAAGCTTCGGCGCTGTCTGGAAAACAATTCGAGCAGAAAATAATTGATGCCCCGGTGGGAAATTTCAATTTGACCAGTGGCATTATGGAAGGCGCTTTATATAACTATCAGGCACAGCTGACTAAAATTACTGTAGGTGGGAGAAATGAATGGAAGATAGTTGGTTTGGGAACTGGTGATGTTGAAGATAAAGCAAATAATACAAGTACCACAGTCAAAAGCGCTTGTTCAGCCGGTTCACATATATATTATGGATGGCGTAACAATACAATAGTGCGTCAGCGGCTGACTAAAATGCATAGAGCGCCAGAAGTCCGCAGCGGTATGGGTATAATGAAGAACGCAGAACGATTGCTTCACGAGCAAATAGATAATGGCGGCATTTGGGTGCAGCTGCAACGTGGAGAGGATGCTTACAGAGGCAGAAACTATTTCGAAAGCCAGTATAATACCTATGCGATTGGATTTGACCGTCAGGTTACCAATGATAGTAAGGGTAACTGGCTGTTGGGAGCGGCTGTTTTATATACAGAAGGAAAAGGGAACTATGCCAGCGGTACTGGTGATTACCAAGATCTGGGGCTGAATCTTTATGGTGTAAGGCGTTTGTTATCTGGTCATTATCTTGACTTGAATCTAAAGGTCAATCATATGGAAAATAATGTTGCCAGCAGGACGCTGACAGGAGAGCATGTTGGCAGTAAATTAAGAAACAATGGTATTTCTTTAGATGCTGTTTATGGGAAACGGATATTGTTAGATGAGTATGGCTGGTACCTTGATCCGCAGCTGGAAATAACATTAGGGCGGTTAAATGGAGCCGGTTACAGCACGGATAATGGAGTACGTGTTCAGACTGACGGTGTTAACAGTGCAAGCTGTGGAATCGGTATTGCGTTGGGGCGTGCTTTTGCTAATGGCGGAAATATATATGTACGTGGAAGCTGGCTGCATGAGTTCGGAGGCAATTACGATATAAATATGACTGACAGTAATAATGTACAGTTAGTGGAATCACAAAGTATGAAAGATACGTGGTGTGAAGTTGATCTTGGCGGAGATGTGATGTTAGGAAAGCAGAATAATTTGTATTTTGGCATAGCGCGTTCATTCGGCGGGACCTTCCAGAAAAAATGGCAAGTCAACGCCGGGTTGAGATGCAGTTTCTAGACATTGAGGCACTGTTACGTGCGAGTGACAGCGCAGCATAGAACAGGACTGCCGAAAGCCCGCAGAAATAACGACTGGATAGGGCGCTGTTTCTGTGAACCTCTATGTAATTAGTTGCAATCGACAGCAATAAGTTCAGTGATATAAAAAAATCAGCGATATGAAGTAAGTTTCATATCGCTGATTTGGTTTGTTATTTTCTGCTTATGATGTAAGCCAAAAGGCGTAACCAGTGCAGGAGCTTTGTGTATTTGCTATTGATGTCGTACCTCGTTTCTCTGTTTATTTTACAGTTCTCTGTGTTTGCTGATGATGGCCTGGCTCAGCTCGTTCAGGCAGCTGGTCAGCTTATCCAGCCGCTGCTCCATACGCAGCAGCAGATACCAGCTCAGTACCATCGGGAAGCCGAAGTTGCCGACAGCGCTGAAGATCTCTTTGGTATCCATAGTCGTTATGCCAGCACGGTAACGGTAACTACCTTGATGCGGGCTTCAACGAATTCATTCAGTCCCAGGCCGCCGCTGGTCAGCACGCCTGCTTCGATAATCTTGGCTGCTGCTGCCTGCGCTTCGGCTAAGGTAACGTCTTCACGAGGGTCGGCGATGCTTAAAGTCTTTTTAGCGCCGTCACTTTTGGTGAAGATGAGTTCTAAAGTTTTTTCCATGTTTATTCTCCTTTACATTAGATTTTTGTTTGAAATTTTAGGTTATTCTGCTTTGTCGAGTTCGGCTTTTTCGGTAACGTAGACGTTAACTACGGCGTGGCTCATAAGTTCGCCGATGGCTTCGGTAACTGCGAGGCATTTGGCGGCTTCGGCGTCCAGGCGGACACTGCCGACAGAGGTGCTTTTGGTTTGCATGGCGCCAAGAGTGTTGGTACCGTTTTCTACGTCCATGGAAAGTTTGAGGGAAGTAGGATTTTTGCTGACAGTCATATTTTCAGCTCCTTTCATAATTTGGTTTTGTTTTTTGTGGTTTGTAACCAGAGGTTACATTTGTGAAAATACTTTTTAGTTTTCTTTATGCAGCTTTCTTGAAAGAAAGCTTCGGAAAGAACTTTGCGCACTGTGACAATTCCTGTTTAACTTCGTTCGCTGTCCGGCTTCCGGGCAACTCGGCATTGCAGTACAGAGAAAAGCTTTAACTGCTGATCGTCAATGCCTCAAACAGTCCCTCCAGCGCTTACAGCTCACAGCGTACACAACGGAATGTGCCACAATGTGCGCTCAAAACCCTTGTGCCGTACTATTCAGCTATGGATTTCATAAGCAGAGTATCGACCGCCTGATATGATCAATATTTACGGTCTATGGCAGTAAAACGTATGATACAGAGGGTTTTAAAGCGCAATCCAAAGCTTAACAGCGCTGAAAGTTCTTTGCTGACTTTCTTTCAAGAAAGTCTAAAAAAGC
>OGWY01001986.1_pt1 | contig 15319 bp, 13 predicted proteins | sample 1576121 | NCBI WGS metagenome assembly OGWY01 (sample SAMEA3541543, study PRJEB24748) | human gut metagenome | biome: human gut; feature: human-associated habitat; material: faeces | place: China | collected 2012 | reverse complement strand
TCGCGCATGCGCACGTGCAGCGTCTCATAGTCGTAGACCGTGTCCTCGAACATGATGGGATCGGGCTTGAAGCGCACGGTCGTGCCGGTGTGATCCGTCTCGCCGACAACGGTCATGGGCTGCGTGATATCGCCGCGGGAGAACTTCATCTGATAGATCTTCCCATTTTTGTGCACGTTCACTTCCAGCCACTCGGACAGTGCATTGACGACCGAGGCGCCGACGCCGTGCAGGCCGCCGGAGACCTTATAGCCCCCGCCGCCGAACTTGCCGCCCGCGTGCAGCACGGTGAATACGACCTCGAGCGCGGACTTGCCGGTCTGCGGCTGGATGTCCACGGGGATGCCGCGGCCGTTATCGCTGACGCAGATGATGTCGCCGGGCTCGATGGTGAGCTCGATGTGGCTGCAGTAGCCCGCGAGCGCCTCGTCAATGGAGTTGTCGACGATCTCATACACCAGGTGGTGCAGGCCGGATGACGACGTGGAGCCGATGTACATGCCCGGGCGTTTGCGGACGGCCTCCAGACCCTCGAGGACCTGGATCTGACTGGCGTCGTACTCCTGTGTGATCTTATCTGTAATATCTGGCATGGTTTGCTTCCTTCCGTGCAGCGCCGCGGTCAGAGATTTTCCAGTCCGCTGGCCTTGCTGCGTTTATATAATGTTGCGGTGTTGAGCTGGGAGAGATAACATGTCTGGCCGCTGCCGAGCGAGCAGAGCACGAACGACTTCGGCAGTTCGGTCCCGGCGGCGTTTTCCACCTGACCGGCCTGTTCGAGTTTTTCGAGTGTCTCGCGCGTGCGGTGCGACCACGTGGCGGTGTCCATGTCAAAGACGCCGATGACGCTCTTTTGCAGCGCAATGATCTGATTGCCGAGGTGCAGATACATCAGCGAATCACCCCGTTTTCGACCGTGAGCACGCGACCGCCGGTACGTTCGGCGATGCGCGCGTCCTCGCAGCAGGTGATGAGCGTCTGCCCGCCGCCGATGCGGTTGAGTACGAAGGCCTGCCGCTGCGCGTCGAGCTCCGAGAGCACGTCGTCGAGCATGAGCACGGGGTATTCGTCAAACTCGTCGTGGAAGATCTCCCGCTCGGCGAGCTTGAGCGACAGCGCCGCCGTGCGCGTCTGCCCCTGCGAAGCGAACGCGCGCGCCGACTGGCCGTTGATGCTGATGATGAGGTCATCCTTGTGCGCGCCGGTCAGGCACTGGCCGCTGTCGAGCTCTGCGCGGCGGTGCTGCTCCTGATGGTCGCACAGGGCGTAGTAAATTTCTTTTTCCGTGCCGAGCGCATCTTCCACGGTGCTGACCGTGCGGTAGGCGAGGGTCAATTTGTCGCGCCCGCCGGAAAAATCGGCGTGGATGGGCGCGGCGGCGATGTTCAGCCGCGAGGCGTAAGCCGCGCGGTAGCGGATGAGCTTTGCCGAGACGCGGCACATCTGGTCGGAAAAATCGTCGAGCGTGTCGAGCAGGGACGGTTTTTCGTGCCAGTCGCGCAAAATTGCGGACTTCTGGTCATATAACCGGCTGTATTCGGCGAGCAGGGCGCCGTACTTTGGCCGCAGCTGGCTGATGGCCATGTCCATCATGCGGCGGCGGGCAGCCGGCCCGTCGCGGATGATGTTCAGATCATCCGGGCAAAAGAGCACGGCGGCAAAGTTTCCGGCGAGCTCGGCAGCGGTTTTCTTCACGCCGTTTTGCCAGATCTGCTTGCGCTGTCCCTGCCGAAGGACGATGCGCACAGTCTGCTCCCGCCCAAAGGCGAACACATCCGCAAGCACCTCCGCGCCTGTATAGCCGAAGCCGATGAGTTCTTTGTCAAACCGCGTGCGAAAGCTCTTCCCGCCTGTGAGCAGATAGACTGCCTCAAGCAAATTTGTCTTGCCCTGAGCATTTTCTCCGGTGATGACGTTCGTGCCGGGCGAAAACTCCGCTGCGGCAAATTCATAGTTGCGCCAGCCTTGGAGCGCAATTTTGCGCACGATCATTTCGCGCCCTGAACGCGCAGCGTATGCCCGGCAAAGGACACTTCATCGCCCGGACGGATCTTTTTGCCGCGCATGGTGCACGTCTCGCCGTTGACGGCGACCATGCCGTCGGCAATGACCTGCTTGGCCTCGCCGCCGGTTGCCGTGAGGGCGGCAAACTTCAGCAGCGCGTCGAGCTTGATAAATTCCGTTTCAATCGTAATGTTTTCCATTTTTCCCGTTTTTCAGACCCGGATCACTGTCCGGCGCGCAGGCGCACCGGCAGGACCATATACACAAAGTTATCACTACCGTCAGCCGGGACGAGAATGCACGGGCTCGAACCGGTGTTCAGGCAGACATTGATCTCTTCCGCGGGCGCGGCCTTGAGCGCGTCGGACAGGTAGTGATCGTTGAAACCGATCTCCAAATCGCCGCCGTCGCCCTCGCACGGGCAGGAGTCGGCCGCCTTGCCGAGCGGCGTCGTGCAGACGAAGTCGATTGCGTCCTTGCGGAAGGTCAGGCGCAGGGGCGCGTTATTTTTGCTGTCAATGATGAGCGACACACGCTCGACGACCTCGAGCAGATCCGTGCGCGCGGTCTTGACCGTGACGCGGAACGACTCCGGAATTGCTTTCTTATAATTGAGGAAGTCGCCTTCCAGCCGGCGGGACAAAATGACCGTATTGCCGACGGTGAAGGAAATGTGCTTGCTGCCGACGGACAGGACGACGCGCTCGTCGCTGTCGCCGCACAGGCGCTCCAGATCGCTCAGCGCCGTGCCGGGCACGATGAAGCTGCAGTCATCGCCGTAGCCCTCGACCGCTTCGCGCCGCAGCGCCAGCCGGTAGCCGTCGACGGAGACCATGGTCAGGACGTTATTTTCGATCTCGAAGAGCGTGCCCATGTAGACCGGGCGGCTCTCGTTCGTGCTCACGGCGAAGGAGCACTCGTTGATCATCTTTTTGAGCAGATCCTGCGGCAGCGACACGCCGTTTTCCGCCTCGACAGTCGGCAGATCCGGATAATCGTCCGCACTCAGGCCGACGAGGTTGAATGCCGCCTTACCGCATTTGACGGACACGGTGCCGTTTTCCGCCTCGACGGTGACGATGCCGTCCGGCATGCGGCGCAGCATCTCGCAGAACAGGCGCGCACCGATGAGCACGCTGCCGGGCTCAGGAATGTCGGCGTCGATGGTGGTATAAATGGCTTTCTTCAGGTCATAGCCGGTGATGCGCACGCTGGCGCCGGCCTCAATGAGCAGGCCTTCGAGCGTGGGGATCGGGCTTTTGGCGGCTGCGGCGCGGGCTGCGGATGCGGCAGCCTGCTGCAGAACGTATTTGTCACAGGAAAATTTCATGATCGGCCTCCTTGATCAGAATCGCTGCGTCTATCCGAAAGATAGAAAGCATAAATTTAGTAGTAGTAGTAGGGGTGTTCGTTTGGTGGAAAACCCACCGAATGCCTTGTGTCAGCGGGAAAAACCGTGTTGAAAAGATTGTGGAAAGGTTGGTAACTTAAAAACTGACGAAAATTGACATTTTCAGAATCCACCGCTTTCCACACGCTTTCCACGTTAGAATAACAGCCGAATGTGGAAATCAGTTTTTCGAGTTGATGTTGCTCGTAATGTCGCGCACGGTGGCGGCGATCTCGGGGTCGGACTTGAGCAGCTCCTCGACCTTGCGGATGGAGCTGAGCACGGTGGCGTGGTTGCGGCCGCCGAATTCCTCGCCAATCTCCTTGAGCGGAAGGTTCGTGAGGTTGCGCATGAGGTACATGGCGATCTGGCGGGCCATGGCGGTCTTTTTGCTGCGGCTCTGCCCGCGCAGGTCGGCGCCGGTGAGTTGGAACGAGCGCGCGGACTCTTCAATAATGACGTCCGGCGTGGGGATATAGGTGCCGGTGCGGATGACGTCCCGGATGGCGCGCTTGACGGAATCGACCGTGATCGTATCGTCGAGAATGTCGCGGTAAGCGGTCAGGCGCTTGACGACGCCCTCGAGCTGACGGACGTTCGAGGTGATGTTTTCCGCAATGTACTGGACGACGTCCTCGGAGAGGATCATGCCGAACTGCGCGGCCTTCGTGCGGATGATGGCCGTGCGCGTCTCGAGATCCGGCGGCTGAACGTCCGCGAGCAGACCGCCCTCGAGCCGGGTGCACAGCCGGTCGTCGAGGCGCTTCATCTCCTTCGGCGGCCGGTCAGAGGTCACGACGATCTGTTTGCCGGCTTCATACAGGCAGTTGAAGGTGTGGAAAAATTCCTCCTGTGTGCTGTCCTTGCCGGCGATGAACTGAATATCATCCATGAGCAGCAGGTCCGCGTTGCGGTATTTCTGGCGGAAGTTCTCGGCCGTGCCGGTGCCGATGGATTTGACCATCTGGTTGACAAACTCCTCGCCCTTGACGTAGGCAATCTTCGCTGACGGATTGTTGTGGCGGATGGTCTGGCCGATGGCGAGCAGAAGATGCGTCTTGCCGAGGCCGGAGTTTCCGTAGATGAGCAGGGGGTTATACGCCTTACCGGGGTTCTGCGACACGGCAATGGCCGCCGCATGGGCGAACTTGTTGCTCGGGCCGACGATGAAGCGGTCGAACGTATAGCCGTCCATCTCCGGCATCTCCTCGGATGACGGACGCTTCTCGCGGTACTCGAGCAGCTCATCGTCCCCGGCGAGCACGACAAGCTCGAACGGGCAGGAGAACAGATCATACAGCACGGCGCAGATTGTCTTTTCAAAGCGCGACTGGATGATGCTGCGCTTAAAATCCGACGTGGTGTGCACAATGAGCGTATTATTATTGATCTCAATGGGGGTGCAATCGGAAAACCAGGTATTGATCGCGGTCTGGGTCAGCTCCTGCGAGAGGCTGTCCATGACAACGGACCAGATATCGGTGAGCGAATTCATGGTGGCCATAGGTTCGGCTCCTTCGATGATTTTTCACTGCGCGGATACGCTGGTATCAGCCCTATCAGTATAGCAAAAATTCATGATTATTTCAACAATAATGTTCGGATTTATTATATAAATAGGTGTAGAATCTGCCGTGCAAAGGATTTGCTTTTCCTGTGCAGGTTGTGGTATGATAAAAAAACACGATTTTTTACATAAAGCAGGTGTTGTTTTGTTCCTGGTCGCGCAGGCCGGACAACTGTTCGGCGATACGGAAGCAGCCGCCCTCCCGGCGTTGTTGGAGAGCGGGCGGCTTCCTGCGCGCATTTCGGGTCTGCCGGCGAGCGCACGGGCGCTGCTGGCGGCGTCGATGCACGCGCAGCTCGATGCGCCGGTGCTGGCCGTGTGTCCGGACGAGGCGGCAGCCGAGCTGTTTCAAAAAGACCTCTCCGCCCTGCTGGGGCAGGACGTGCCGCTGCTGACGGCGCGCGACTATACGTTTTACACGGTCGAGAGCGTCTCGCGCCAGACGGAGCAAAAGCGCCTGAGCGCGCTTTATGCGCTCGCTGCCGGGACGGCGCCGGCTGTGGTGTGCACGGTCTCGGGTCTGCTGCAGCGCGCCATGCCGAAGAAAAAACTGCTGCAGGCGGCCTTTGAAATCCGCGACGGCAGCTCCCTGCCGCCCGAGGACGCTGAGGATGCACTGCTGCGCTGCGGCTATCTGCGCACGGCACAGGTCGAGGGGGCGGGCCAGTTTTCGCGCCGCGGCGGCATTCTGGACTTTTTCTCCCCTGCGTATCCGCAGCCGGTGCGCGTGGAGTTCTGGGGCGACGATGTGGATTCCATGGGCTTTTTCGATCCCGAGAGCCAGCGGCGCACCCAACCGCTCGACAGCTGCCGCATCCTGCCGGCGGCGGAGACGCTGACGCCGCTGTATCCGGGCGGCAGCGCCGCGCTGGGCGAAAAGCTGCAAAAGCTTGCAGACCGCACTGCCGCGAAAAAAGACAACGAAACGGCGCAAAAGCTCGCCGAGGCCCTGCGTGCCGACGGGGAAAAGCTCTGCAATGACTGCGTGCTCCCGGCGGCCGACCGGTATGTGGGCTTCGTGTACGACACGTTTGCCACGGCGCTGGACTATCTCACACCGGAGGCGGCCGTGCTGATCGACCAGCCGGCGCGCTGTGCCGAGCGTGCAAAGGAGTACACCGCGCAGCTGCGGGAAGATGTCGCTCTGCTCGTGCGCAGCGGCACGATGGCCGCACGCGCGGAAACTTTCTACGAGCCGTTTGCCGACATGATGCGCAGAGTCCAGGCCTGGCCCATCGTGCTGGCCGACGGGCTGCAGCTCGGCCGCAGCCCCATCGAGGCGCGCACGCTCGTGAGCCTGACGGCAAAGCAGCTCCCGTCCTACGGTGGCAGCAGTCAGACCGCTGCGGACGATATTGCGCACTATCAGAATCTCGGCTACCGCGTGGTCGTGCTGGCGGGCGATATGCGCCGGGCGCGCATTTTGTGCGAGTTTCTCGACGGTCACGGCATCCATGCCGCGGCGGACGAGCACCCGGATGCGCTGCCGGAACCGGGGCAGTGCCTCGTCACGCCGGGCAGTCTCTCGGCGGGCATCGAGTTTCCGTATGCAAGGCTCGCCATCCTCACGGACACGCAGATCGCTGCGTCCGGTCTGCGGCGCGCAAAGCACAAAAAACAAACGAACCGCGAAAAGATCAACTCCTACACGGACCTCTCCGTTGGCGACCTCGTCGTGCACGAATACCACGGCATCGGCCGCTTTGCGGGCATCGTGCAGATGCCGGTCGACGGTGCGGTGAAGGACTATATCAAGATCAGCTATGCCGGGGCGGACACGCTCTATGTCCCGGCGACACAGCTCGACCTCGTGAGCAAATACATCGGCGCGGGCGAGGACCGGCCCGTGAAGCTGTCCAAAATGGGCGGCACGGAGTGGGCGCGCACGAAAACGCGCGCCAAAGCGGCCGCAAAAAGCATGGCCAAGGAGCTCACCGCGCTCTACGCCGCGCGCAGCCGCACGAAAGGCCATGCCTTCGCGCCCGACAGTCCGTGGCAGACGGAGTTTGAGGAGCACTTCGGCTATCCGGAGACGGACGACCAGCTGCGGTGCATCGATGAGATCAAGGCCGACATGGAAAAGCCCGTGCCCATGGACCGCCTCCTGTGCGGCGACGTAGGCTACGGCAAGACCGAGGTCGCCCTGCGCGCGGTCATGAAGTGCGTGCTCGACGGGCGGCAGGCGGCCATTCTGGTGCCGACGACCGTGCTTGCACAGCAGCACTATCAGACGGCTGTGCAGCGGTTTTACGGTTTCCCGGTCGAGATCCGGATGCTCTCGCGCTTTTGCTCGCAGAGTCAGATTCGTCAGACGCTCGCGGATATGCGCAGCGGCAAGTGCGATCTTGTGATCGGCACGCATAAGCTGCTGCAAAAGAACATCGAGTTTAAAAACCTCGGCCTGCTCATCGTCGATGAAGAGCAGCGCTTCGGCGTGGCGCACAAGGAGCACATCAAGGAGATGAGCCGCGCGGTCGATGTGCTCACGCTCTCGGCCACGCCCATCCCGCGCACGCTGAACATGGCCCTGTCCGGCATCCGCGACATGTCTACCATCGAGGAGCCGCCGCAGGATCGCATCCCGGTGCAGACCTTCGTTATGGAGCACGACTGGAACGTGCTGTGCGACGCCATGCGCCGCGAGCTGCAGCGCGGCGGGCAGGTGTACTACCTGCACAACCGCATTGAAAACATCGAGCGCACCGCCCTGCGCATCTCGAAGATGCTCGACGGCGCGGTCGTAGACGTGGCGCACGGCCAGATGAATGAGGAGCAGCTCTCAACGGTCATGGAGCGCATGGTCACGGGCGAGACGCAGATCCTGGTCTGCACGACGATCATTGAGACCGGTATCGACATTCCGAATGTGAACACCCTCATCATCGAAGACGCCGACCGCATGGGTCTTGCCCAGCTGCACCAGCTGCGCGGGCGTGTGGGCCGCTCGAACCGGCGCGCGAGCGCGTACCTGACGTTCCGGCGCGGGCGCGAGCTGAGCGAGATTGCCGAAAAGCGTCTGAGCGCCATCCGCGAGTTTGCGGAGTTCAACTCCGGTTTCCGCATCGCCATGCGCGACCTGGAGATCCGCGGCGCGGGCAGCCTGCTCGGGGCTGAGCAGTCGGGCCACATGATCGACGTTGGTTATGATATGTACCTCAAGCTGCTGGAGGAGGCCGTACTCGAAGAGCGCGGCGAAAAGCCTGAGCAGCGCGCCGAGTGCGCGGCCGACCTTGCCGTGTCGGCCAACATCCCGGAGAGCTATGTGCCCAGTCAGGAGCAGCGCATGGATCTCTACCGCCGCATCGCGCTCGTGCGCACGGAGGCGGAGGCCGACGACCTCATGGACGAGGTCATCGACCGCTTTGGCGACCCGCCGCCGAGCGTGTACACGCTCGTACAGGTGGCGCTGCTGCGTGCCGACGCGGGCAAGGTCGGCGTGACGGACATTTCGCAGAAAAACGGCTGTTTGAAGTTTCTGCTGGCGCAGTTCGATATGCAGAAGGTATCGGCACTGTACGCCCGGCCGGAGTTCAAGGGCCGCTTGAAGGTGGATGCGGGGGCAAAGCCGGGCGTCATTCTGCGCCTCAAGACCCGCACTCACGTGATCGAACAGGCAAGAGCGTTTGTTTCCGCATGGGCAGACGCCCAGGGAGACCGCGCATGACACCCATGTGCAACGAAACGAAAGGAAGCGTTTGCTGATGAAAACCAGAATCACCGCCCTGCTGCTGGCACTCGTAATGGCCGTGTGCTGCCTGACCGGCTGCACCTCGACCCGCGTGCGCAGCTACTCGGAAGAGAGCAGCGATGCATCGACCGACAAGTATGCTGCCGCACTCGATGCTTACAAGAGCAACAAAAAGGTCATGACCATCAACGGCAGCCCCGTGTACTGGAACGAGTACGCCTATTTCCTGTGCGCCATCATGGCGAACATGGAGCGCTACGGCATGCAGATCACGGACTGGAGCGCGGTCTACAATGAGAGCACGGGTGAGACGTACAGCGACATCGTGACCAAGAGCGTCGTCAACAACATCGCCTGGAACCACCTCATCGAGGTCAAGGCGGCGGAAAACGACGTGGCGTTTGACGCGGCGGGCGAACAGTACGTGCAGGATACGATCGACCAGACCATTCAGAACGTCGTGGGCGACGGCGGCACCGAGGCCGAGCTGAACGAAAAGCTCCAGTCGTACTACATGGATCTGGATCTGTTCAAGTATTTCACCAAGACGCAGTATCTCTATAACGGTCTGGCCAGCAAGCTCTTCGGCGAAAACGGTGCGAACATCTCCGACGAGGACGTGCAGGAATATGCCGAGACCAACAGCTACATGACGGCAAAGCACATCCTCTTCAAGACGACGGACGACAGCGGCACTGCCCTCTCGGACGACGAAAAGGCCGCCAAGAAGCAGCAGGCCGAGCAGGTCGCGGCGCAGGTCAAGGCTGTGACCGATCCCGAAAAGCGCGTGGAGCTGTTTGACCAGCTCATGGAGCAGTACAACGAGGACACCGGCGAGAGCAACTACCCGCACGGCTACTGCTTCACCTCCGGCACGATGGTCACGGAGTTTGAGGACGCCTGCAAGGCGCTCGATACCTACGAAGTGTCCGGCGTGGTGGAGAGCAAGCACGGCTATCACGTCATCCTGCGCATGCCGACGCAGGGTGACGACCTGGTCATGAGCAGCGACGGCAGCCAGCAGACGCTGCGGATGCTCGTGGCGCAGGAGCAGCTCGGCAGCCTGCTGACGGGCTGGGTCGACGAGGCGGACATCAGCTGGGAGCCGAAGTTCAGCAGCATCGACTATGCGGCCGTGTTCACGCCGAAGGAGAGCTTCTGGAAGCGGCTGGACGTGTTCGACTGGTTCGAGAAGTAAAAGCAGCATAAAAAGATCCCGTCATCCGACCCGGATGACGGGATCTTTCTTCTTTTCGTTCAGGCGCGCTTGATCATGCCGGCGATCTTTTTCATGAGACCGGAGCCGAGCTTTTCATCAAAGTAGTTGAGCCAGGCGCGCACGGTGTCGATCGTCTCGGGATCGCCGAGCCAGTGGCGCAGGATGATATTGCGGTCGGTGCTGCGCAGGAGCTTGGCCACCGACACGAGGATGGCGTACACATCGTCAATCTTGCCGAGCAGCGGGAAAGAGTCCGGCACAAAGTCCAGCGGCGAGAGCACATACAGCAGCGCAAGGCCGAGGTCGAGCTTGCGGCTCGAGGGCACATCGGGGTCGAGCATGAGCTTGCAGATAAGGTAGGCAAAGTCCGGCAGCGTCGTGAGATAATCGGCCGCCTTGCTGCCGAATTTCCCGGCCACGAAGCTGTTGGCCTGGTAACGTGCGCGCTTATAAAAGCGGTCAAATGCGTTGTCGTCCATGTAATAGATGTTTTCTTTGGTCATGATCCTGCCTCCTGATGGGAGATGATTGCTATCTATTATAGCGAAAAACCGGCCGGGCTTCAACCGGTTTGTGAAATTTTTCGGAATTCATTGCCAAGCGGGCCGATCCGGCGTATAATGCAGGAGCATTTCAGGAAACGGAGGCTGAGCCTATGATCCGCTTTTTCAACGGCCGCACGCTCACGATGACGGAAGGTGTGTCTGTCACGACGGACGAGGTCTGGACCGATGGGGACAAGATCGCCTATGTTGGTCCCACGCCGGAGACGCTGCCCGCATTTGAGCGGCAGATCGATCTCGGTGGTGATCTTGTCATGCCGGGCTTCAAGAACGCGCACGCGCACGCCGGCATGAGCTTTGTGCGCTCGTATGCCGACGATGTGCCGCTGCAGCCGTGGCTGTTCGAGCAGATCTTCCCGCTCGAGGCCAAGCTCACGCCTGAGGCGGTGTATGCGTTTACCAAGCTGTCCATCCTCGAGTATCTCACGAGCGGCATCACGGCCGGCTTTGACATGTACTATTTCCGCGAGGCCATCGCCCAGGCGAGCATCGACTGCGGCTTCCGCACGGTGCTGTGCGGGGGCGGCGGCAGCGCGCAGCAGCTCGAAGCGGAATACCGCAAATTCAACGCCCTGCACCCGCTGATCTCCTATCAGCTTGGCCTGCACTCGGAGTATACCTCGAGCATCGCCGAGATGACCGAGGCCGGCGAGCTGGCCCGCGCGCTGCACGCGCCGGTGTTCGCGCACAATGCCGAGACCGCGCGCGAGGTGGCCGAGTGCCGCGGCCGCTGGGGCAAGACGCCGACGGAGCTGTTTGCATCCCTCGGCCACTTTGACTACGGCGGCGGCGGGTTCCACTGCGTGCACATGACGGAGCACGATCTGGAGATCTTCCGCAATCGCGGGCTCTGGGCCGTCACGAACCCCGGCTCGAACGCCAAGCTCGCCAGCGGCATCGCCCCGCTCAAGCAGATGCGGGAGCTGGGCATCCATATGGCCATCGGCACCGACGGCCCGTCGAGCAACAACGCGCTCGATTTCTTCCGCGAGATGTATCTGGCCGCCGTGCTGCAAAAGCTGCGCTGCGGCGACGCGGCCGCCCTCCCGGCGGACGACGTGCTGTATATGGCGACGGTCGGCGGCGCGCAGGCCATGGGCCTGACCGACTGCGACGTGCTCGCCCCCGGCAAGCAGGCGGACCTGATCGTCATCGACCTGCAGCGGCCGAACATGCAGCCAGTGCACAACGCGGCGCGCAACCTCGTCTACAGCGGCTCGAAGGAGAATGTGCGCCTGACGATGGTCGCCGGGCGCGTGCTGTATGAAAACGGCGCGTTTTTCGTCGGCGAGCCGGTGCAGGACATTTACCGCGCTGTGGACACGGCCTTCGCCGCCATGCGTGCGGCGCTCTGATCGATTTTCCTGCGGGCTGCGGGGCGGCGCACGCCGCCTGAGGTGATATGCCCGAAACGATAAAAAGTCCCGGAAACTATGGTTTCCGGGACTTTTTGCTGCCCTGCGGGCTTTACGCTTTTGTTTCTAGCACTTTCACGCCGTGCATGATGATCTCGCCGGCAAGCACGGCCATCTCTTCGGGCGTCTGCTTCATGCCGTTGTCGATCCACGTGAGCGCGAGCGACATATTGCCCGACACGATGAACGAGCAGAAGTAGTCGAGCATCTCGGGGTCGTTCGGATAGTAATACGCGAGGAAGTCATACAGGAATTCGTCGCGCAGGATGTGGCAGATGCGGTCGGTAAAGGCAATGTCGCCGTTTTTGCCGAGCAGCACGTGACACAGATCCGAATTTTGCTGGATGAACTGGTACAGCTCCATCAGGTACGGGTAGGTCTTGCCCTCGGAGTCTTTCGCGTTGTGCCGGCGGCACACGGCGACCAGCCCGTCCGCCAGCTCATCCTCAAGGCTGGACAGCAGGTCGTACACATCCTTATAGTGAATATAGAAGGTGCCGCGGTTGATGTCTGCAATCGCGGCCAGTTCGCGCACGGAAATGTCCTTGACGCTTTTTTCCGCCATGAGCTTCATCAGAGCAAGCCGAAGCTGCCGTTTCGTCTTTCGCACTCTGCGGTCTACAACTTTTTCTTCCATTCGCCGATTCCTCCTACCTGTTTTTTGTGATCTTTACATACATGATACCACCAAAACGAACAATAATCAACATTTCGTTGCGTAAAAATTGTGATTTTTTTCGAAATTTTCACGAAGTTTTCAAGAAAAAGCGGACAGAGTGGTGAATAATCACATTTTAGTTGCTCATCTGGCCTGCAATTTGGTGACCAGGCGGGCATCGGAAAACGCAGTGGCAAAATGGCGCGCGATATGCTATGATGGGGGCAAACCCCGAAAAGGAGCACAAGAACATGTTTGAAAACGGAACGTTCGCGGTCCTCGGCCCGGACGGAAAACAGGTGCAGTGCGATGTGCTGTTTACCTATGACTGTGAGGACAACGGCCGCTCGTACGTCGTGTTCACGACCGGCGAGGGTGCGCAGCAGCGGCTGTTCGCCAACCGGTATGACACGCGCGCCGATGGCCAGCTGGCGCTGCTCGCGCTCGAAAACGAGCAGGAATATGCCATCATCAAGCACTGCTTTGCCGAGCTCAAGGCGAAGCTCGCCGAGCAGGCTGCGGCAGAGCAGGCGGCACAGGCCGCCGCACAGGAGGGCGAGCCCGAAGCATGACTGACCCGTTTCACCCGCTGAGCGTGCGGGACATCCCGATGCTCACGCGCTATTTTGCCCGGCAGGATACCCGCCTGTGCAATGCCTCGGCCGGCGCGGCCGTGCTCTGGCAGCCGTATTTTCAGGACGCGGCGCTCGAACTGGACGGCACGCTGCTGCTGCGCGAGCAGTTTCCCGGTCTCGGCACGGTGTTTTCCACACCGATCGGTGAGTGTGTGGGAAACGCATACGATTTTCTCGTGAAATATTGCCGTGAAGTGGGGAAGCCCCTGCAGTTTTTCCCCGCTACGGCATCCGATGTGGAAAACCTGCGTGCGCGCTTCGGCGCTGTGGAGGTCACGACGGTGCGCGACTGGTTCGACTATCTCTACGACGCGCAGGACATGGTGACGTTCCACGGCCGGCGCTTCAACGGCCAGCGCAACCACATCCACCACTTTCAGCGCCTGTACCCGGACTGGGCGTTCGAGCGCGTCACGGAGGAGAACCTGCCGGAGGTGTGCGCGTTTTTTGACGACTTCACCCGCCGCTACCATAAGGACAGCGACAGTGCGCAGGCGGAAGAGGGCTGCGTGCGGGAGTTCCTGCGCGATTTTGCCGCCTACGCCCCGCTCGCGGGACTGCTGCGCGTGAATGGGCGCGTGGCCGGTTTTTCCGCCGGGGAGATCGTGGGCGACACGCTCATCATCCACATTGAAAAGGCGGACATTGCCTACGAGGGCATCTATCAGGTGCTGGTCAACGAATATGCCAAGTGCTTCGTCACGCCCGACGTGCGCTACATCAACCGCGAGGAAGACGTGGGCGACGAGGGGATACGGCGCTCGAAGGAATCGTATCACCCCGTGCGCCTGCTCGAAAAATATCTGGTACGCATTCCGGCACAGCCGGAGAAAGGAGAAACGATCATGCAGGAAGTCTATGAATTTCTGAAAAAGTGCGGCACGTATTATCTCGCCACCGTCGATGGCGACCAGCCGCGCGTGCGCCCGTTCGGCACGGTGAATCTGTTCGAGGGCAAGCTCTATATCCAGACCGGTAAGGTCAAGGCCGTCTCGAAGGAGATGGCGGCCAATCCCAAGGTGGAGCTGTGCGCGTTTGACGGCGAGACCTGGCTGCGCGTGAGCGCGACGGCCGTGGAGGACGACCGCGTGGCGGCTGTTTCATGGAACACTGCTGACGGCTTTGCTGCTGCGTTAAATGCTTTCGTTGGTCAGAACTACGGTGCAAAGAAACCAGACCGTATTCGGAAAGGATATAATATTTCATTTAAAATCCTCGCTGTCTGGGGACTCATTGTAACCGGTGCTTTCGTATTCCTGCCAGGACCGATTGCTTCCCTTTTCTTCCACGAAAAAGATGTTCTGGCGATTGCGATCAACTATCTGATCATCATCGGATTCAGCGAAGCATTTATGTGCGTGGAACTGATGACGATCGGAGCGTTGTCCGGCCTTGGCAAGACAAAACTGTGCAGTGTGATCAGTATTACGGCGACCTCTATGCGTATTCCGTTAGCAATGGTTTTAAGTCGTACCTCATTAGGTCTGGATGGAATCTGGTGGGCATTGACGCTGACCTCCGTAGCGAAAGGAATCATCTTCTATCTGACCTTCCGTTATCAGATGCGTGAAAAATGTTGACGGGATCTTTTACAAGATGTTAATCTGTAATAAATAGAAAAGACTAGAATGAAAGGAGAGTGCGGTATGAACGGATTAGGATATGTGCCGGTTTGTAGCAGCAGTTGTTGTTCAAAAACAGCAATTTTATCACTTTACGGGACTACTGTGCTCTTTTTTAAGTAACAGATCCGTTTATGCAGGAGGTTTTGACCCATGGTGTTCACATTTAAGAATCAGTACTTGCAGGGCGTATATGATAAGACTGCAAAGTGCTACGCAAATGAACCAGAATTTTTACAGGCTGTTGGCGAAGTACTGCAGTCTCTGGAACCGGTTGTTGCAAAGGATCCGTCCTATGAAACAAACGGCGTTATCGACCGGATCGTAGAACCGGAACGGATGATCAGCTTCCGTGTTTCTTGGGTAGATGATAATGGTAAGGTACAGGTAAACCACGGCTATCGTTGCCAGTTCAACTCTGCAATTGGCCCGTACACCGCCACGACACGACGCACAACAAACCAAATAGAGAGCAGAATGTTCTTCTTTCACACACCCATTAAATAATTTTCCTGAATCTGCTTGACGAATATTACGGTTAGTGATATATTTATTACA
>OGWY01001983.1_pt1 | contig 15335 bp, 15 predicted proteins | sample 1576121 | NCBI WGS metagenome assembly OGWY01 (sample SAMEA3541543, study PRJEB24748) | human gut metagenome | biome: human gut; feature: human-associated habitat; material: faeces | place: China | collected 2012 | reverse complement strand
ACACCGGCGAGCGCCGGCAAAAGAAAATTAGAAAAAAGAAGTATCTGCTTATGGATGTAGTATATCGTAAAGTTATAGACTATGCAAGGTTTATTTTGTTTAATTAAAGCCTGCATACCAATAAATTAAAATGTCAAAGGTAAAGATTCCTTAAGCTATCCGGTTTAAGACTTTACCTCTGACACTTCTGTTTTGTTTATGGAATATATGGCTCCCAAATCTGAGTGATTACTCCCTCATTTTCTATAAAATAATAGAAAATGTTTTTTTCCCTTGTAAGATGTTCTTGAAAACGTTCCCATGTTACAGATGTACTTGCAAAATTCCCATCCAATATAATGTACTGCGTATCTTGCGATATAGTATATTCTGACTCTTTCTCAGAAACATTGGTAAATTCTATATAGGTATCCCTGTCTACTTCTTCTGCTTTGTATAGGGATACTCTTCCTTCCTCGCAAGATGCAATTTTACCACATATTTTATTTCCCTTTTGGAATTCCGGTTCTACATAACAATCAGATGTAGGTGTAAATAAAAATCCATAGATATATCCTAATTCTTCTTCTGACTTTCCGTCCGACACAACGATAGAAAATACCTTGACCTTTTCGCCATATCTTTCTTCTTCTCTCTCTTTCGGAGATTGTAATTCTATATTTTCCGGCTGCATTGCCATGAGAAAGAAATACTGATATCCGTTTACATCCAGAATTGCATTATATCCATCATGTTCCCCTGTTACCAGAGAATAATCTGTAAGTGGTTTTTTATTATCCTCCGGTTCTGACTCGCCATATAAAATCTCCCCTCCTGTATTTTCCGCATTTCCATCTTGATTTCCGCTTTCACTTTCTATAGTATTGCTTTCTTCTGTGTTTTTCACAGGTTTATCATTTTCTATTCCACATCCTGCTATGATGGTAGCACAAACACACAATATACATAAAGTGGTTTTCTTCATGATAGCCTCCTCTGCCAAAATGTTTCGGACGAGCCTCCTTCACTTCCTTGGACACGTTTTTTTCAGGATTTTTCATTATTCCATTCTTTGATTTCACCTGATTCCATTTTATATACTTTATCCGCTAATTCCATTATATCATCATTGTTATGACTTGACAACAATATCAATGCTCCCCTGTCTCTTTCCTGTTTTATAATAGTCCTGATCTCATTAACTCCATTTTCGTCTAAGGAATTTGTAGGTTCATCCAAAAAAATAATATCCGGTTTCTCCATAATTGCCTGTGCAATAATAAGCCGTTGCTTCATTCCCAGTGAGTATTTTTGATATATTCTTTTATCCTGTGGATTTAGGCCGACTCTTTGGAGGGTCTTTACTACATCCTCTTCCCCCACCTTATGATTTATATTTGCCAGATAGAGTAGATTTTGTTTTCCTGTCAAGTTAGGATATAGTCCTGCATTTTCCAGTACAATTCCCTGATTTGGCATTACTGAAAAATCTTTGTGCAATACTTTTCCATCCAATCTTTGTCAGTTCTTCCATTATTGTTTTCTCTTGTTTTGTATCAAACTACCTGTCTTATTCATAACAAATTCAGGTGACGTCTGCAACAATCTGGCATATATGACATAAAATAGGCAAAATTAACATATCTTTTCTCTTTTAAGCTCGAAAAATACGCACCATGAATTTGCCCAGCCAAATAAAAGCTTTTTAGTGAATGCTATTTGACGAAAACGGAAACGACTACCTCTCATTCAGATAAAGCTGCACACGGTTCTGGAGTTTTTCAGCCGCCTCTTCTGCCGAAATGTCACCGGCAAAATACGGTTCCAGTTCTTCTTCCACCATACCCTCAAGCTGGTTTATATAGGCATTCTGGGGTTCTGCATGGTCGATTATATAATAAATCTGCCCTACCATGTCCTCCGTATAAGGCAGTTCCCCCAGATATCTGACATTATCCGCATCCCGTTCCTCTGCCACACGTATCATTCCTTCGTAGGCGCTTTTCACCACGGGAAAGGCTCCTTCCTTTGCCAGCATGGTTGTGGACATGCCGTCATCCTGTGACTGGGCAAAATTGTAGGACGCATATTTTTCCTGTTCTTCTTCCGAAATAAGAAACCGCAGAAATTCTTTCGCCCCCTCTGCTGCTTCCGAACCTGCCCTGAGGTAAATACTGTCTGTGGACACATAAATACCATTGCCGTTTTCCTTCGGATAACCGATAAGGGAGGCCTTGCCGCCAAAATAGCTGAAAATTTCCTTAACCCGGCGCAGTTCATCAAATCCCATAAAGGTCATATAGGCAAATGCATCTTTTTCTGCCCTTCCGGTATCTGCATATTTCTTTGCAAACTCCAGGATTTTCAGGAAGTCCGGTGAGGACAGGTCACACTTCCCGTTCTTCCAGTCTATGTAAGCGGTATTTTTTTCGTCAGCCAGCACATAGTTTAAGATAATACCGGTGCCGCCTACATTCTCCTGTACGATTTCCGCACCGGACTTTTCCACAAGTCCCACAAAATCCTGTAAGGAAAGAGTCTGTCTGTCCCCCACTTCCGCCAGGTAACCCTTTTCCACATATCCATCAATATCTGTAAGAAGTGCGTTCCCTATTAAATCCGGTCCTTTCCCGGTTCCCAGGGCAATCTGTACCTCCTGACTGAAAGATGCCCTGTCGTCAATACTTTCCGGCAGCTGCAGGGTAATATGGTATTTTTCGCTCCGCCTATTGAACCGAGCTATGGATTTTGCAAGAGCAGCATTTCCCACAAGGTCCGCATAGATAATTTCCTTCTTTTCGGGAAGGAAATCCACCTCCGTCATAGAAAGTCTGGTAATACAGTTATCCATTTCCACCAGCAGGGAAAGGCTCCCCTCTTCCGTCTGTCCCATGTCATACATGAAGCTCATAATGTACCCGTTTTTCACAAAACCAAATACCTTCCGGAGAGTGCCGTCCGTCAGCCGGAACAGGTTCTGTGTGTCTGCAAGATAAACGGTTCCGTCCCCTGCCATAACTGCCTTATAATCCGATGCCAGTTCTTCCAGGTTGTCCTCTGCCGTTATTTCTCCTGTGCTTAAGCTGCCAATTACGGGTCTGAGTTTCAGATTGGTACCATACCAGTAAACATCTTCTCCGGCATTTCCCTGCATAATGCCATAAACTGTTCCGGGAACCTCCACTGTCCGGGAAAGTGTTCCTTCCGCATCATAGCACCGTACCGTTTTCTCCTCTGCCGAATACAGATACAGTCTTTTCTCCTTATCAAGAAACCATTCATAATCCCCGGCTATTTCCTGCTCTATTTCCGGAATGGCATACAGAATATGCCGGAAACCGTTTTGGTCTGTTTCGCACAGATAGCCCTCCACATCCGGAATATACGCATTGGTATACAGCTTATCGTCAAGAGAACGGTACACATTCTGCATGCCGTAATAAGTTACCCCGTCAACCTCTGCCTTATAATTGTTGTTTGTGGCGTCAAAGGTAACCCACTCACCTGCAGTACTGTCGTAAATCTGGGTATAGAAGTACCAGTTCTCATAATTACCACTGTACCCCCGGTCGCTGCACACCACTATATCTCCTGCCTGAAAGACATCATAATACCAGCACTTTTCCCCGTTCGGGAGTGACCTCGCCGGGGGCAAAACTCTGAATTATGTGCTGGCACTCGCTTCGGCTTCGTCCTGTGCCGACACACTCTCGGATATTTTTGAATTGTTCTGATGCTCCACATGGAGTAGATACGCACAAGTTGCTAACAACATATTTGCGGTCTGCGGTTTTGTCTGGGTTGCAGATATAAGCAATTGCACCGTATGTTCCCGTGTGGATCGTATGGATACGAGTAACCGCCATATTTCTTCTAACCTCGCTTTCATATCGGCAATATCTTCATCGTAAAGCTTACCGCCTTTGTTGACACGGTGAGCTACCTGATTGAACGAATTGGAGATAGACGAGATGTACCTCGCTATCTGCTTTATGTCCTCGGTATCTTCCTCAACATTCATGACAGTGAGTGCAGAATATCTGCAAAAATCTCCACGGCTCTTGAACGATGTTTCAGCATATCGGCGGTTGATCGCTTCAAGCTCTGCGTCATTCACACGGAATGTAATCAGGTGCTTGCGGACTTCGCTCGGCTCAGTGTCCTGCGGTGGTGATTCTCCCTCGACATTTTCTGGCGGTTCGGTGAAATCCACCTCGCCCGATTCCGTGACTTCGAGCATTGGAACAGGCTCGGCAGCGGTGTCCTCTGTGGCGGTCGGCTCGTCACTTTCGGACTGCAAATCTTCCTGCATTTCCTCCGCATAAGTGTGGGCAAGTTCCTCTGCAAGCTCCTCGACTTGCTTATGCTTGAACAGCTTTGCAAGGAAACCTTTTTCGGGCTTTTTGAATATTGACATTCTGATGTCCTCACTTTCTCGGCGGTTCTGCCGCCGTTCTTCGATTGCTCCTGCAATCGCTCTCAGGGGTCTTAGGGGAATTTTCCCCTGACAAGCCGTATAAAGTTTACGATTTTCCATAATCGTAATACTTTATACCGTGCTTGTGTGAAAATTGAACGGGCGTTCCACGCCCTCACTTGTTTTTCGCCGCTTCACGGCTATTTTTCACGCTCCTGCGTGATTGGAGCTATGCGACTTTTTATCTGTACTGCACGGCTCTGATAGTATTTTACTGGGGTTCAGCGCAGTTACTATGCTGGGTGGGCGGCAGTCTGGTGAAACCTTCCGCTCGGCTCTCCCTGAGCCGATTTTGAATGTCGATATACTTATCGTTACATTCATTTTTCTGCCCTGCCTGACCGCCCATGAAAATACCCCTTCACTTATCTACCGTGAAATTTGAGGATTTGCTCATGATTTTCCGAAAAGTTTACAGTTTGTTCATGATGATTCTCCCTCTTGCATAGTTTCAACATGGGATTTCTGTTGATGATGACGGTGATTTCGGAGGGAAAATTTCTCGAAAATAGGATTGAACTTTTGTGGGCAGTGTGGTATAATGGAAGGTAGGTGTAGGCACTCGGCTTGCTCATGAAGATTGATTTTTAAGGAGTAGTATTCAGATGAAAAAAGCATTTAAGATAATTGGAAAGGTACTACTTGTAATCATAATATTACTAATCATTTTCTTGCTAATAGTGTTCACATACAATAAAATTATGATGAATAAGGAAAAGGCACTATTGGACGAACCTCTTGGCGAAATGATAGAGGTTGACGGACACAATATGTGCATATACTCTGAAGGAGAAGGTAAACATACATTAGTATTTCTTTCAGGTTCAGGAACTGCTTCTCCTATACTTGATTTCAGAAGTCTTTATAGTTTGTTAGTTGATGATTATAGGATAGTAGTTGTTGAAAAATTCGGCTACGGTTTCAGTGATGTAGTAAATACTGAGAGGTCATTTGATACAATACTAAGGCAGGACAGAGAAGCTCTTTCAAAGGCTGGAATTGATGCTCCATTTATCCTCTGCCCTCACTCAATGTCTGGACTTGAAGCGATACTTTGGGCACAAGAATATCCAGATGAAGTCGAAGCAATTGTAGGTCTTGATATGTCTCTGCCACGCTCTTATGACAACTTTAATTTTTCAAAAACAGAACGGTTTGAAAAAATTGCGGCTATTGGACGGGAACTGGGGATCGTCAGATTTTACTATTCTGACAGTTCACTTCCTCAAGGACTTTTAGAAGATGATAAAGATTTATACAGAGCAATAGCCTGTAAAATAGCTGTAAACGATGACGTTATAAATGAAGGTCTTGCTATCCCCGATGCCGTCAAAAAGATCGACGGAGCGCCTAAGCCTGATATACCAATGTTAATGTTTGTATCTGACGGAAAAGAAACAGGCATTGAAAAGTGGTCGGAGATACAAAAAGAGTATGCTTCTGAACTGTCAAATGCAACTGTTGTTGAACTTTATTGCGGACACTATGTTCATAATTATAAGCAGGAGCAAATAAGTGAAGAAATGAAAGAATTTATTGAGAATATCAAGTAATAGTTTTTGACTTTCGCAGTTGTCTATAAATCGAATATTTCCACAAAATGCAGAGCAACACCAGTTCTGCATTTTTATTTTCCCCATAACATTTTCACGATAAGAAAAGTTTTATGGCGCACCCAAGTTCATGCGCACTGCGAATAGACTTTCACCCCGAAAGTGCGCTATAATTTTAGTATGGGGCTGGAAGTTCAGCTCGACTAAAATTTCAGAATGGTGGTGATGATATGGCTACAACTTCTATCGCTGACAAGCTGGCGAAGCTCGAGATGCTCTCAATCAGGAGCATATCACACCTCCGCTTGATTACAAGTACGACAAGCTCGGCAGGACTTATCCGCTGTATTCGCACCACCTGTGGAATGCTCAGACGATAAGGCGTATTCTGGACAATCAGATGTACCTCGGTAAGCTCGTTCAGATGAAAGAAACCACGGTAAGCTACAAGAATCACAAGGTTATCCGCAACGATGAATCTGAGTGGGTGATCGTTGAAAACAATCATGAGCCTATCATTTCTCAGGAACTTTGGGATAAGGTGCGTGAGCGTGACAGATCGGTGAGCCGTGGCAGGATCACAACGGAGAGGATCACAAGTCCGCTTTCGGGTTTGTGCTACTGTGATAGCTGTGGTGCTAAAATGAAAATGAAGAAAACACCTGAAAGCAAAAGTCCTTATTCTTACAGATGTGGGCTTCACGTCCGCTACGGCAAGAGCTTCTGCACCTCGCACAACATTCGTGGAACTATCCTTGAACAGCTTATCCTTGAGGATATTAGGAGACAGATCGACTTCGTTACCAATGACGATAAGGCAAGGGCGAAATACCTCGCCAGAAAGCAGGGCAACATTGCTCTTGTAATGGCGGAGGATAACAAGCGTAAGCGTGAGATCGAAAAGCGACTTGATGACCTCGGAAAGCTGATGCAGAAAATCTATGAGGATAGAGTGCTTGGCAATATGCCCGACAAGGCTTGTGCAGAGTTGCTCGAACAGTATCAGCAGGAAAAAGAGGACTTGCAGGCTGAGCTTAATGAACTGCGTAAACGCTTCGACGGCTACAAGCGTGAGGAAGAAGATGTTGACGAGTTTATCCGCCGTCTGAAAAGCTATGCAGGTGCTGAGGAGCTTACAAGACAGATGTGCCTGGAACTTATTGAGTATGTGACCATTGACAAATATGTGGATATGAAAACTCAGCGTGACATTCACATTTACTACAAGCTGATTGACAAACCGCTTAGGGATAAAACGAATGCCCTTGCTTAATGCAGGGGCAAATATCCCGAAATCCGCAATATACCGCTAAAAGCCGTATGGCTATTTTTTTGAAATCAATACCCAGTCCATATAGGTCTGTTATCCCCTTCCCTGAGGTCAATCTGGGAAATCGGGTCCGGAAATGCCACCTCTTCCACCGAATAAAGTACTTCCAGTTCGTCCGTATTCCCATCCTGTCCGGCTGCGTGTCCTGCGTCTTCCGTACTTCCCGCTTCTGCCGTCTGTCCCTCCGTTGCTCCCACGGACTGTTCCGTCATTCTGTCGTTTGTACTTTTCAATCCGGTACATCCGCCGAGGAGCAAAGAAACAAGTACCAGGGTTGTGACAATCTTTCTAAACTTCATGTTTGCCGGTCTCCTTATTGATTGATTTGATGTTAAATCCATAGGTAATGTTATCTGTGCTCCGCATCCACATCTGTAGATATCCAAAAAAATACGACATAAAATAGATTGAGTCAGTGCATAATTCTCTTGTAATGTTATTGTACTCGTGTAGAGTGTTGTCGTCAAGTGTCGTACTGCATTGAGCTGATGTTAAAGTTATATTGCAATGTTAAGTATATGTATGTGATAACAAAACTGTCTCGTAAAAAATATTTGAAGAAAACGGAAAGTTCTGCGTTTATATTTATTTTTCAGTAGTAAAAAATGCCGTATTTATGCGGCTTTTGGCGTTTCGCAAATGCCTATTATAAGATTTTATAAAAGGAGCCGGAGGCATCGCCTCCGGCTCCTTCATCTTCTTTTTATATCATACTCACTTTTATCTTTTGCATGACTTTATGCACAGGATGGTACAGCACCAGCATGACAAAGAAATTGGAAATGCCATGCAGGATATCGTAGGGAATGCCTGCCACCCACCAGTTGAATGCCATGATAAGACCGCTTTTGATGCCGCCTCCCACAGTGCCGATTACGATATAGGGCAGGGAACAATATGCCCCAAACAAAAGACCGTAAAACCCGGACAAAATGGCAAACACCGGCATGGAGTCCTTTTTTTTGAAGAGCAGCACCAGCAGTGCCAGTGTGGGCCAGATATACAAATACATAATGACCCACACATTCACACCGTAGATACTCACTTCAATCAGGATAAACACCAGTATGGAATAAATCACCTTCGGTCCGAAAAACAGACTGAACATGATAATCCAGAAGGTAACCAACTCCACGTTGGGCACTGCTGCCAGCGCCAGTTTGCTGACCTCGATTACTGCCGTCATCATACCAATCAGTGCAATATCCCGTACACTTACCTGAAATGGATTTTTTTTCTTTTCCATTTAATGAGAAATCCTATTCTGTATATTTCTCGTACTGAAGAGTATAGGTATCACCGTCTGCAACAGGCTGGCTGTCCACACCGTAGTTGCCGTAAGCACCGTTCACATAAATGCTCCAGTAAGCTCCGTCTGCATTGTAATCAGCGGTCAGACCGTTTACAGTTTCCAGATACAGACCATAGTCGCTCTCGCTGCCTGAGAAAGTAAGACCGTCAGCTTCTTCCATTGCCTGCTTTAAGTACTCCGCATCGGTGTTCAGATTATAAGTTGTCTTGGTTCCCTGGTCATCTACCACTTCAATGGTAATTGCCTTTGCTCCCTTGGTGGGCTTTTCACGGAATACAAAGAATACTACTGCCAAAACCGCAATTACGGCTACCAGTGCCACGATTCCGATAATAAGACCCTTTTTTGATTTGTTATTTTGTTCTGCCATTTTCTTCTCCTCCTTGGCGTTTTTACGAATACAGAATGACAAAAAACCCTTCATGCATGAGCAGAAGGGATTGGAGAATTTAGTGTACCTGACCAATTCCTCGTGGTTATTTCGTACCAAATCCCAGGCAGGTCTCCTGACTCTAAGATCCTCGCCCCGCATCCGTCTTCCCAGGCTTTCGCCCAGTGACTTTGCATGCTGCAGCACCCATGAAGCCCATTGCTTCCTGTTTTACAGCCTTGCCGTGCGGAACTCCCTTAATACAGTGACGAGTTCGTGCAGGCCTCTCGCCTGCTTCCCTTTTCACCGGATCCGAAGTTTGCCGTTTCCACCATCTGTTCCCTTACGGTGAAACCGCTTCCGCTCCTATCCGACACCTGAAACCGTCCATATTCGTGTTATTTTTTGTACCGTGCAAGTGTAGCACACCTTTCTTAAAAATGCAAACCTTTGGTTTACTCTCCGGAAACTTTATGATAGAGTAAAAATAAAAACGTTACCATTATCTACCTACTATAAACAGAAAAGAGAGGATATTTTATGCGCTATCAAAATCCCATCATCAAAGGCTTCTATCCCGACCCGAGCGTCTGCGCGGCAAACGGACATTTTTACCTTGTCAGCAGTTCCTTCCAGTTCTTCCCGGGCGTTCCCCTGTTTGAAAGTGACGACCTGGTAAACTGGACGCAGATTGGACATGTTCTCACCCGGAAAAGTCAGGTTATGCTGGAGGACATCAACAGCTCCGGCGGTGTATTTGCTCCCACCATCCGTTTCCACAAGGGCCGTTTCTACATGGTAACCAACAACAATACCACCCAGGAAAATTTCTATGTATATACCGATGACATTCACGGAGAATGGTCCGATCCCATCGTGGTAGACCAGGGCGGCATTGACCCCTCTCTCTATTTTGAAGATGACCGCTGCTTCTTTATCAGCAACGGCAATGATGAAAATGGCAAAGGCTGTGTCATGCAGTGTGAAATTGAAGTTTTCACCGGCAGAAAATTAAGTGAATCCCGTCCCATCTGGTCCGGCAGCGGCGGCCGTTACTTAGAAAGCCCCCATATGTATAAAATCGGAGACTATTACTATCTTATGGCAGCCGAAGGAGGCACCGAATACGGACATATGGTAACCTATGCAAGAGCAGAAAATATATGGGGACCTTTTGAAAATTATCCGCAAAATCCGGTACTCACCAACCGTAACAAGGCTCCTTTCATCATCCAGGGCATCGGTCACGGTGATCTGATACAAAATCATGACGGTAACTGGTATATTGTAACCCTTGGCTTCCGCCAGATTGGCGTATGGCAGCCTTATCATCATCTGGGCAGGGAAGTCTTTTTAACCCCCATAACCTTCCATGAGGACGGCTGGTTCACCGCCGGCAATGACGGTACAACAGACGAATCCTATGAAATTCCCGGCAGTTTTACCCAGCATGAAAAGAAACGCTACACATTTGACAATACGGACTGGAATTTAGACTGGTGCTATTTACGGCATCCGCATATGGAAAACTATGATTTCCCAGAAAACGGACTTACCCTGAGGGGCACCTCCACCACCTTAAACGAAGCCAAATCTCCTACCTTTATCGGTTTAAGGCAGCGTGATTTTATTATGAACCTTTCCGTGGAAGTGGACCTGAAGGAAGGCGAAGCCGGCATCACTCTCTATATGGATGAAAACGAGCATTATGAGCTGGCGCTCTGCCGGACGGAAAAAGGGCTGGAGGCTATGCTCCGGTTAAATATCGGCGGCATTCACCATGTGGAAACCATGCTGCCTGTATACGGTGACAAATTTACTCTTTCCGTGGAAGCGGATGCACTGGAATACCGCTTCTATGTGATTACGGACGATGCCACCGTTTACCTTGGCAAGGGCTTCACCAAATATCTTTCAAGCGAAGTTGCCAGCGGCTTTACCGGCGTAGTGATGGGACTTTATGCCGTGGCCGGAGAAGCGGACTTCCGCGAATTCAGCTGTATTTACGGATAGGATTTATGAATAAGGAAGAAATTATGAGACCGGTCTTTATTGACATTGACAATACCCTGCTTGATTTTGATGCCTACGTGAAGCAGACCATGCAGACCGGCTTTGCCCACTTTGGATTAAAGCCTTATGAACCATACATGTTTGAAGTCTTTACAGAGGAAAACAACAGATTGTGGCATCAGATTGAACAGGGTACCCTTACTTTTGATGAACTGCATAACATACGCTGGTGCAATATTTTTCATTCCCTGCACATTCCTTTTGACGGTATTGTCTTTGAAGACTATTTCCGGAAAGCTATCTATGACAGTGCAATTCCGGTAGACGGTGCTTATGACATGCTTTCTTATCTTAAGGAGAAGTATGTGCTATGTGCCGCAAGCAACGGCCCATATGCCCAGCAGCTCCACCGTCTGGAGATAGCGGATATGCGAAAATACTTTTCCTACATCTTTGTTTCCGAAAAGGTCGGTGTTTCCAAGCCGGCCACCGGATTTTTTGACTATGCTTTCCGGGAAGTCAATCAGTCAGAAAACGTCTTGTCTTCCTCTCATCCTCTGACTGCTTCCGATGCTGTCATCATCGGCGATTCCTTAACTTCTGACATGGAGGGAGGACTTCGTTACGGCATGAAGACCTGCTTCTATCGCCGAAATCCTGGGATAAAGGTACCGGACAGTATTGACTGGGTCATCGATAATCTGCGGGATGTGCGGAAGATATTATAAAGAAGAGCCCTGAAACTTCCTGTATAAAACAACCAGAAGGCTCTCAAGAATTTGAAAGCACATAGCCCATAGCATGACATTGCCTATACAATATGGAACATAGTATATAAGCATCAGCAGGATCACTATGACTGTAAGGGATTTGCTTTTAAATCTCATGCACTGTGCTTCTCCATAGATTGTTCTTTGATCCGAAATCAAAGGCAGCTCTTTCCAGATCAGGAATAATCCCAAAAGGAGTATAGGACAAAATGTATAGCCATTAACAGAAATCTTCGCGGATAAAAGAATTATAGTTTCAAACGTCAAAAAAGATTGCATCCAACATCCCAGAATTGTTTTTCTGTGACTTCCTCCTAAAAATATACGCAGTGAAGCTATTGTTATAAAAGCCGTAATAAATTCTGCCCATCTTCTCTGCACAAGAAAAAAGACTGTCAGCACTGCTATTTTTCCTGCTTCATTTAAGAGGCAGGATAAACTATATAGTATAAGTGCTGATTTCTTTTCGTCATTTTTATCTATCTTCAGTTTTGACATAAGAAGCGAGGCCAAGAAGTTGTTTGCCCTATCCCACAATAAAAATACGTGCAAATATATTCCCTCCCAAGCTGATAAATAAACAATGTTATAGAGTAATCTTTATAATCTTGATTATTTCTTTATAATTTGTTAAAATCATCATCAAGAAATGTACATGGGGTAACTCTATGCAAAACGTCCTAATCGTAGAAGATAATCTTATACAGCTTAATATGTTATGTGAATGTATAAAAAAAGAATATCCGGGCTGGATTGTGCAGTCCGCCTGCAGTTATCATGCTGCAGAGCATCTACTTAACGAGTCCGTTTCCTTAAACATCCCTTTTACATTATTGTTGCTTGATGTCCAACTGTCTGGCGGAAGTACGGATCGCGGAGGTTTTTTTCTTGCAAAAAAAGCCCGTAGATTCCCCTGCTATTATCGTGTCCCCATCCTTTTTCTTACTGCACTTTTCCATGAAGAATCCTTTGCTCTCTCTGAATTCCACTGCTACAACTATATTTCAAAGCCTTATACAGACAAAGATATTCTCTTTCAGCTGGAGCAGATGCTTCTTACCGGTTATTTGAATCAGACTATCGAACTGACCGATACCAATCGAATTCTTCACAGAATATCTCCAGAGGATATTTACTATATTGAGTCACAAGCTCATACCCTTCTTGTTTTTACCACAAAGGGTAAAATCAATACCAGGCAATATACCTTGGTACAGTTAGCTTCCATACTGGATTCCAACTTTATAAGATGCCATAAAAAATACATTATTAACAGAGACTACGTGCAATCCTACGATCGTATATCACAGTATGTGCGAATAAATGGCACATCCATTTCCATAGGAAGAACCTATATAAAAAAAGTAGATGAGTGCCTGTTATGCATGAAAGGGGAATAGATTATGTTTATTTCATATATTACATCATTTTTAGAATTCATATGTTATTATATTTTCATGAAGGCATATGTCTCTAAATCCCACATTCCCACAAAAACTGATCTTTTTGCGGCCATTATAATTCCTCTTATTCTAAGCATCATACCGGAAGACTATGCCGTCGCTTCCTTAATAATCGGACAAATTGTATACATTTTTTATTTCTTTTGCGCCAATCGTAACAGCAAAGGTCTTAACAACCTTTTTCTATATATTCTCACTTACGATACCCTTCTCGCCATACAGTTTTTTGCGGCACTCCTTTTATCCTTATTTCCCGCTGTTATAAATTCTCCATACCATGGAATCTGGGGGAATTTTCTTGTGATGTGCCTTTCACTGCCTCTGTGCTTATGTAAACCTGCTAAGATATTCTCATTTATTTCAGAAGCTGCTGTACCATTTCGCTTTGTATTATTGAATACTCACTTAATTCTGGTTAGTATTCTCCTCTTTCTCAAGACAAACCCAAGCAGGCTTTACACAAATATAAGTGCCATCATAATTACTACTTTTATACTCATTGTTGCCAATGCCATTGTCCTGTATTACGACCAGAAAATGAATCTGCAAAGACACGAGCTCTCATCATATCAAAAAAACTTACCTATCTACGAGTCTTTAATAAACGAAATCCGCAACAGCCAGCATGAATATTCCAACCGTCTGCAAAATCTTCAGACTCTGTCAAGTACCTGCACCAATTATGATGAATTAAAAAAATGCATCCAAACTTATACATATGAATACAGCAAACCCCTGCACGCCTATCCTCTCTTACAGATTGACAAACCTCTTTTAGCTGCGACCTTGTATAATCTTTCCTGTCAAGCTGAAAAGAAAGATATCGACATACAGTTTGATGTAGTATCTGACAAATTAGAAAGTCATGCCAGTGAAGTTGACCTCTCAGACTATTTAAGCATTTTAATGCAGAATGCTATTGAAGCATGTTCACCAGGAGATAAAATTTATGTTCATTTATCCTCTGCCGATGGTCAAACTCAGTTTGAAATCAGAAACCCGGTACCGACATTTATCAGTTCTGATGAAATAACAAATTTCTTTAAAAACGGTTACACAACAAAAGCACTTATTGAAAAAAGGGATAACGTTCCACATGGTGCAGGGTTAAACAACTTGTTAAAGTCTGTCACCAGAAAAAAGGGGACCGTAGGAGCAGACTGCATAGAACACGCCGGTAACTATTGGATGATTTTTAACCTACAGATATAATAGCTTCTTCTATCATCCTGACAATTATCCGTAAAGCTTATCTTTCATTCAGATACAGCTGTACCCGGTTCTGGAGACGCTCTGCTGCCTCCTTGGCGGAAATGCTTCCGTCAAAATAGGGGGTCAGTTCATCCAGAAGGATCCGGTAAACTGCATATATATGGGGATTGTCCGGTTTGGCATGGTCACGTATAAAATAAATCCAGTCTGTCATTTCATCCGTATAAGGTATCTGCGTTCCGTAAAAATCATTCTGATAGGACTCCCTCACTTCCTTGGTCACTTTCTTTTGGTAAGCATCCTTCCGTACCGGAAATCCTCCGAGAGTTACGCTGCCGTAGCCATCCTTTATCATATCCCGGCTGCTGTACATGCCATACCGTTCCTGTTCCCTCTCGGATATGAGAAAACGCAGAAATACCGTATATGAAACGGTAACATCGCCGCTTCCGCCGCCGCCCTTTACATAATCTGCACTTGCCTTTCCGAATACGGCAAGTCTTGTGCCCTTCTCAAATGGAAGAAGACTGTTCTCATTCTTTAATAATACCATACCTTCCTTTGCTGCCTGCTTGGAAAGCTCAGTATGTGCCTTGCTTGCTGTTACCTTCTGGCCGTTTGCACCAAGTGGTGTGTTCGGCTGGTATTTAACTCTTTGCCACTTCATTTTTTTAATCCTTTCACATCTTGTATTTTCAGGTTGCTGAATCTGAATTTTGTGCTTTTATTCTACCACACAATGCTTCGACAAAACAACTCTAGTTTTGTTTTTTCTTATACTTGCAGCATAGCCCTGTTACGTGTCCGGCTCGTGAAAGCCATTCACCTTCGTAAATATCTAAGAAATAAAAATCCT
>OGWY01001977.1_pt1 | contig 15377 bp, 17 predicted proteins | sample 1576121 | NCBI WGS metagenome assembly OGWY01 (sample SAMEA3541543, study PRJEB24748) | human gut metagenome | biome: human gut; feature: human-associated habitat; material: faeces | place: China | collected 2012 | reverse complement strand
TTGTTATATACTAAATAAGGCTGGCGCAGAATAAATCTGCCGCCAGCACTCCTTTGTGACTTTTATAATAAGGAATAAATCGTTTTATTAATTCACCTGTTCTCATGCTAAATATTTCTTTAAGTCGTCTGCTTTGTCTAATTTCTCCCAGGGAAGGTCAAGGTCGTTGCGTCCGAAATGTCCGTAAGCAGCGGTCTGCTTGTAAATAGGACGGCGCAAATCTTGATAATACCTGCGGGACGTAAATCAAAATTGTCACGGATAATTTCTACCAGCTTGGCATTGGAAAGCTTACCTGTGCCGAAGGTATCCACGCGGATGGAGGTGGGATGTGCCACACCGATTGCGTAGGACAACTGGATTTCGCACTTGTCAGCCAGTCCCGCTGCCACAATGTTCTTTGCCACATAACGGGCAGCGTATGCTGCGGAACGATCTACCTTGGTGCAGTCCTTACCGGAAAAAGCGCCGCCGCCGTGACGGGCATATCCGCCGTAGGTGTCTACGATAATCTTTCTTCCTGTCAGACCTGCGTCTCCGTGAGGTCCGCCGATAACAAAACGTCCGGTGGGGTTAATGAAGTACCTGGTGTCCTCATCCAGCATTTCCTTGGGAAGGATGGGGTCAAATACATATTTCTTAATGTCTTCGTGAATCTGTTCCTGGGTAACATCCGGGTCGTGCTGGGTGGAAAGTACAACCGCTTCCAGCCTGATGGGCTTTCCGGCTTCATCATACTGTACGGAAACCTGGCTCTTTCCATCGGGACGAAGGTAAGGAAGGGTTCCGTCCTTACGAACCTTGGTCAGCTGCCTGGTCAGCTTGTGTGCCAGATAAATGGGATAAGGCATATATTCCTCTGTCTCATTGGTGGCATAACCGAACATCATACCCTGGTCGCCGGCGCCGATGGCATCCAGCTCTTCTTCGGACATATTGTTTTCAGCCGATTCCTTCTTTGCCTCTAAGGATTTATCAACACCCATGGCAATGTCGGGGGACTGTTCGTCAATAGCTACCATAACGGCACAGGTATTGCCGTCGAAGCCGTATTCGGATTTGTCATAACCGATTTCTTTTACGGTTTCTCTTACGATTTTCTGAATATCCACATAAGCTTCTGTGGTGATTTCTCCGGTAACGAGTACGAAACCGGTGCAGCTTGCTGTTTCGCAGGCAACACGGCTCATAGGATCCTGCTCCATGAGAGCATCCAAAATTGCATCAGAAATGGCATCGCACATTTTGTCGGGATGTCCTTCTGTAACAGACTCGGAAGTAAACAATAACTTTTCCTGTTCCATTTTAGTCTCCTTTTCTTTTGCGTTCTGTATACGGGTTTCTCCCGGCATCAGCCTATTTTAAGCTTGAATTTCTGTAATTCTCTTTCGGAATCCACTTTGTCAATCTGTGCGCCCAGAGACTGCAGTTTCAAATGGAAATCCTCGTATCCGCGCTGGATATAGTGAATATCCTCCACAACGGAATAACCGTCCGCTGCCAGTGCCGCCAGCACAAGTGCCGCGCCCGCACGGAGGTCGGGAGCCGAAATCTTGGCTCCGGTATATTTGCTTACGCCATCCACGATAGCGGTATTGCCTTCTACTTTGATGTTGGCACCCATGCGTGTCAGTTCATCCACATATTTAAAACGGTTCTCAAAGATGCTTTCGGTTACGATACTGGTACCCTGGGACAATGCCAGCGCCACCGTAATCTGGGGCTGCATATCCGTGGGAAAACCGGGGTAAGGAAGTGTCTTTACCTGTGTATGTCGTAACGGTTTTGCCGCCACAACACGCACCGCATCATCGGACTCCTCGATTTCACAACCGATTTCCAAAAGCTTTGCGGTAATGGACTCCAAATGCTTCGGAATAACATTTTTTACAGTAACATCTCCCTTTGTGACTGCTGCCGCAAACATAAAGGTTCCGGCTTCAATCTGGTCGGGAATAATTGCATAATCGGTACCGTGCAGGTGGGAAACACCCTTGATACGGATAACATCCGTACCGGCGCCCTTGATGTTGGCACCCATGCTGTTTAAGAAATTGGCAAGGTCTACTACGTGAGGCTCCTTTGCTGCATTTTCAATAATCGTCTGACCTTCTGCCAGTGCCGCTACCATCATGATGTTAATGGTGGCGCCTACGGAAACCACATCCATGTAAATATGGCTGCCCTTTAAGCGCTCCGCTTCCGCTTTAATCAGTCCGTACTCAATGTTGACGTCCGCACCAAGCGCACGGAAGCCCTTGATATGCTGGTCTATGGCTCTGCAGCCGATATCGCAGCCACCCGGAAGCGCTACTTCTGCTTTTTTGTAACGTGCAAGCAGTGCTCCGATAAAATAGTAGGACGCACGGATACGGCGGACGCCTTCGCCGTCCACTACCAGATTGTTTATCCGGGAAGGATAAATCGTCACTCTGTGACGGTCTTCTCTTTTAATCATAACGCCGATGCTCTGCATAGCTTCCAATAATACATTGGTATCCCTGACATCGGGCAAATTATCTATATGCACTGTCTCTTCTGACATAAGGGCCGCAGCTATAATGGGAAGAGCGGCATTTTTGGCACCGCCGATTTCCACTTCACCAACTAATGGATTACCGCCTTTGATTGCGTATTGTTCCATTTTCATACCTCTATCCATTTCAAGATTTCTTATCCTTACATTATATATCCATACACCGTTTTTGTAAACGTGAATATGTGTTCGTGACTTTTCCCGGCTAATTCAGGTAGTTTAAGGGATTGACCTGCTTGCCGTTTATCAGGATTTCAAAGTGCAGATGAGGTCCCGTACTTACGCCGGTATTTCCGCTCAAGGCTATCTTATCTCCCTGGGAAACCTTCTGTCCCGCCGTTACCAGAACCTTGCTTAAGTGTCCGTAACGGGTCTGTCTGCCGTCTTCATGGTTAATGTAGACCACGTAGCCGTAGCCGCTGCCCCATCCGGCTTTGGCTACCGTACCGCCGCAGGATGCTACAACCGTAGTGCCCTTCGGGGTTGCCCAGTCAACGCCCTTATGATAGGTGCTGGCGCCCTTCTTCGGTGCTTTTCTCTTACCAAAGTTTGATGTCAGACGCCCGCCGGAAATCGGCTTGATATAAGTAGGCGGTATTCTGGTTCCTTTTTCCACAATCTTCGGAACCGCTTCCATGACCACTTCTTCTTTTAGTATTTCCCTGTTTGTTTCGGTATCATTCTTATAGGAAACAACTGCCACTACTTTCCGGAAGCCCGCCGAAGGCTCCTGCAGGGTCTTGGTCTGATTGGTGTACCAGCTGTCATTGTATACATACTGAACGGGAGCATCGTAAATCTCCTCATAGTACATTTCTTCGTCATGATCCACGGAAAGCTCGGGCTCCGGAATGGTGATAATCAATTCCTGTCCCACACGGATTACAGAATTGGTGTCCTCCAGGGAGTCATTCATAGCGACCAGCTGATCCATGGGGATGTTGGTCTTGATGGCAATTTCGGAAAGAGTGTCGCCGGGAACCACTTCGTATACAGAATTTACCTCCTGCTCCTTGATGACTTCCTCCGCCGCGGTAGCCACATCCGTAAGCTGGGAGTCATCCAGATACACTTCCACGATTTCCACTTCTTCCGCAAAACGGATATCCACCGTACCAAGCTCATAGTCGGAGAAATCCTTTTCTCCCGCAGGCTCTGTGTCCGTAAGCATGTTTTCTGCTGCCAGTTCAAAACCGCCCTTGTCGCTTACCTGTACGGTGCCGCTATCCCGGCCGGTTGTTTCTTCGTCCGCCGTGTCTTCAATCTGTGCGGTAAGTACGTTGAATTCCCTGCCCTGGGCATGGGCCAGATTTACCTGATAACGTCCTTCCGTGTCATATTTGTCCACCGCCTGCTGCAAAAGAGAAAGCACATCCTCCCTGCTTCCTAAGTTTACCATGTAATTATTGATTTTCACGGCATAGGAACGGTGTGTGGTTTCTTTGATGTTGTGCTCAAGCACCTGTTTCATGCGGGACCGGACGGAATCTTCGTCATCGATTTTGCCGACCAGCACTGCCTGCCCCCGCAAATTCATATCCACGTCCATAAATACCAGCCCGTCCCTGCCGGAAACTAATTCCTTGCGGGCTTCCTGGAGCAGCTTTTCGGCAGTTTCTTTCTCCGCAACCACTCCCACTTCTTCACCGTTTAAGGAAACGGTAAACATATTCTCCGCAGGAGCTTCCCATTTTACATAGGACGGAAAAAAGAGAGCGGCGACAACAAGTATGCCGCCTGCCACTTTCATATATGTGTATTTTAACCTTTTGTGATACCGGGTAATTTTCATACTAATTCTTTTTCCTTACGCTGTAACCAAATGTACCAATCTTTTTCCCCGTGGTCATATAAGTGCCGTGGGAATATACAATGGGGTCTGCCATTTCCAGATGAAAACGGTTCTGCTCATCCATGTATTTTTCATCCGCATGGACGCAGACCACCTCTGCCATAAACATATCGTGTGTGCCCAAATGCTTCACTTCGGTAACTTTACACTCTAAATTCACAGGACTTTCGGCAATTAACGGTGCTTTTACCTTTTCTCCCCGCACGGGCGTCAGCTGCATGGCAGCAAACTTGTCCACATCCCTGCCGCTTTTCACGCCGCAGTAATCCGTGGCAAAAGCCAGGTCCTTCGTGGTCAGGTTTATCACGAATTCACCGGTTTCTTTTATCATATGATAGGAATATCTCTCCGGCCGTACGGATATGGAAACCATGGGCGGGTCGCTGCAGATGGTGCCTGTCCACGCAATCGTAATGATATTCTGCTTTCCTTCTTTGTCAGCCACACTGACCATAACAACCGGTAAGGGATAAAGCATATTGCCGGGTTTCCAAATTTGTTTGCTCATGCTGCCTCCGTGTTTATGGATATGTAATAAACTGTTTTTGCCAGACGCTTATAAAATATGTATTTACAGAATGTGAAGGTATACTAAAATCTGGAATACCAGTCCGGCACAGGATACCAGCAAAGATACCAGGGATACTACCAGAATGGCGTTGGTTCTTACGGACAGGTAACCAAAGCTCTTTCCGCTGTTCTCATTCTGTTTGTCGTTTTCGTCAATAACAACCGCCTGCACATTGCGGTATACCTTTACGTTTTCCTTGTGTACGTGATCGGTAAGCTGTGCAAACTGGTCGTTCTGTACCTTCTGTAATTCGGCAAGCAGTGCCTTTACTTCTTCCGTATTGCCGTTTCCTGCCTGCATCTGCTCAATCTTTGCCATGGCGGTGCGGATGAGCTCGTCCGTCTTTGCGGCGCCCTGTTCTGCCTTGGTAACGCTCTGCTCGGCGCGTACCACGGTCTGTGCCGCCATGGATACGCTCTTTTCGTTGCGTTCCACAACCTGCTCTAAGCGGGTATTGCTTTCATTTAAGCGTTCTAAGCCTTTGTCCATCTGGGAAAGTCCCTCTCCTAAATGGAAGGTGCCTTCGCTTAAGTCGATAACACCGTCACTGATATTGGTAGCGCTCTCGTTCAGACGATTGATGCTGTCGCCGAGACTTGTCATGCCCATATTCAGTTTGGTGACTTCTTCTTCAAAGGAAGCGCTGCTACCGCTCGTTTCGGAAAGACGTCTGATTTCCTCTTCCAGACGGTCTGCACCGGCGCTCATTCTGCCAATCTGTTCCTTTACCTGTGCAACCTGCTCTTCCATCAGGGATGCGCTCTGGGTCAGTCCCGCCGTGCTCTGGTCAATCGCCGCCGCACTTTTTTCCATGCGTGCCGTGCTGTCCTTTCCCTTTTCGTTTTCCTCCTGAATGTCCTTCAGCAGATCCTCATATTCCGCCATCTGCTCCCGCAGCATGGTAAGCTCTGCCGCATCGGCTGCCGAGTTGGCATTTATCATCTCCTGTGCTGTCAGCTTTTGTGCCAATTTATCAATAAAGGTATCCATATTTCTTCCTCCCGGAGTAATAGGGTAATTTTCACCACATATAATATACCTATTTTATCATCTCTTCATCGAAAAAACAATAAAAAGCACTTTTTTGTGCAACTTGTATATAAATTATTTTCGTTTTTTCGTTTCTTTGTAACATTTACCTTTTATTTACATCTTGTTCATAGTTTGTTCATAAATAATTGCTATACTAAAACCATCTTAAGAAACGATTTGAGATAATTTTTTTCATAATAGCCCCGATGCAGAGATGTATCGGGGCACTCCTCATTTTAAAGGGTTTTAAAGGGCATCTGCCCCAAAAAGGAAAGACAGGCTTATCTTCCCACAGCCTGTCTTTCTCTCTGCAGTTCTTTCATAAGCTCCGGCACCGTCCACTCCTGGTTAGACTGTGTTAAAACTGCCTTATATTCTATCGGAATGTCCGCTCTCCTTAATTCAAACAGCACCTTGTCCAGACGCTTGTCCCGGAGACCGCACAGGACAAGACAGCTTGGCGGTGCTTGTGCAGCCGGTGCCGGAACGGTGCCCTCTGTCGCAGCACTGCCGGAAGGTATGGTGCCCTCTGCCACAGTGCTATCGGAAGCTACAGTATCCGGCGGGTTTTGTGCATATTTACCTGCCGCCAGCTCCTTAAGATGGCAGCCGTAATATTCCTCCGGGATAATATCCAGCGCCAGCTTCAGGCGGGACGCCACGTTCTTCACCTGCAGTTGTATTTCTTTCGTGCTGTGAATGAGCAGAAGTTTTTCCATAATTCTTGCCGTTCCTTTCCGCAGGCCGCAAATACCGGGCATTTTTCATCCTGCCTTTACAACTCCCGACCGTACCGTTTACAATTCATGATAATAGGGACAGATATCTTCATAGTTGCCGTCCTTCATGCGAAAGCCCTTCGGAATGACACCAAGCTGCACAAAGCCCAGCCGTTCATACAGATGTCTGGCATGCACATTGCTTGCCACAACCGCATTGAACTGCAGCACGCCGTAGCCGTGGGCTTTGCCCTGCATAAGACAGTCCAATACCAGTTGTTCACCGATGTGATGTCCTCTGCTGTCCCGGCTTACCGCATAGCTGGCGTTGCAGATATGACCGCAGCGTCCCACGTTGTTGGGATGCAGGATGTAAAGACCGTACACTTTTCCGGTTTCCGTATCCTCTGCCACGGCGCTGTAGGTCTGTCCGGCAAAAAATTCTTTTCCCGTTTTTGCATTCAGAAGTTCTTCCTGTGGAAAGGCTACCCCGTCTGCCACCACTTCATTCCAAATTCTTATCATTTCGGGTAAATCTTTTTCTTCATAAGCTCTTACCGAAATCTTCATTGGTTTTTCTTCTTTCTTCCGTAATTGATTCCTATCTGTAACAACGCCATGGCATTGGCTATAGTCAGAAGAATTCCCGCCAGACCAAGCAGGTTTTTCATAGCGCTGTAAGCAGCAAGGCTTGCAGCTCCGTACCTTCTGGCAATAACAACCGTTTCATAGCTTCCTCCCAATGTATTGCACACCGGGAGCAGGCACTGGAATATCACGGCAAACACAAGAAGTATCAGCTCTTTGGTATTATTCTCCGTGCCGGAATTGCCAAGCAGCGCTCCCACCGCAAACAGAAGTACCAGAGCCGCGTTCAGGAATGTCTGCACATACAGGCTTATGTAAACGGACGCATCCGCATGAAAATCCTGTATGACCACTCCATAGAGGTTATAAACTGTCCCGGTATTTGTAAAAATGCCTACACACAGCATCCCATATAGAGCCGTAAGAATAATCGCCGCAACTGAAAAACCAATTGATTTCTTCATAAAAACTTTTCTCCTTTATTTTGGATAAACCGTCTTTAAGATGTCCCCATCCAGGAAGGGGGCAATCCCCATCAGTTCCGCGAATCGTCCCTGTTTTACCAGATGCTCCGCAACTTTGTGAATCGTCTCCCGGGCAAGGAACGGAGCAAGACCCGTTACGGTTCCCATACTGTTTCCGGACTCCAGACTTTTTTCCACAATTTTATCCAGAGACTCTTCGCTTAGGAACGGAGCCAATCCGCATACTGCCGCATCCATACCCTCCGCCTTCGCAGAACCAAGATACCTGTCCACGATTTTATCCAAAGACTTCTCACTTAAAAACGGAGCCAGGCCACAGAATTTGTTTAAATTTTCCACTTCCACACTTTCTACCAGCATGTCCAAATCTTCATCCCCTAAAAAGGGAGCCAGGCCTATCAACTGGGAAATGGAAATCTTAGGTTTCCCGTTCTCTTCTGCCTGTTCCGTTTTTTCCCGGATTACTTTTTCCATTCTGTCCGGGGTTACAAGGGGCGCAACCTCTGCCAGTTCGGAAATGGTAACTTCCGCATCCCTGTTTTCCGCAAATTTCTTAGCCGCCTCTGTCGCCCTGCTTTCTTCGCCTAAAAGTTCTTCCATACGGATATGCAGGATGTCGCACAACTCCGGCAGCTTGGATATATCCGGCATGGAATTGCCTCTTTCCCAGTTGGAAACTGCCTGATAGCTGACGCCCATGGCATCCGCCAGGTTCATCTGTGTCATATTCTGCGCCACTCTTGCCTCTTTGATTTTTCTTCCTACTTTTGCTGTTTCAAACATAACGTTTCCTCTCTTTCCTGTATTGGATAACAGCCGGCCTGTCATCTGACACATTCATCGTAACCGGTTATGTTTAGTTTTCCAAGCAAGCAGTACTTGATGCAAGCAACGCTTGAGTGGTGTGCCTTTCTTTACGGGTTGTCAATCTCCTCTCCGACAAAGCCCGTCTCGGTTGACTCATTAAAAATTCCGTAAAACGGGAGAGTTTCCGGCATATTTCCGTTTTCATCACAGAGCTGTTCCTTTACCCCTTTTATGTATGCTTCCGGCAGCTGCGCCACCTTTTTTCCGGGCAGATAGATCATAAATTCCTCCGCCTCTTCCAGTCCGTAAACCTCTGTATATACCATACGCATATCGCCCTGGAGGCTTTCTTCTCCGGCTTCCGAGTAAGTGATGCTCTCCACTTTTGCTTTGTAGGTATAGTCATCCACCCTGACCGGTTCTGCGATTTGCCCGAAGCCGGAGCCGTAATACATGGTACCGCCCTGATAATCCTCTCCCGTGTCCTCCATATCCATAGCATAATAACTGGCGCTGAAGGAGCCGTCCTCCTGTATCCGCATACCCGTTTGTCCGCCAACCGCAATGCCCAGTCCTTCACTATCTTCCAAAGCACCGGTAAACTGTATGTTGTCAAACTGCTTATAGGCAAAGGTGTCTGCCTTTCCGCATCCGCTGAATGCCATTACTGCCAGAGTTACTACAACAGAGGTTTTCCAAATTTTCTTCATTTGTATACGATGTCCTTCCTTGTAGTTCTATTCTAAAAAACAATCATACCCCTATTTGAAAAGAGAAGTCAAGAGGGGCTGCAGCTCCGCCTGAAATATTTGCGGTTGCCGCAGCCCCAAAGGTTTATTTCATACCGTTGACAGTTTTATATTTGTAAAGCATTTCCGCATGGTTCTGCTCCTCCACCTGAATATCGGCAAGAAGCTTTCTCACACCGCTGTCCCCGAAGTTGAACACGTCGGTGTTGTATTCGCCGGATACTAACTTTTCCGTTCCGATGCAGTCGGTTGCCAGAAACGCATCGTGCAGCTTGTCGTCCGTATTTTCCATGGCGGAATAGGTTGCCTTGGGTTCATAATTTTTGCCGTCGGAGTCGTTGCAGTTGCATTGGGGCACAGTACCGGAAAGCACCTGGCTCAAAGAGTCGTAATGCTCCTGTTCCTTTTTCTGCAGGGTCTGAAACAGGCTTTTGAGTTCCGGATCCTTTGCCTGTTCAGCATACTTTCCGTATTTTTCCACGCAGCTTTTCTCCTGTGTCTGCAAATCTTCAATGGTGGTACGTTCTTTTTCCTTTAATATCATAGTTCTACTTCCTTTCCAGAATATTTACACTGTTATTATGGATAAAAAATATTTTCCTATTCAAAAGGTTGACTTTTTGTTTCCCGCTGTCTTTCCTATGCCCTGCTGTCCGGCGACACGATGCCCATCCTGATGATACAGACTGATAAGACAACGGTATTTCTTAACCTGCCCGAAGACGGCGCCATAGAAGAATTATACGAAGAACTGAAAGCAAAAAGCGGCAGTGGGAAATAACCCGCTGCCGCAGACCTCCTTTGTTTTATCTTGTTTTGCTTCTTTTATTACTCACTAAAGTCATTATATTCTTTGGAGTTCACTCCAAGTCAAGGGGTTGGGACAAGCTTTTTTGTAAAATGTAATAGTAAATTCTTGATTACAAGACTTAGGGGATAAAGCCGATGCAGGAATACTTTGTTGCTATTTCCATACATTTTCTTTTGATGACCACATCCCTAAAAATTCATCTTCTCGCAGTAATGCTCCATACACAGGACCGATAAACCGGTCGATTTGCACCAATACGGAAGAAAAATCTTTCATCCTGCTGGAAGCAGTCATTCTCTTTAAGATGGCATCAAATTTCTCTGCCATTGTGCTCTCCAAAGAATATGTATAAATACTGGGTTCCTTAAAGCCCTCCAACCTGGTTGTCACAGTTCTCTTGACTGCACCGGGTACTATCACGTCATCCACACCAATATCAACAGAAAATGGAATTCTCACATTTTTAATACGCGCCATCAGATTGATACCTATACCGGGATATTTCTTCTCCTGCGTAATTTCTCTCGTTCTCAGGACTTCCATAATAATGAAATCATTCTGCGTATCTGTCTGACAAATTTCTTTCATGATTGCTTCCATCCCAACTTTCAAAACAAGATTCTCCGCATATCGTGACCTTTCAAGCTTACGCAGAAACTCTTCCTGTGCAAAAAGCTGTAGAGTACGCATTATTCCGCCATATCGTTCAAATATTGATTCATAATCCATAACCGTATTCATACACATCACCTCATACAACTTCCTACAATTTGTTTAAGGTTTTTGTATCAAGTTCTAAATACCCTCACTAAATGTTCCAAATATTTTTGAAATTCACTTCTGCTCCCGTTTCCACGTATAAAACAGCTTTTCTTCTATATAATATAGAAAAGATAAAATAAAACCCAGAACAAAAGGAGCCGCAAACCATGAATATAAAGGAAATCAACTGGAAATCGTTACTCATAAGCATCGCTATCCCGCTTGCGGTGGGCGGCCTGTCCGCTCTTATCACCAAAAGCGGCATGGAAGCGTTTGCGCAGGCGGCAAAGCCGCCTCTGACACCCCCGGACTGGCTCTTCCCCGTTGCGTGGGGCATTCTGTATGTGTTAATGGGGATTGCCTCCTACCTGATTTACAAGTCGGGACAGGACGGACTTCCGGCACTTTCGCTGTACGGCATACAGCTTGTGTTCAATTTTCTGTGGTCCGTTTTCTTTTTCAACATGCAGTGGTATCTGTTTTCCTTTGCCTGGCTGATTGCCCTCTGGGTGCTCATTCTCCTGACCATGAAGGAATTTTTCAAGCTGTCAAAAACAGCCGGCTATCTGCTCCTGCCCTATCTTTTATGGGTGAGCTTCGCCGGCTATCTGAATTTCGGTGTGTATTTTCTAAATAGATAAAAATTACTTTCGTTTTTCCAGTACCTGCAGTGCGTCAAAAAGCCTATCGGCATTCAGCAGCTTATCGGTCCATTGGATGGTTCTGCGTACTTTTCTCGTATAATACCAGAAGAAATGTTCTGCGTTTTCGGTCGTCCTGTATCTTTTTATCCGCTTTTGCATAATAGGACTTCATCCATGCCCCTGCTGCCGCCGGGAAAATGCCAAGCCCAAAGGCACCTGTTCCGAAAAGCAGTCCCGCTTTGGACAATCTTCCCAAAACATCATATGCTCCTGTTTTATTTCGGATGACAAGCATGCTTACCGAGATTAAAAACAGAATTCCCGCCAACAATAACAGAACTTTTACCGCACCGTCAATAAACCTGTATGCCCTGCGTTTTTTTAGTGTTTCTTCGTTATCATCCTTCTCTCAGATGTACTCTTCATTACTTTCTATCGTGTAATACGCCTGCTGCAGTATCCTTTGGTAATCGTCCATAGGCGTGTGGTCGGAAATAAAATGCTTCATGTAACCGTCTTCTTTCCTGTCTTCTTTTGAAGTAACCATAAGACAGGAAGTTAAAATCAGTCAGTGTCCCATTTAAATTCCCGGTAAATTATTATTTCTTCTCCTCACTCATGGCAAGTATTTCTTCATTTAAGGAAAGCATCCGGGCATCCAGGTCGGACACCATATGCGCGCATTCCACCAGTTCGTCCTTGATGTGCTGCGGTGCATCCCCTTCAAATTTATAATGCATCTTGTGCTCTAAGCTTGCCCAGAAATCCATGGCAACGGTGCGTATCTGCATTTCCACCTTGGTTTCCTCGATACGGTCGGAAAGGTAGACCGGCACGGATAAAATCATATGGTAGCTCTTGTAGCCGCTTGCCTTGGGATATGTAATGTAGTCCTTAATGGAAAGAACCTTGATGTCCTTCTGGTTTGCCACCATGTCTGCAATCCGGTAAATATCCGAAGTAAATGAACAGATAATGCGGATACCGGCAATATCATTCACATAGGTAATCATATTTTCAATGGTGGACTCGTAGCCATACCGCTTTAGCTTTTTCACAATGCTTTCCGAGCTTTTGATACGTGCCTTGATATGCTCAATGGGATTGTAACGGTGTACTCTCTGGAACTCGTCATTTAAAATCTCCATTTTGGTCTGCACCTGCTTGAGCGCCGCATTGTAAATCAGATTGACTTCTTCCCAACTGTCTATTCCGTCATCCCGGTATTCCCTTACATCCATATTCCTGCTCCTTTTACAAAATAAAAACTATTTTTATTATATCACATCGTTTCTCGCTTTTGTATATTTTGTATAAAGATTTATGAAAATTTTAATATTTTATGTGTATTTTTATTTCAGATAATCTGTTAATATGAAAAGACAGATACCGCTATCTTTATTCTACGGAAAAGCCTGCAGGCAGACCTGGGTTTTCCGGAAAGGAATTTTATGTTTCGATTATGGGCCAAAACTTTTAAGAACAACAGAATGTTAAACGATATGGTTGTGGAGGATGCCGGAACCGATACCCGCACCCATAAAATTTTTCATGCCATTGATGAAATCTGCACAAAATTTGATCTGGGTCACCCCATCTGGCTCGACTCCACGGTGCGGGATTTCCAGCTTCACAGCAAAACCCGCTTTACCCAGGACAATTTTACGGAAAGCATCCCTTTTGATTACCTCGAAATACAGGTCATCGAAGAAGACTGAGTTTCCGGACACAAAAAGAGGATGCTGCATCCTCTTTTTTTATGCATAAATTTTTCTTCTTGACATATCCTTACTCATGTAGTAGTATTTCTTCAACGACATGTAGTATTGAATACTATGTAACGTAACTATCGAACTGTAAAAGATTTATTAGTCAAATATATGCCTGCATTTTCAGGCTATGGAAAGGAATGAAGTTTTATGCAGATTACTATTCGTGAACCCGGCAGTGCCATTACTCATTTTATCGGCTGTATGATGGCCCTTTTCGCTTCCGTCCCCCTGCTTATCAAAGCCGGCGTTTCCGCAGGCGGCCGGACATTTACCGCAATGCTTATTTTCATGCTCAGCATGGTTTTATTATATGGCGCAAGTGCCACTTATCATTCCGTAAATTTAAGCGGAAAGCCCTTACGGATTTTCCGGAAGATTGACCACATGATGATTTTCGTGCTGATTGCCGGTTCTTACACACCGGTATGCCTCATTGTTTTAGGCGGCAAAGAAGGTGTCACCATGCTGACCGTTGTATGGAGCATCGCCATTGCCGGCATGCTGATCAAGGCTTTCTGGATTACCTGTCCGAAATGGTTTTCTTCCATAATTTATATCGCCATGGGCTGGGTCTGTGTCTTTGTGTTCCGTGAACTCATCCATACACTTTCCGTTCCGGCTTTTTGCTGGCTTTTAGCAGGCGGTATTATTTACACCGTGGGCGGTATCATTTATGCCCTAAAGCTTCCTATCTTTAATGCGAAGCATGCAAACTTCGGCTCCCATGAAATTTTCCACCTGTTTGTCATGGCGGGCAGCATCTGCCACTTCATCTTCATGTATCGTTATGTAGCATAGTCCCCTGTTAAATAAAAGGCATCCGATGTAAAGTCGGGTGCTTTTTTTATGTATTTTACTGCTTTACACCGATTTTACACCGGTCTGCTTTTTGACTTTACAAACCGGTGCTACCCTTTTCTTGTAAACAAAAAGGCTTTGCGCCATAAAAAAGAAAAGAGGAATTACATTATGAAAAAGAAAACAGTAGTCAGTTTAGCAGTTGCAACTATCCTTGCTTTAACCTCCTTAACCGGATGCGGAAACAGCAAGCTTTCCGGAACCGTAGCAACCGACGGCTCCACTTCCATGGAAAAAGTCATCGGTGCTCTGGGCGAGTCCTTCATGAATGAAAACGACGGTATCCAGTTTACTTACAATCCTACCGGTTCCGGTTCCGGTATCACAGCCGTATCCGAAGGAAGATGCGACATCGGTCTTTCCAGCCGTTCCTTAAAGGATGAAGAAAAAGCACAGGGACTTACCGAAACCGTACTTGCACTTGACGGTATTGCCGTAGTCGTAAATCCCGAAAACCAGGTAAATGACTTAAGCATTGAACAGATTGCTTCCATTTACACCGGTGAAATTACCAACTGGAGCGAAGTCGGCGGCGCCGATGCAGAAATCGTAGTAATCGGCCGTGAAGCATTCTGGCCTTCCTTCAGGTAATCGGTGACCTTGTCAACGTGGACATTCGCGATCTGCGAGATGTGGAGCAGACCGTCCTTGCCCGGGAGGAGCTGGACGATAGCGCCGAAGTCGAGAATGCGGGTGACCGTGCCTTCGTAGATCTGGCCCACTTCGACTTCCGCCGCGATTTCCTCAATGCGGCGCTTCGCTTCTTCAGCCTTCGCGGTATCCGCGGACGAAATCGTCACGGTGCCGTCTTCCTCGACGTCGATCTTGCAGCCCGTTTCCTCAACGAGACCGCGGATCACGGAGCCGCCCTTGCCGATCACGTCACGGATCTTCTCCGGATTGATCTTCACGGTGATCATGCGGGGAGCGTAGGTGGAAAGCTCACGCTTTTCGCTGCCGACCGCTTCCTTCATAAGGCCGAGGATGTGCATACGGCCGTCATGAGCCTGCGCGAGCGCGAGCTTCATGATGTCCTCAGTGATGCCGTCGATCTTGATATCCATCTGGAGCGCGGTCACGCCGTCTTCCGTACCGGCAACCTTGAAGTCCATGTCGCCGAGGTGGTCTTCGTCACCGAGAATGTCGGTGAGAATGGCGAACTTGTTGTCTTCCTTGATGAGGCCCATGGCC
>OGWY01001975.1_pt1 | contig 15389 bp, 14 predicted proteins | sample 1576121 | NCBI WGS metagenome assembly OGWY01 (sample SAMEA3541543, study PRJEB24748) | human gut metagenome | biome: human gut; feature: human-associated habitat; material: faeces | place: China | collected 2012 | reverse complement strand
GTGTGCAGGAGTTACGCAAGCAGCGCAAACGCCCGAACCGCTATGATGAAGTGGGGCTGTTCTCCGGTATGCTGTTCTGCGCCGACTGCGGCCATGTGATGTACCAGCAGCGGTATCAGAACAAGAACCGCAAGCAGGACTGTTACATCTGCGGCAGCTACAAGAAGCGCACCCGCGACTGTACGGCACACTTTATCCGCACAGACCTGTTGACCGCTGGCGTCCTCTCCAATCTCCGACAAGTGACGGAATACGCCGCCAAGCATGAGAGCCGCTTTGTGAAGCTGCTTATCCAGCAGAACGAGATCGGCGGCAAGAGAAAGACCGCCGCAGCCACCAAGCAGCTTGAACAGGCGCAGGAGCGCATTGCCGAAGTGAGCCGCATTATCAAGCGGCTGTATGAGGACAATGTGAACGGCAAAATCAGCGACGAGCGTTTCATGGAACTGTCGGCAGACTATGAGCAGGAACAGCGGGAACTGAAAGACCGCGCCGCCGCTTTACAGGAGGAACTTTCCAAGTCGCAGGCCGCCACCGTCAACGCGGAAAAGTTTATGGGGATTGTCCGAAAGCACCTTGCCTTTGAGGAACTTACCCCCACCCTCTTGCGGGAAATGATTGAGAAAATCGTCGTGCATGAGTGCAGCTATGACGAGAACGGCACCCGCAGGCAGGACATTGAGATTTATTACAGCTTTGTCGGCAAGATTGACTTGCCCGAATAACCGCCCGACCTATCCGACACAATGGCCAAGTGTCGGATAGGAACGGCAAAATTTTTTGCACTTCTATTGCTTCTTTATCACACATAAGCAAAATCGCAGGGTATGAAACAGCTCATGGCGGGCGGCGGTGTCGCCCTCATCGGCATCACCCTTGTACCTCTGCTTACCGGTCTTTTTGGCTAATCCCGAAAAGAAATGTACCCACTAACTAAAACCCTTGGCTCCCACTCTGTAACGGGTGGGAGCCGGAAAGGAGGGATTCACCGCCTATGGACAAGGTGCTTAACTCGATTGCTGAATGGCTGAAAGAGATATTGGTTGGCGGCATCGTCAGTAATCTCTCCGGTATGTTCGACAGCGTGAACAGCCAAGTCGGTGAAATCGCAGGTCAGGTAGGTGCAACTCCGCAGGCATGGAATGGCACGATTTATAACATGGTACGCACTCTCTCGGATAACGTCATTATCCCTATAGCGGGTGTCATACTCGCCTTTGTTATGACCTTGGAGCTAATCCAGATGGTCTCGGACAAAAACAATATGCACGGCGATGTGGACACATGGATGTTCTTCAAGTGGATATTCAAAACGACGTGTGCCGTTCTTATCGTAACAAACACATGGAACATCGTAATGGGCGTATTCGATGTGGGGCAAAGCGTTGTGAACAGCGCCGCAGGCGTAATCGTAAGCGATGCCTCCATTGACATCAACACAGTCGTCGTGGATTTGGAAGAAAGACTCATGGAAATGGATATTGGTCCTCTCTTTGGTCTGTGGTTCCAGAGCTTGTTCGTAGGCATTTGCACCTGGGCACTTACAATCTGCATTTTCATTATAACCTACGGTCGTATGATTGAAATTTATCTCGTTACCTCGGTCGCTCCGATTCCGATGGCAACGATGGTCAGCAAGGAAAGCGGAAACATGGGACAGAATTATCTGCGCTCCCTGTTTGCGTTGGCATTCCAAGCGTTTCTTATTATCGTCTGTGTTGCGATTTATGCGGCTCTCGTTCGGAACATCGCCGTGGATACAGACATCAGTTATGCCATTTGGACTTGTATGGGCTACACGGTTCTCCTGTGCTTTACCCTTTTCAAAACAGGTTCTATGGCAAAATCCATCTTCTCGGCACATTAAGGACGGAGGTGATTCACTATGGCTTATGTGCCTGTACCAAAAGACTTAAACGCAGTTAAGACGAAGGTCATGTTCAACCTCACAAAACGCCAGCTCATTTGCTTCGGCTCCGGTGCGGCTGTAGCTGTCCCTCTGTTCTTTCTGTGCAAAAGCGTAATGAACACGAGCGCAGCATCCATCATTATGGTTATCGTTCTATTGCCGTTCATGCTTTTGGCTATGTACGAAAAGAACGGACAGCCCCTTGAAAAGATTGTCCGGAACATCGTGCAGGTCTGCTTCCTTCGCCCCAAACAGAGACCTTATAAAACCAACAACTTCTATGCGGTCTTGGAGCGACAGGAAAATCTCGACAAGGAGGTATATCGCATTGTCCGAAAAACGAAAGCTCACGAGAGCGGAAAAGAAACAAATCGAAGCCGCCATCGCAAGAGCAAAAAATCAAGATAAAAAGAAGAAATCGGCGCAGGACAGTATCCCGTTTGAGAGAATGTTTCCCGATGGGATTTGTCGTGTGAACCCCGGCTACTTCACCAAGACCATTCAGTTCCAGGACATCAACTATCAGCTCAATCAGAATGAGGATAAAACCGCAATCTTTGAGGGCTGGTGTGATTTCCTTAATTACTTCGACAGCTCGGTTAAGTTTCAGTTGTCGTTTATGAACATGGCAGCAAATAAGGAAACCTATGGTCAGAATATTGCCATTCCTCCGCAGGACGATGACTTTGACAATATCCGTGAGGAATATACGGAGATGCTCCGAAACCAGCTTGCCCGTGGAAACAACGGTCTCATCAAGACAAAGTATCTGACCTTCGGCATCGAAGCTGCCAACGTGAAAGAAGCAAAACCCCGCCTTGACCGCATCGAGACAGACCTGCTTAACAACTTCAAGAGGCTCGGCGTAGCGGCTGAACCCTTGAACGGCAAGCAGCGTTTAGCCCTCATGCACGGTATGTTCCACATGGATGAGCATATCGAATTCCGTTTTGAATGGGAGTGGCTTGCGCCAAGCGGTTTGTCTGTAAAAGATTTTATCGCTCCAAGCTCCTTTGAGTTCAGAAACGGCAAGGAGTTCGGCGTTGGCAAAAAGCTCGGTGCGGTATCTTTCTTACAGATCCTCGCTCCCGAACTCAATGACCGTATGCTTGCCGACTTTCTCGATATGGAGTCCAGCTTGATTGTTACGATGCACATTCAGTCTGTTGACCAGACCAAGGCAATCAAAACGGTCAAGCGCAAAATCACCGATTTGCAGAAGATGACCATTGAAGAACAGAAAAAGGCAGTTCGTTCCGGATATGATATGGACATCATTCCGTCCGACCTTGCCACCTATGGCAACGAAGCAAAGAAGATTTTGCAGGATTTGCAGAGCCGCAACGAGAGAATGTTCCTTATGACATTCCTCGTACTCAACACGGCGAACACCAAACAGCAGCTCGGAAACAATGTGTTCCAGGCATCCAGTATCGCACAGAAATATAACTGTCAGCTCACAAGGCTCGATTTCCAGCAGGAAGAAGGACTGATGAGCAGTTTGCCTTTGGGTCTCAACCAAGTCGAAATTCAGCGGGGCTTGACCACATCAAGCGTCGCTATTTTTGTACCATTCACGACCCAGGAGCTTTTCCAAAACGACAGCGAAGCTCTGTACTGCGGTATCAATGCTCTTTCCAATAACCTCATCATGGTTGACCGAAAGAAGCTAAAAAACCCCAACGGCTTGATTTTGGGTACACCCGGTTCGGGTAAGTCCTTTAGTGCCAAGCGTGAGATTGCAAACGTATTCCTCGTGACCGACGACGATATTATCATCTGCGACCCAGAAGCGGAATACGGTCCTCTCGTTGAGCGACTGCACGGGCAGGTCATTCGCATTTCTCCGACCTCTCCCCACTATATCAATCCGATGGACTTGAACCTCAACTACAGCGACGAGGAAAATCCGCTGTCGCTGAAATCTGACTTTATCCTATCTCTCTGTGAGCTTATTGTCGGCGGCAAAGATGGCTTGCAGCCGGTTGAGAAAACGGTTATCGACCGTTGTGTGCGCTTGGTATATCGGGATTATTTGGCTGACCCGAAGCCCGAAAATATGCCGATTCTTGAAGACCTGTACAACGCTCTGCTGAAGCAGGAAGAAAAAGAAGCCCACTACATCGCAACGGCTCTTGAAATCTATGTTACCGGCTCGCTCAATGTGTTCAATCACCGCACCAATGTGGATATTCACAGCCGTATCGTGTCATACGACATCAAGGAGCTGGGCAAACAGCTCAAGAAAATCGGTATGCTTATCGTCCAAGACCAGGTGTGGAACAGAGTGACGGTCAACCGAGAGGCACGGAAGTCAACGAGATACTACATCGACGAGATGCACCTGCTTCTCAAAGAGGAGCAGACGGCGGCATACTCGATTGAAATCTGGAAGCGTTTCAGAAAATGGGGCGGTATTCCGACCGGTATCACGCAGAATGTGAAAGACCTGCTTTCCTCCCGTGAGGTCGAAAACATCTTTGAGAACTCCGACTATATTTATATGCTCAACCAGGCATCCGGCGACCGTCAGATTCTTGCAAAGCACCTCAATATCTCTCCCCATCAGCTCTCGTATGTCACCCATAGCGGTGAAGGCGAAGGGCTGCTTTTTTACGGCTCTGTCATTCTGCCCTTCGTTGACCGCTTCCCCAAAGATACCGAACTGTACGGCATTATGACCACAAAATTGTCCGACAAACCCGCAACCGAATAAAGGAGAAAACGCCTATGAATAACAATCTGTATCTGATTCACGAGGACGACTATATCAAGCACATCGACGAGAAAGTGTTTCTTTACTCGTTGGTGAAGCAGCTCACTCACCACGTCGCAAGGCTTGCGCCCAATCGTGGGAGCAAGAAAATCTCCGATATGGCAAAGTGCTACGATACCGCTGCCGAAAAGATGTTCCGCTCCTGGGGTATTCCCGTGTCCTACCTTGTGTTTGACAACAAGGATGACCTTGCCACGCTGATGGAGAACGAGCTTATCGAACCGGAGGAAGCAGGCTACTATGCCTGCGACGGTGAGCGTTGCTGTGAGTTCTGTGAAAGCTATTATCCGCCCACGGACGACAGCAAGGATGAAGCCGATGAGGACGAAGACTTTGAAAAAATGATGTCTGCCCTCACTTCCGTCATCCATGAGCATTTCGGCAGTAACGTAACTATTCACATTGTTTTCGATTAAAGGTGAGCTTACCCATGCGATGGAGGTGATGCCTTATGGGTAAGCGTTCGCCACGGCTTCAATTTACCGAAGAAGAACGAGTTGCTCCCGAACTGAAAAAGGCAAATCGGAAAGCGGATAAAAAGGCGGATGAGCTGGAAAAAGCCGAGGCAAAAATTCCGAAGAAAACCGTTAAACGAAAAGAGCGTATTGTGGATGCCGATGGCAAGGTAACGACTCGTCTCTACTTTGAGGAAGTGGATAAAAAGAAACCACCGTCAAAGCTTTCCCATGCGGCGGCGACGGCTCCTATCAATTCCGCTTTGGCTACAGCTCACCGAGAAATCCGACAGTCCGAGGAAGATAATGTCGGAGTGGAAAGTGCTCACAAAATCGAGGAAGTTGCCGAGGGCGGTGTGCGGATGGTGGATTCCGCACATCGCTCCCACAAGCTCAAGCCCTATCGCAACGCAGCTCACGCAGAAACGGTGGCAGATAAAGCCAATCTGAAAGCCTTGAACAAGCAAGCGCAGCAGAACAATCCTCAATTCTCCAGTAACCCTTATTCCCGATGGCAGCAGAAACGAGCTATCAAAAAGGAATATATGGCGGCGAAGGCAGGAAAAAACGGAAAGAACACCGCAAAAGCAGCGCAGAAAACAGCGAAGTCGGCAAAGAAAGCAGCAGAAAACACAAAGAAGTCGGCAGAGTTTTTCGCAAGGCATTGGAAAAGTGCTTTGATTGCCATAGCGATACTTCTTATTGTGGCGTTTCTTCTCAATGTTGTTTCCTCCTGCTCTGTCATGGTGCAGAGCGGAGCTTCTGTTTTCGGCGCATCCACTTACGCTGCCGATGATGCGGATATGCTTGCAGCAGAGGCTCAGTATTGTGCTTTGGAAGCGGAGCTGCAAGAATACCTCGACAGTTATGAAAGCATTCACGACTACGACGAGTACCACTACGATTTGGACGAAATTGAGCATGACCCCTACGTTCTGATTTCGGCAATATCGGCTCTCCACGGACCGGAATGGACGATTGATTCGGTCGGCGGCACAATTCAAATGCTGTTTGACAAGCAGTATATCTTAACAGAAACGCTCGTAGTAGAAACACGCTACCGCACGGAAACCGACACATGGACGGACGAAGACGGAAACACGCATACAGACACTTATGAAGTACCGTATGATTATTATATCTGTACGGTAAAGTTGGAAAACTTCAATCTCTCTCATGTACCTGTGTACATTATGAGTGAGGAGCAGCTTTCCATGTATGCGACCTATATGAGTACCCTCGGTAATCGTCCCGACCTGTTTCCCGATTCGTCCTATGTAAACGCCTATATCAACACCGAGTATGAGGATTACGAAATTCCTGCCGAAGCTCTTTCGGACCCGCAGTTTGCCGCTATGATGAAAGAAGCCGAAAAATATCTCGGCTATCCTTATGTTTGGGGCGGTTCGTCTCCAAGCACTTCTTTTGACTGCTCCGGTTTTGTGTCCTGGGTGGTCAATAACTGCGGAGTGGGATGGAATATTGGACGGCTCGGTGCGGATGGTCTCAGGCATATCTGCACCCGTGTATCCTCTGCCAATGTGAAGCCCGGCGACCTGGTGTTCTTCCAAGGCACTTATGATACAACAGGAGCTTCCCATGTCGGCATTTACGTCGGTAATAACAAAATGATTCATTGCGGCGACCCCATTCAGTATGCTGACCTTGTTTCAAGTTACTGGCAAAGTCATTTTCTGTCCTATGGTCGTCTGCCAAATCCGTAAAGGAGGAATTTTATGAACCCGAAAGTTGTCAAGCTCCGTGAGGAGCGTGAGAAAAACGCAGCGAAAATCACTTCGCTGCAGGAGCGAAACAAAAAGATTGATGCGGACATTATCAAGATTGAGAACTCCGACATCCTCGGTATGGTACACGAGTTTGGTCTTTCGCCCGATGCTCTGTATGAACTTATCGTGGCAAGCAAAAAGAATCCTTTGCCCGTACCGAACCCTATCAAAAATGAAACGGAGGAAACGATTGATGAGAAATAAACTGAAAACGATTTGCTGCTTGATGCTCGCTGTACTTTGTATGGCGAGCTTTTCTATTACGGCTTTTGCTTCCGGGGGTGACGAGACGGCAACTGTGTCCGATGCGGAAACTGCCACCGACCCGAAGGAAGACATTGAGATTCCGTACAGCTACATCATCGACGAGGATGGAAACCTCGTTATCACAATAGGTGGTGTAACCGACCCGGCAGAGCTTGCAACTATCGGAACGGTCGTTACAGGCGGAAGCCGTCTGAATGTGCGTACAGGCGCAGGCATGAGTTACGAAATTATTGACCAACTCCGCCCCGGCGAGGAAGTAAAAGTTATCGGTTCGGAGGGCGATTGGTATGAAGTTATCGTTCCCGAAAAGAAAGGTTATGTTCACAGCGACTATCTGAAGCTTATCGAGAAAGCCGAGCAGAACAGCGAGCTTGACTTAGCTACGCTCATGCACCTTATGAGTGCGATGTTCCGGAGCTTTGAAACTCTCGATGATACCGAAAGCGGAAAATCTCCTTTTGCCTTTACTCCCAACGGAAATCTGACCTTAATTGACGACTTCCTACAGATTGAATCTCCTGCAACCGAGGATTCCGAGCAGATTGAAAAGCAGTTCATCACGGTTCAGTCCAAGAATGGCAATACCTTTTATATTGTAATCGACCGCAACGGCGAGACCGAAAACGTGTACTTTTTGAATCTTGTTGATGAAGCAGACCTGATGGCTCTTATGGAGGACGAAAACGGCGAAACGGCTGCGCCTGCCTGCTCTTGTACCGATAAGTGCGTTGTCGGTGCTATCAATACGAATTGCGAAATCTGCCGCTCCAATATGAGCGAGTGTGCCGGCAAGGAAGCCGTTACCGAACCCGAACCGACCGAGCCTGCAGAAGAACCTGCCGCTGAAAAGAAGTCCTCAAGCTTCCTGCCCATTCTTATTCTCTTGATTGCAGGTTCAGCGTGCGGAGCTGTGTACTGGTTCAAGTTCAGAAAGCCTAAAACCAAGACCTCCGGCAGCAGCGACCTTGATGATTATGACTTCGGAGAGGACGACGAGGAAACCGAGCTTGACGATGCCGATTTGATGGCAGAGACAGAAAGCGAGGACGACGAGTAATGAAATTTTTTGATAGCTGCACCCAGCGTGTTACGCTTGCTGATGTTGCAGAAGACATTGCAAACGACCTCGCTTTTGAAAAGTATTTGAAGAAGCTCCACGAGGAGCGTGAACGTGCGAAAGCATACGCCGCACAGAACGACAAGGAGAAAAACGCCTATGACAAAAAGACTTGTGATTGCTGAAAAGCCCTCTGTGGGAATGAGTATCGCCTCCGTTCTTGGCGTAAAGGACCGCAAGGACGGCTACATCGAGGGTCGTGATTATATCGTGTCCTGGGGCTTCGGTCATCTGGCGGAACTCGCCAATGCCGACACCTATGATGAAAAGTACGCCAAGTGGCGATACGATGACCTTCCCATTATTCCTGCCAACTGGAAGTATAAAATTCCAAGGGATAAATACAGCCAGTTTGAAACGCTGAAAAAGCTGATGAACCGTGCTGATGTATCCGATGTTATCAACGCCTGCGACGCCGGGCGTGAGGGCGAACTTATCTTCCGCAACATCTACAAGATGACCGGATGTAAGAAGCCCATTCACCGGCTTTGGATTTCCTCTATGGAGGACAATGCCATTGAACATGGATTTTGCGAACTGCATGACGGCAAGGAGTACGACAACCTCTTTGCCGCCGCCCGTTGCCGTGAGTGGGCGGACTGGCTCGTTGGAATCAATGCAACCCGTCTGTTCTCCGTGCTGTACCACCGTACTTTGAATGTCGGGCGTGTGGTTTCTCCCACTCTCGCTCTGCTCGTTCAACGAGAAGCGGAAATCGGAGCGTTCAAGTCCGAACCTTTTTACACCGCAGAGCTGGACTTTGGCACTTTCACAGCCGTGAGCGAAAAATTCAAGAGAAAATCCGAAGCGGAAGCTGTCATTCCCAACAGTAACGAGCCTGTTGTGGTAAAGTCCGTTACGAGTAAAGAGAAAACAGAAAAAGCTCCTGCCCTCTACGACCTGACCACACTCCAAAGAGATGCCAACAGACAGCTCGGCTACACCGCACAGCAGACCCTCGATTATGTGCAGAACCTCTATGAAAAGAAGCTCTGCACATATCCCCGAACCGACAGCCGTTACCTCACCGATGATATGGCAGACGGCGTGAACGCTATTGTTATCTGCTCTGCCGGTATCTGTGATGAAGCTGCACCGTCTGTAGTTCTGCCAAAGCAGATTTGCAACAGCAAAAAGGTATCCGACCATCACGCAATCATCCCTACATTGGTTGCCGGTGAGACCGACATCGGCACTCTGCCCATCGGTGAGCGTGAAATCATCAAGCTGATTGCAAAGCAGGTGCTTCGTTCCGTTTCCGAAAGCTATCGTTTCCGTGAGACGGTTGCCGTCCTTTCCTGCAGCGACCACATCTTTACTGCCAAGGGCAAAGTCGTCCAAAATGTCGGATGGAAAGCCTACAACGAAAAGGAACAAACCGATAAGGTTCTTCCCGAACTTGCAGACGGAGACGAGCTGAAAGTCGCAAGCTCTGAAATCAAGGAAGGAACGACCAAACCGCCATCCCACTTTACCGAGGATTCCTTGCTCTCCGCTATGGAAACAGCAGGGGCAAAGGATATGCCCGACGATGCCGAGCGCAAAGGTCTTGGCACTCCTGCTACCCGTGCCGGTATCATCGAAAAACTGATTGCCACAGGCTTTGTGGAGCGCAGGAAAGCCAAGAAATCGGCAAATCTCATTCCGGCGAACGCAGGTATCTCTTTGATTACGGTTCTGCCGGAACAGCTTCAATCTCCTCTGCTCACCGCCGAGTGGGAACACAAGCTCAAAATGGTAGAGCATGGCGAGTTGGAAGCCGATGCGTTCATGGCTGAAATCAGCCTTATGGTGAATGAGCTTGTCAAAACCTATTCCGTTATCAAAGGTGCGGAAGTCCTGTTTCCGTCCGGTCGTGATGTGGTCGGCAAATGCCCTCGCTGCGGCGGCGATGTAACCGAGAGCAAAAAGGGCTTCTTCTGCGAGACAAATGCCTGCCGTTTCGGTCTGTGGCGTGACAACAAGTTCCTCACAGCAAAGAAAATCACGCTGTCGAAGAAGATGGCAGCGGCTTTACTGAAAGACGGCGAAATCCCGGTTAAGGGCATTTTCTCTGAGAAAACAGGCAAGTCCTATGATGCCACACTCGTGTTGAACGATGACGGTATAAAAACCGTTTACAGTCTGGACTTCGGCAAGAAGTAAGAACCGTACAGACCTATGAGGACGGAAAACCTCATAGGTCTGTATTTCTAAGCTCAACTAAAACAAAAACCTGCCCGATAAGGACAGGTCGGACAGGCTTAATCCAGTAATTCGGTTATATCGCACTTCAAGGCTTTGGCAAGACGCAGCACAATATCAAATTGTGCTTTGTTAATGTCTTTGCCTTTCCGTTCATAAGCACGGATGGTATTGAGGGAAACGCCGGATTCGTTGGCAAGCTCCTCCTGTGTCAATCCGCAATGCTTTCTTGCTGTTTTCAGCTTGCTCTCGCTCTTTTCAAAGTGAGCATTGAGGACTTCGTAGCTTTTTTCGATGTCCGCTTCGTGAAGCGTCCCGTAAAGTCCGAGAAGCTCATTGTACGGAACCGTGTCGAGGATACTTTTGAATGTGCGCCCGGAGTACCATTGATAATGGGTTAGCATCCATCCTACCCAATAAGCAGGGCTTCTTTCGTAGCTTTCAATAAGATTTGTATCGTAGGCTTTGCCGGTGGTCTTTTCCATGACCTCTAAGAAAAGCTCCAATCCGCTTTTGCCTGCAATGTATTTGGGATTGCCACTTTCTATTTCCTCTGCAACGTCTGATTGAATAAAGCGTTTCAAGAAGTCTTCGCCGTCCATTCCGAACTCGACTACTGCGTCATGGAGCATATTACCGACAGCACGGGAAGCCTTACTCAGATATAATGGACTGTAGGCGTGGGTCGTCATTTTTCATATCCTCCCTTATAATATCCAGAACAAAAATATCGTCCATGAGTTGGTGCAGGTCTTTTTTGTGGCTTGCGTAAGTTGTTCGTGCGTTTTGGTCACGTTCGGCTCGCTTAAAGTAATATTCCCGATAGTCGGCAACCTCGTATCCGATAAATTCAATGCGCTCAAAAGAGCGTTCTGAAAGCAGCACAACCTGTTCGCCTAGCGTACCGAGCTTCATTGCCATATTTAAGTCACGCAAAGAGATTGTGTTGTTCACAAAATCTTCTGCAAAGGAGAAATAAGAATCATCGGCACGATAGCCAATCATCACATCGACGTCGGCTGTCTCCGGCATAAAGCGATTCAGAATAAACTCCCTTGCGTTATTGCCGATTGGAGAAGTAATGTCGAACTTCCTGTGAGCAAGCAAAACGGCAAGCCAGTTCAGAATGTTGAACTCACCCTTTGTCAAGTGCATGACATTCAGCCCGTCAAGGGACAAATGATATTTGTTTGAATAACCATCATTTTTAATAGGGCAAGCCCACTCTTTTGCAAGCTCGTTGTTCTCTGTGCAGTAAAAGCCCTGTCCGTAGTCATTATATTTTTTCCCGATACCAAACTTCGGCACCTCAACGATTTGCTGAGAGCCGTGGTAGATAACTATATCCTGTTTCATAGCTGCCTCCAAAAGTAATACTGTGGTATTAGTTGTTCTAATTATAATACTGTGGTATTAGTTTGTCAAGGGGTACGCCGAAAAATACACCGAAAATATACAAATCGAAAGGAGAAGTCTATGGCTGAAAATGAAAAGCAGACCAATAAAGAACGGCTGAAAGACATCACCGACAGCATAGAGCGTGGGATTCAAGACCTGTTTCAGTCGGATAAGTACGCCGAATATCTCCGCACAATGAGCCGTTTTCATAAGTACAGCGTAAACAACACCATGCTCATCTATATGCAGAAACCCGACGCTACTTTGGTAGCTGGCTTCAACAAATGGAGAGACCAGTTTGAGCGCAACGTGATGAAGGGCGAAAAAGGCATCAAAATCATTGCTCCCACACCCTTCAAAAAGAAAATCGAGCAGGAAAAGCGTGACCCCGACACCAACCTGCCCATGCTTGATGCGGACGGTAAAGTTATCACCGAGGAAAAGGAAATAAAAATCCCGATGTTCAAGCCCGTAACGGTGTTTGACGTGTCGCAGACAGACGGAAAGCCATTACCGCAGCTTGCCTCCGACCTTTCGGGCAATGTTCAGAACTACGAGGTCTTTATGGAAGCTCTACGGTGCTCTGCTCCCGTTCCCATCGAAATTCTCCCTATCCGTGACGGCTCGGACGGCTATTTCTCTCTGGACAAGCAGAAAATCGCCATCCGTGAGGGTATGAGTGAAGTTCAGACTGTCGCTGCCGTCGTTCACGAAATCGCCCATTCCAAACTTCACAATCAGAAGAAAATCGAGGAACCGAAAGACGCTCCGAAATACCAGGAAGTCGAAATCTTCGATGTACCGGCTCTGTTCTCTAACGGGCGTATTGCTCTTGCTGATTTGCCCGAAGGACTGTATCGTTATGATTTGCGTGGCTCTGACGATGACCCCGGTATGCCTGTAACTGTCGAGCAGAATGTAGCCGTCAATCACGCCGGTGCGATTATTACGGCAAAGCCCCTTGACCTCGGCGAAGACGGTCGTCTGTTCTTAACCGAGGACGAAGGCTTGAACTTTGTCGGCGGCGAGATTTCCATGCAGCGTTTCTTCAACCAACAGCAGAAAGACCGCAACACCGAGGAAATCGAGGCAGAAAGCATTTCCTTTGCCGTATGTGCCTATTACGGTATCGCAACGGGCGAAAACAGCTTCGGCTATATCGCAGCCTGGTCGAAAGATAAGGAACTGAAAGAGCTTCGTGCAAGCCTTGAAACCATCAACAAAACCTCCTCCGAGCTTATCACCGACATCGACCGCAACTATGCGGAAATTATGAAAGAGCGTGAATCTGAGATGGCGATGGAGAACGATGAAAAGCCACTTGCGGAAATGAATATCCTTGAAATGGTGGATTATTTCATGGAGCAAGGCATGACCGAAGAACAGGCAAACGACCTTGCCAATTCCGAATGGCAGGCAAGAAAAATCAACGAAGCGGCTAATAAAAGCAAATCGTCTGAACCGGTTATCGAACATCCGGTCGAGGAAGCCGCACCAATGCAGGCTCCCGATAATGGGTATATGCCCGACCCGTCCATGTCTATCGAAGCGATGAACGCATACGGTTACACCGATTCCGATATGCTTCCTCTCTCCAAAGAGCGAGCATTGGAACTGTTCGAGCGAGATGTTCCCATCTATATGCTCTACGAGGGCAACACCGAAGCTATGGCATTTGAAGCCGAGGACATTGTACTGTTCTCCGGTTGCTTTGGTATCACCCGTGAGGATTGGGATGCCATCAAGGACGAAGTGCCGCCGATGGATTTGGAGCTTATCCGGCAGAAACGTGAGCAGGCGTTCTTTGAAAACCCCGGCGACACCTACGCTATCTATCAGTTAAAGCGTGACGATTTCGCCGCAGATTTGCGTTTTATGAACTCCGAATATTTGCAGAAAAAAGGCATTGAGCCGCAGTACGAGAACTACGAGCTTGTTTATACCGGAGCTTTGACCAAGGATGGAAGCCAGGTTGAAAAGCTGGAGAATTTATACCGCATTTTTAACATTGAGCATCCGCAGGACTTCACGGGACACAGCCTATCTGTCAGCGACATCGTGGCGTTGAAGCAAGCGGGCGTGGTATCATATCACTATGTTGACAGCATCGGTTACAAGGAGCTGACCAACTTCCGCACGACCGAGAATTATCTGAAAAATGCCGAAATGCAGATGGAAGACGATTTTGGAATGATTGACGGCATTATCAATAACGGTCCGAAAGAAGAACCAAAGCCTGTCAAGCAAGCGGAAGAAACGAAAACCAAGAAACTCTCTGTTCTCGCAAAGCTCCGGCAGTATCAAAAAGAAGACAGAGAAAAAACGACACAGCACAGAAGTGTGGAAAGGGATTTGATATGATGGACTTTACCAACGATGAAATGAATCTTATGTGTATCTATGATACGGGAAGCAGAACAGGGCTGATAAATGCCCTTTCCGAAATGCGAAAGGAATTGGATGCCGATGAAGTCGCACTTCGTGAGCTGACCGATTCCGTACTGAATAAGCTTTCCGCTATACCCGATGAGGACTATGAGAAGTTGGAGTTGTACCCCGATTTTGACGAGTGATTAGCCAAGCGTCGGATTTTTGAGCGTTCACAGAAAAGTTAAAAGCCATAATGCGTATACTCTCTTGACAGAACGGGAATATTACGATAAAATATGATTGACCATAGATTTTCATAAAATATGGAGGTGCGTTATGGCATATATTACACGAGAGCTTGAACGCAAGTTCTTAAAGCTCAATGATTTTTTCAAGGTTATCCTTGTTACAGGCGCAAGGCAGGTCGGCAAAACGACGATGTTAAAGCACCTTGCAGAACCTGCCTTTTCCAGAAGAGAAGCACCATCCAATATCACGCAGTCCGTTTTCTTTTTCAGGTAGGCAATCATTTCCCTGCCATCATAACCGGTCTCCTGAAGGGCTTCCGTGGTCGGCTTTACCGGTGTGCTGTTCACAATGACAACACCATCCTTTTTCAGATAGGGAAGGTTCCGGACTGCCTCTGCCGGCTCAAATGCAATAAGGATGTCGGCATTACCACGCGGAATCAACGGAGAAGCTGCCCTCTCGCCAATGCGGATATGACTGGTTACAGAACCGCCACGCTGCGCCATTCCAATCGTTTCTGCCGAATGGACGACATTTCCGCATCTCATAGCTGCAGAAGCAATGAGCTTGGATGCCAGCACCGTTCCCTGACCTCCTACGCCGCACAATAAGATATCTTTATTCATGGCACGCACCTCCAATCGCATGAACCGGACAGATCTGACTGCATAATCCGCAGCCGGTACACATCGTATCATCAATGCAGACATTACCGTTGTCAAGTACAATGGCAGGGCATCCAAGTTCACGGATACATTTTTTACATCCGATACATCCGATCTCACAGGCGGTAGTTACTGCTTTGCCCTTTGCATGGGAACTGCATCCTACGAATGTCTGCTGTTCGTATGGCACAAGTTCGATCAGGTGATGCGGA
>OGWY01001971.1_pt1 | contig 15400 bp, 14 predicted proteins | sample 1576121 | NCBI WGS metagenome assembly OGWY01 (sample SAMEA3541543, study PRJEB24748) | human gut metagenome | biome: human gut; feature: human-associated habitat; material: faeces | place: China | collected 2012 | reverse complement strand
AAGCACCCTGAACGAATGGTATATATAGTTATATTTATTACGGGCCTCTCCGGAAACCTTACTCACTCCCGTTTGGTCAAGCACAGCCTGAGTCTGGGCCAGCACATCTCCCCCAAAATGCCCGTCAATCAAGAAATAGAACGAGAAATCCTTATACGTGAAACTATTTCCCCAACCCAATAAGAACGCCGGATTGCAATTCCCCACCTTAGCCGTATTCCCGCTGCCGATCTCTTGGGGCAAGCCGTCCCGACCATACACGATCGCACCATATTTATCCCGCTCAAAAGCTTTCCCATAGATATCACCAAACGAGCCACCTTCCACCAAACGCATCGTATAGCTAGAGGAGAATCCTTCATCTCCTTGAATAAAGCTAGCCAAATCATCATGTAGTTTCTTTACTTCATTTTTATTCCGGGAAAAGTTGAGTGTCGTATTCCATTTAAACTGATTCGTTAAGATAGGAACCGCACCGAACGTCAATTCCACTCCCATATTCTGTATATTTCCCGCATTCACAAAATAATACTTGTATGCGGCTCCAGCGGAAGAAGGTAAAGAGAAGAGTTGATTTTTCGTATTGGTCTTATAGAACGTAAGATCCACGTCCATACGATAATCAAAGAATTTCCATTCGGTACCTATTTCAAAAGAACTGCTCATCTCCGGCTTCAAGGTACCGAACGGAGCCGTATCATTCGGCTGGGGAATCCCGCCCGCAGCGATATGGCCTACCGTATTGCTAACGAATAAGGGTATATCATTACCCACCTTACTCCAAGAAGCCCGTACTTTCCCAAAAGATATCAAGGAAGGCATCGAAAAGGATTTAGGGATAATCCAAGAAAGACCGACTGAAGGATAGAAAAAACCTCTTGATTTACGTTCCGTAAACGCAAGGGTAGATGACCAGTCATTACGTGCGGTCACATCTAAGTAAAGGCTTTCCTTATATCCCAACTGCGCCATAGCAAAAAAGGATTGCATTTGCCGGCGTGCGTCATCCGACTCCTCGATGTAGGCACTGGACGACATGTTAATATTAGCGATCGTAAAGACATTCGGATAATACAAGGAAGCCGTTTTCGAATCCAGCCTCAACGCACTGGTGCGTGTGTCCGTTATGCTCGTACCGATAGCGGCATTCAAGGAGAAATCATCCCAGCTCTTATTCAATTTAGCCATCAAATCCCCATAGAGCAACGTAGTCTGGTAGGTGTAATAAATGTAACGCCCGTTCTCACCAGCGATACCCGGAGAGGTAGAAGCGTATATTTCCTGCTGATACTTATCATTCACATAATCGATATTTCCACGGCCCTGTAATGTAAGCCAATCTGTCACCTTGAAACTAGCGGAAGCCAACGCCAACACACGGGCACGTTTGTCCTCGTTTTCCGTACGGTTGACCAACCAATAAGGATTTTGCTCAAAATCAGTAATCGTAGTATACCAGTTCTGGACGTTCATATTCCGTTTCTCGTTATATACCTCAAAGTTCTCCTTATAAGGTGCCATATCCATCCCTCTAGGAAACGTGTATAAACCTTGTAACGGGTTCATATAAAATCCCCCGGCCGTAGGTTTTCCTTTGATTGTTTGGAGTATCAAGTTTACCTGCCCCTCCAAGATCAAACGATCATCAAAGAAAGAAGAACTTTCACGGAGATTAAAATTATGCTTGCTTAAATTATTCTTAGGAACGATGCCCCGTGCGGTCGTATTGGCATACGAAAAATAATTTTGCACATGGCTATTCCCTGCCGTAAATATCAATGAGTTAATAGCGGTAATACCCGTCCGGAAGAAATCGCCGACAGGGTCATAGACCGGAAGAGAAGCCCGGTCTCCCCAACAAGTTTCCGCCCCTTCCATCCGTCCGAACTCATTCTGAAACTTGGGGAGACTGATCGCTTGATCAACAGTCAGCGACGAGGAGAAATGAATATTCCGTACCCCGGCCTTACCTTTTTTCGTTTTGATCAAGATCACACCGTTCGCCGCTTGTCCCCCATACAACGCAGAGGCCGAAGCCCCTTTCAAGACACTCAAACTCTCTATATCATCAGGATTTAGATTAGAGATACCATCGCCCGCATCCCGGTTACCGGCATCGGCCGTACCACCGATCGTTGTCAAGGCTTGCTCACTGCTAATGCTCAAGATCGGGACACCGTCTATCACATACAAAGGCTGGTTATTTCCGGATGCGGAACGACTACCTCGAATAATCACCCGGGACGAGCTACCCAGACCGGCGGAAGTCCGGTTAATCTGGAGTCCAGCCATCTTTCCGGAAAGCGTACTCATAAAATTAAAATCCTTGGCCCTTACCAATTCCCCACCTGTGATTAACTGGGTGGCATAAGGCAAGGAAGATTCTTTCTTCTCGATACCAAGAGCCGTAACAACTACCTCGTCCAAAATCTGGGCGTCATCCTCCAACTGCACATTCAATGACAATTGCCCCTCATACTCAATTTCCCGTGAACGATAACCGATATAAGAAAAAACCAAAGTAGCCTCCTCGGGAAGCTCCAATACAAAGCTGCCATCCATATCCGTAATCGTACCGTTTCTCGTTCCTTTTTCCACCACATTCACGCAGGCAATAGGCTCTCCTTTGTGATCGGTCACAATGCCTTTTACCTTACCATCCAGCTTTTGTTGCATTTGGATTATCGCCTCTTTCTTATTCAAGATGATCTGGTCATTCATGACCGTATAGACGATCTCCGTGTTCTTAAATAATAAATTTAAAATCTCGAAAACCGTACGTCCGGATAAAGATTTACGCACTTTCTCAGATAAATTGATCACCTGAGCGTCATAAATAAAAGAATAATTGGTGTAAGAAAAGAGCGTGAAAAAATTATTACATTTTTAAATCAAAATGGGTATGTACTAAAGGATGAAAATGTTACATTTAATTCAAATTTGCAAAATATAATAGAAAAAATCAATTCAATTTCAAAATTGATTAATACAGAAACAAAAATGAACTTTAAGAATATTAATTAAAAATAGCGAGGTGATGCAAATGAAAAAATTCTTCAAAAATTATAAATCAACAATAATACTATTATTTGCAATAATTATTGGAGCAATTGTGGGAATTATATTTAAAGAAAAAGCTGCAGTGCTTAGTCCATTAGGTGATTTATTTTTAAACTTAATGTTTATAATAATTGTACCATTAGTATTTTTAAATATATCCACTGCAATAGCAAAAATGACACAACCTAAAAGGTTTGGAAAAATAATGGTAGGAATTATAAGTGTTTTCATTATAACATCAATAGTAGCTGTAATAATTGGATTAATTTCAACATTACCAATTAAACTTGTATCAACAGAAGATGGAGAGCAAATAAAAAGTTCATTAGAAGAAATTACAAGTAGTGATTCTGAGGGATCAAAAGATGAAACGAGTATTTTACAAAGAACGGTAAATACACTAACAGTAAATGACTTTTCTGGATTATTATCAAGAAATAACATTATAGCAATAATTGTTTTTGCAATTATATTTGGAATTTCTGCACAAATGAGTGGAAAAAAAGCAAAGCCAGTTGTGGATTTTTTAGATAGTGCAAATGAAATTATTATGAATATAGTAAAAATTATTATGTATTATGCACCAATTGGTTTAGGATGTTATTTTGCATCATTAGTAGGGACATTTGGAAAAGAAATTGCTATAGGATATGTAAAAACATTTGTAATATATACAATAGTTGCAGTTTTATTTTATTTTATAATTTATACATTATATGCATTTATATCAGCAGGAAAAAAAGGTGTTAGAGCTTTTTGGAAAAATATAATACCACCAACAGTAACATCTTTAGCAACATGTTCAAGTGCAGCTTCAATACCAGTAAATATTCAATCTGCCAAAAATATTGGTGTATCAGATGATATAGCAGAAACTTTAATACCATTTGGAACAAGTTTTCATAAAGATGGGTCTATAATAGGATCTGTATTTAAAATTATGTTTTTAGTATGTTTATTTGGAACAAATATTTCAAGTATAGGAAGTATTTTACAAATATTAGGTGTAGCATTAGTTGCAACATTATTAGTAAGTGCAGTACCAATTGGAGGAGGAACAATATCAGAAATGCTTATTATTACAATGATGGGATATCCAATTGCAGCACTACCAATTTTAACAATAATTGCAACAATAATAGATCCACCAGCAACAATGCTAAATGTAGTAGGAGACTCAAGCTCATCAATGCTAGCAGCAAGAATTGTGGATGGTAAAAATTGGATGGATAAAAAGAAAAACTAAAATGGATTATTTCCATTTTAGTTTTTTCTGTATTAATGAGGCAGAATTAAAAAAGTATACAAAATTTAATTTTTATGATAATATATTAGACAGAGAGAAAAAAGAAAGGAAAATGCATATGAAAATTTTAACAATAGGAGATATAGTAGGTGAAAATGGAGTAAAAAAATTCAAAGAAGAATTACCTAAAATAAGAGCAGAACATAATATAGATTTTGTTATAGTAAATGCCGAAAATTCAGCAGGAGGAATGGGAATTACAACAAAAATATTTAATGAAATATTAAATCAAAATGTTGATGCAATCACAATGGGAAATCATACTTGGGGAAAAAAAGATATTTTTTCTTTTATAGATCATCCAAAACTATTAAGACCAGCAAATTATTCAAAAGGAGTAGTTGGAAAAGGATATGGAATTTATAATTGTAACAATAAAAAAATTGGAGTTATAGATTTAATAGGAAGAACTGATATGAATGTATTATCAGAAAATCCATTTACTGTTGCTGATGAATTAGTTCAAAAATTAAGCAAAGAATGTGATATGATTTTTGTAGAATTTCATGCTGAAGCAACTGCAGAAAAAATTGCAATGGCTCAATATTTGGATGGAAGAGTTACAGCAGTATATGGAACACATACACATGTACAAACAGCAGATGATCAAATATTAGAAAAAGGAACAGCATATATAACAGATATAGGAATGACAGGACCATATAATTCTGTAATTGGAATGGATAGAGGAGCTTCAATAAAAAGATTTGTAACTTCACTTCCAGAAAGATATAAATTAGCAGATGGAAATTGTATGCTAAATGGTTGTATTTTCGAAGTTAATGACGAAAATTGTCGAGTAATGAAGATAAATAGAATAATAAGAAAATAAAGGGGTTTTTGTGACATACGATTCAAAAATATATTTAATAAAATGACTAGACTTTTTGGCAAATTTGTATTATAAATATAATTGTAGTGAGAACACAAAAAATAAAAAATAATAGGAGGCCAAAAAATGGAAGTTTTAAAAATCTCATCAAAATCAAACCCAAATTCAGTAGCAGGAGCAATTGCTGGATTAGTAAAGGAAAACAATTATGCAGAAATGCAAGCAATAGGAGCAGGAGCACTAAACCAAGCTGTAAAAGCAGTAGCAATAGCAAGAGGATTTGTAGCTCCATCAGGAGTTGACTTAGTATGTGTACCTGCATTTGCCGAAGTACAAGTAGAAGGTGAAGAAAGAACAGGTATAAAATTAATAGTAGAATCAAGAAAATAATTTTTTATAATAGGGGGCATGGTAATAGTTTTATTACTATGTCCTTTTTGTTTGCTCTAATTATTTATAAAAGACATCAAATATATTGAAAAATAGAAGAATTTAATATATGATACAATTATAAAAAAAAGCTTGACAAAAGAAGAAAATAGGATATAATAATACAAACAAATGTTTATAAGGAGGAAAGTTATGAATACAGAAAACCCAGAAAAAAAGAAGGCTCTAGAAGCAGCATTAAGTCAAATAGAAAAACAATTTGGAAAAGGATCTGTAATGAAACTAGGAGAATTTACTGCAATGAATGTAGAATCAATTCCAACAGGTTCACTAAGCCTAGATGTCGCCCTAGGAATAGGTGGAATTCCAAGAGGAAGAATAATAGAAGTTTATGGTCCAGAATCATCAGGTAAAACAACACTAACATTACACATGATTGCAGAAGCTCAAAAATTAGGAGGAGAAGCAGCATTTATAGATGCAGAACACGCATTAGATCCAGTATATGCTAAACATTTAGGTGTAGATATAGATAACTTAATAGTATCACAACCAGATACAGGAGAACAGGCATTAGAAATTGCAGAAGCATTAGTAAGAAGTGGAGCATTAGATATAATTGTTGTCGATTCAGTTGCAGCATTAGTACCAAAAGCTGAAATTGATGGTGATATGGGAGATTCACACATAGGTTTACAAGCACGTTTAATGTCTCAAGCATTGCGTAAATTAGCTGGAGCTATAAATAAATCAAAAACAGTAATAGTTTTCATTAACCAATTAAGAGAAAAAGTTGGTATAATGTTTGGTAATCCAGAAACAACTACAGGTGGTAGAGCTCTAAAATATTATTCATCAGTAAGATTAGATATAAGAAAAATAGAAAATATTAAACAAGATGGTGAAATAGTAGGAAATAGAGCCAGAGTAAAAGTTGTAAAAAATAAAATGGCTCCACCTTTTAAATCATGTAGTGTTGATATAATGTATGGTGAGGGTGTATCACATGAAGGCGAATTAGTTGATTTAGCAAGTGAAGTTGGAATTATTGCTAAAAGTGGTGCATGGTATTCTTATAATGGCGAAAAAATAGGGCAAGGCAAAGAAAATGTTAAAGAACTATTTAAGAAAAATAAAGAATTATGTGATGAAATAGATGCTAAAGTAAGAGAATACTATGGATTAAAAACTAATAAACCTGTTAAAAAAGAAGCATAATTTAAATATAAAAAAGAATTGCAATTTTGCAATTCTTTTATTTCCATGTTTGTAATATATCACAGTTACTACTTGATGGAAGTGGATCTGGTAATTTCATTCTAACAATCATAGGAATTTTAAATGCTCTACCAAATGCCATACAAGTACCAGGTTGTAAGCTTTTTTGTTTTTCTACGATTTCATTACTTATATTAGGTAACATTTTTTGTATATATTCAACATCAAGTGGATGCGTAATTTTAAATATTAAAAAGTTAGCAACTTGTGATACAACTGTATCAGATAATTCAACTGGTCTTTGTGATATTAAACATAACAATATACCATATTTTCTTCCTTCCTTGGCAACTCTATCAAATATATTATAACCAAGTAAGTATGTATCATTATCATTTTGTACATATCTATGTGCTTCTTCTAGGAAAATATGAAATGGTAATACTGCTCTATTAGGTAAGTTTTTAACATAATTAAATAACATTTTTATCAATGAAAATATTGTTGTATTGCGGCATGAGTGAAAAATTATTGTTGTTATAGAAGCTTTATAGGACAGTTGTTAGTTATATTTGGAGGTTTGCATGCAGGATTTATTGCAGGTTGGTGTTATATCATCTACACATGGAATTGCGGGAGAGGTAAAGGTGTTCCCGACAACGGATGATGTGAACAGATTCGATTATTTGAAAGACGTTATATTGGATACCGGCAGAGAGAAGCTTAATCTCACGGTGGCAGGTGTGAAATATTTTAAGAATATGGTTATCCTTAAATTTAAGGGTATTGATAATATTAATGATGTTGAAAAATACAGAGGCTGTTCTCTCTGGGTTACAAGGGAGAATGCCGTTGAATTAGATGAGGATGAATATTTTGTATGCGATATGATTGGTCTTAAGGTTATGACCGATGAGGGCGAGGAGCTGGGTGAGCTTGTTGATGTCATCCAGACAGGAGCTAACGATGTGTATGCCGTAAAGACAAAGGAAGGCAGGGAGGTACTGCTTCCGGCAATAGCAGACTGTGTGCTCAATGTAAATCTGGAAGAGAATAAGATGACGGTTCACGTCATGGATGGGTTGCTTGACTTATGATTAATTTTCATGTGCTTACGCTTTTTCCGGATATGGTGCTCAATGGGCTTAACACCAGCATCATCGGAAGGGCGGTAGAGAACAACATAATAAAGATTGGTGCAACGGATATCAGGGATTTCTCCACGAACAAGCATTTGAAGGTGGACGATTACCCTTATGGCGGCGGTGCCGGGATGGTCATGCAGCCGGAGCCTGTCTATAAGGCATATGAGCATGTACGCAAGGATATGCAGGGAAGCGTCAGGGTTATCTACATGACACCTCAGGGAAAGCGCTTTGACCATGAGATGAGCCGTGAACTTGCGAAGGAGGATAACCTCATATTCCTGTGCGGACATTATGAGGGCATTGATGAGCGTGTGCTTGAAATGGTTGTGACGGACAATGTCTCAATAGGTGATTATGTTCTGACAGGCGGGGAGCTTCCGGCGATGGTTATGATTGATTCCATATCAAGAAATGTGCCGGGAGTGCTCAACAATGATGTTTCCGCGGAGTTCGAGACTTTCCACGATAACCTTTTAGAGTATCCACAGTATACCCGCCCGGTAGAGTTCATGGGCAGGCAAGTGCCGGAGGTGCTTCTGTCCGGGCATCATGGCAGGGTTGATGAGTGGAGAAGACAGCAGTCGATTCTTAGAACCTACAATGCAAGACCGGATTTGCTTAAAGATGCGGTGCTTTCTAATAAGGAAAAGGCATATTTAGCCGAACTTAAAAGAAGGGACAGGGAGAAGAGTGACAACGCCTGATTTAGGGTGGAGCTATAGGTTTCGTTCACACAGCATAATTGTATATGATATATTTTGGCATGAAGGCTGACTGCATATTCTGTGCAGTCGGCTTTTTTATGGATAAAATATTAGCTATTTATTGTATTTTTTCTGGATTTGGGATAAAATATTAGCATGACAGAGAGTGCTAATAAACGAGGAGATAATATGATAAATATATTTTTGAAAACCGCACCTGAGATAGACAAGGAGCTTGCCGAAAGGCTTGCAGGAATAAGAAAGAGAAGAAAAATATCGCAGAAGGAACTGGCGACAAGGTCAGGAGTCAGCCTTGGCTCTTTAAAGCGCTTTGAGCAGACAGGAGATATCTCCCTTGCCTCCCTCACAAAGCTGGCGATAGCATTGGGAATTGAGGACGAACTGGAAAAGCTGTTTACCGAAGTGCCGTTTAATTCAATACAGGAGGTTATTAATGCGCAGACTAAATAAACTTGATGTGTTTTGCCATGACAGGCATGTCGGCACCATGGCACTTTATCAGGACAGGCAGGCTGCATTTGAATATTCGGATGATTGGATAGCGGATGGATTTTCGATAAGCCCGTTTTCACTGCCACTTGAAAAAAGAGTGTTCATGCCGAAAATTGACCCATTCGATGGCATTTTCGGGGTATTTGCCGATAGTCTGCCGGATGGCTGGGGAAGATTGCTGGTTGACAGGCTTATAAAAAGGAACGGAATCAATCCGATGGAGATTGGCAATCTTGACAGGCTTGCAATAGTCGGTGAAACAGGTATGGGAGCGTTAAGCTATAAGCCGGTGATAACGCTTGAGGAGGCTGAAAATGATATGTCGCTTGATGAACTTGCGGCAGAATGTGAAAAAATATTGCAGACAGAATATTCTGATAAGTTAGATACGTTGTTCAGGCTTGGAGGTTCCTCAGGAGGAGCCAGACCCAAAATCCTTACGAAAATAGATAACGATGACTGGATAATTAAATTTCCTTCATCGTATGATTCAAAAAATATCGGAAAACAGGAATATGATTACGCATTATGCGCAGGAAAATGCGGAATTGACATGGCACCGGTAAGACTGTTTAAATCCAATGAGTGTCAAGGATATTTTGGAACGAAAAGATTTGACAGAATAAATATAGGCAATGATGACAAGGTTATGCGCAGACACATGGCGTCGGTATCGGGGCTGCTCGAAACTTCTCACAGAATTCCGAACCTGGATTATGAATTGCTTATGCGCTTAACTATGATACTGACAAAAGATACCACGGAGTGTGAGAAGCTGTACAGGCTCATGTGCTTTAACGTCTTTGCACATAACCGCGATGACCATTCTAAAAATTTTAGTTATATATATCTTGAGGATGAAAAAAGATGGGTGCTGTCTCCAGCGTATGACCTGACCTACAGCAGCTCATTGAACGGAGAGCATGCGACAACCATAAATGGAAACGGAGTCAATCCGGGAATTGACGATTTGCTTGAGGTTGCAAAAAAAGCAGGACTTGATATAAAAGCCGCAAGGACGGCTGCGGAGGATATCAGGGAATGTGTGAAGGAGAATCTGAGAGAGTATCTGTACGTTTGATTATGATTATTTAAAGGGTTAATAAAAAGGTTAATGAAAATCATAAAAAACACTTGCATTCCCTGCTGCAGCATGTTATAATTTCGAATGTTGTGAATATAGCTCGATGTTCCTCTGGTACGAAAGGGTATTAATGAACATCAAAATTTTTAAGGAGGCTCACAAATGAACGATATTATTAAGAAGATTGAAGACGCTCAGTTAAAGGAATCTGTTGCAGATTTCAACGTAGGTGATACAGTTAGAGTATCAGCTAAGATTAAGGAAGGTAACCGTGAGAGAGTACAGGTATTCGAGGGTACAGTACTTAAGAGACAGGGCGGAAGCTCAAGAGAGACTTTCACAGTCAGAAAGCTTTCAAACGGCGTAGGCGTTGAGAGAACATGGCCATTACATTCCCCAACTATCGAGAAGATTGAGGTTGTAAGAACAGGTAAGGCCAGAAGAGCTAAGTTATTCTACTTAAGAGACAGAGTAGGTAAGGCAGCTAAGGTTAAGGAGCTTGTAAAGTAATATAACTTTATATGTAATATGACCATTAAGGGAATGTCAGTGTGGCATTCCCTTTTCTTCAATTACGAGTAAGACAGTGTAGGAAGAATTTTGATGTTGATTTAAAAATAAAAGCAGGTAATTGAAAACCGATTTGTTGGTAAATTTATAATCAGGGTTCGCAATTACCTGCTAAAAATAAAATTAATAAGAGGTGTCTATGGCAGAATTTGAGGTTTACCGAAGAGAGAAAAAGTATCATGTACATGAGATAATCCTTAAATGGATAGTTGATATAACAATGGTTGTGTGTCTGTCATTCATCCTTGCAACATATATGCTTGGAAAGACAACGGTTGTCGGACATTCGATGGAGCCGACACTTGAGAACGATGACAGTCTGCTTGTGGATAAGGTGAGCTACTGCTTCAGACAGCCTGAGCGCTATGACGTGATTGTGTTTGAGCCGGCTATAGCGAATGTTTCTAAGTATTATGTCAAGCGTATAGTAGGACTGCCCGGGGAGACGATCCAGATAATAGATGGGGTTGTATATATCAACGGAGAACCACTTGAGAATGATGTGATATATAGTTTCGGACTTAAGGATGAAGCTGGAAAGCCGGTTGAGCCGGAGAAAATATATAACGCGGGTCTTGCTGAAAAGCCAATCACACTTGGCTATGATGAATATTTTGTCCTTGGAGATAACAGGAATAACAGTGAGGACAGCCGCTTTTCAAATGTCGGGAATGTTAAATATTCTGCGATTATAGGGCGTATATGGGCAGTCTCATCACCCTTTGGGCGAATGGGGCTTGTGAAATGAGACATTAAATTATATTATAATTAAGTAATTACGAAATTCAGTGTGCGATAGCCGGATGCTGGGAATTATTAGGATTACACAGCTGCTTATTGACGGATTTGTATTTTGCAATTATTTATTACACTAAGAATAGAAAAATCGGAGGTATGAATGAATATACAGTGGTATCCCGGTCATATGACCAAAGCAAAGAGAATGATGCAGGAGGATATCAAGCTTATCGATCTGGTCATTGAGCTGGTGGATGCAAGGCTTCCGCTGTCGAGCCGCAATCCTGATATAGATGAGCTTGGAAAGAACAAGGCGCGCCTTATACTTCTCAATAAGCATGACCTTGCGGATGAGAAGATAAATGATGCGTGGGTTGAGTATTTTAAGAACAAGGGAATCCATGCGGTCAAGATAAACGCTAAGAACGGCAGTGGACTTAAATCCATTCAGGGTGTAATCAATGAGGCCTGTAAGGAGAAGATTGAGCGCGACAGGAAGAGAGGTATATTAAACAGGCCTATAAGGGCAATGGTTGTCGGTATTCCGAACGTGGGAAAGTCGACCTTTATCAATGCCTATGCGGGGCGCAATTGTGCCAAGACCGGAAATATGCCGGGTGTCACCAAGGGTAAGCAGTGGATAAGGCTAAACAAGAATGTTGAGCTATTAGATACACCGGGAATACTGTGGCCTAAGTTCTCCGATGAGCAGGTCGGCGTGAGACTGGCGCTTGTCGGTTCAATAAATGACCAGATAATCAACATGACGGAGTTGTCCTACGAGCTTATCAAGTTCATGCGTGGGAATTATTCGGGAAGACTCGCAGAGAGATACAGCGTCGATGAGAACAAGGAGCCGCATGAGGTGCTGTCGGATATAGCAATAGCAAGGGCGTGCCTCAAAAAGGGCGGGGAGCCGGACGAGGAGAAGGCGATAAAGCTTCTTTTTGACGATTTCAGAAGCGGAAAGCTGGGCAGAGTGTCTCTTGAAAGCCCTGGGCAGGCTTAATTTTCATTACTATTTGAGTCACTGCAAAAGCAGTGACATGGGAGTTTTTTTATGGAAGAAAAAATCAGTTCGGTTAAAAATAAATTTGAAAATGCCGATGAAAATACTGTAAGAGAATTGATTGCTGAGTATGGACAGTCGGATAAGGCAGGGATTATTAAGCTTGTCGCAAAGTATCAGAAGCAGCTTGACATGTTAGAGGCTGAGAGAGAGCGCGTTGAGAACATGCTCGCTTTTGAGAAGGAATACAGTATGTTTTCCAATATATGCGGTATTGACGAGGCAGGACGCGGACCGCTTGCAGGCCCGGTTGTGGCGGCTGCGGTCATACTGCCTAAGGATGCAAGGCTTCTCTATGTGAATGATTCGAAGCAGCTCTCCGAAAAAAAGAGGGAGGAGCTGTATGATGTCATAATGAGGGAGGCGGTGAGCGTGGGTATCGGAATCGCCTCACCTGAAAGAATTGACGAGATTAATATTCTGCAGGCAGACTATGAGGCAATGCGTGAGGCGGTGTCACAGCTTACGCCGCAGCCGGATATTCTTTTAAATGATGCTGTGATTATCCCGGAGCTTACCATGAAGCAGATTTCGATTATAAAGGGCGATGCAAAGAGCCTTTCGATAGCTTCCGCGAGCATAATAGCGAAGGTTACGAGGGACAGACTTATGTATGAGTATGATAAGCTGTACCCGGAATACGGTTTTGCGTCCAACAAGGGATATGGCTCCAAGACACATATTGAGGCAATCAAAAGGCTTGGTTCATGCCCTATACATAGAAGAACCTTCATAAAGAATTTTGTTGAAGAGAATAATACAAAAGAAAAATAAAATAAAAAATATGAGACTAATAATATAGAAAACAATGTTAAACAAGTAATAGTACAAAACAAATAAAAATATATGCAAACAAAATCAACGAGATGTCAGACATCAATATATGTCATATAATACAATAGTCTGATGATGTAAAATAGGAGGCGTGCTATGAATATCAATCTGGGACAGATGGCAAACGGAAATACATCGATTAATATAAATGTGCACCCGAATATACACAGTACACAGCCTACGGTCACTGTTAACGGTTCTGAGCAGGGGAACACGGCACTGACCATACTTCGTTCACTTGCTGACGGCGATACATTTTCGGCGAATATCACGGATGTGAGCGGTGAACAGGTGACCATAACGCTTGATGGAGGACAGTCATTTACAGCAAGCCTGCTCAACAGCACAGCCTACAATATCGGTGACAGGGCAGACTTTGTCATTCAGGACAATAAGGGTGAGAATATTGTCTTAAAGGCTGTCACAATGCAGGCTACGGCACTTGAGACAGCTATGATTAACAAGTCACTTAAGGCTGCGGGAATCATGCCCACGCTCAGAAACCGAGAGATGGTGTTAGAGCTTATGAGAAACGGAATGCCTATCGGCAGGGATGCGCTTCTTGATATGGTAAAAGAGCTGTCCTCCCATAGCAATGCAGGGATTGGCGGTATAATAGCACTCAAAAGGATGGGGATAGAGGTCACCGATGACAGCCTTAAGTCATATCAGAATTATAAAGAGTATAACGGAGCAATGCAGAGGGACATAGCTGCACTTGGAGAGAAGCTTTTTGAATCGGTTGATTCAGGAAAAGCTTTATCCGATGTGGTAAAGCTTCTTGTGGGGGATGAACTTCTCACAGGGAATGGCACTGTGGAAGATAATTCAAAGGAAAGCACGAAAACAGGTGCGCAGACACAGCAGCCTGTCGGGACACAGGCGGATGAAAAGGCCGATATAGCGCAGAAAAATCTGATGAGTGATGTAAAGAATATGGTCGCAGGCATGGTTGACAACTATAATGCGGCTACAGGCAGGAGTCTGAAGCTCTCCTATGAATTTCTGAATACAGATAATCTGGCAAGGTTTATGAATGAGTTTGCCAGGATGGCAGAAGAGTTTGAAATGGAGCCATTGTTAAAAAATAAGCTTCATGGAGTTTTGAAGGGAGACAAGGCTTCGCGGCTTTTAAATGAACTGGTGCGCGACACTTTCAGTATGAAAATGACGGATGTGGCGGATAGTGAGTCGGTTAAGGAGCATATTGCAAAGACGCTTGACAAGTTAAGCTCTGTCTCCGAATATGCGGCATCTAATCAGAGCGCAGAACTTTCAAATGTGGCATCCCGGATGAGTAATAATATGGAATTTTTAAATAGTATGAATCAGTTCATGGCGGCGGTGCAGGTTCCGATAAAAAATATCGGTGAGCACGGTGAGGGCGAGTTGTATGTCTACCGCAGGAATAAGCAGAAGTGTGGCGAGGATGACACGGTTAAGGCGTTTCTTCATCTTGATATGGAGCACCTTGGGGCACTTGACATATATGTGACACTCAAGGGCAGCAGTGTAGCAACCAACTTCAAGGTGGAGGATGAGAGCGTGCTTGATTTCCTTGAGACTAATATGGAACAGCTCACAAAGAAACTGGCTGAGGACGGATATAATGTAACTGCCAGTATCTCCAAGACGGATGATAGTGCAGGCTTTGATTTTGAGAAGGAAGTGATTGCGCCTGTATTGCCGGTGAGCGATGTGCGGCGTTTCAGATTTGACATGAAGGCATAATATATAGAATATCTTCGGAATGGAGCTTGGCATGGGAGATAAGAATGATTTTCAAAACAGACAGGCGGTAGCACTGACTTATGAACCGGGAACTACGGCGCCGACGATTGTGGCTGCCGGAAGAGGCTATGTGGCTGATAAGATTATTAAGACGGCACAGGAAAATGAGGTTCCGTTTTATGAGGACGGCGAGTTGTCCGATA
>OGWY01001964.1_pt1 | contig 15419 bp, 11 predicted proteins | sample 1576121 | NCBI WGS metagenome assembly OGWY01 (sample SAMEA3541543, study PRJEB24748) | human gut metagenome | biome: human gut; feature: human-associated habitat; material: faeces | place: China | collected 2012 | reverse complement strand
AAATATATAATAAAATTCAGGAAATGTGTAATTTAACCTCTGATGAGGTAAAAAAAATAAAAGACTTGGAAATATCTTTAGAAAAGAAATTACTAATTCCAAGAAAAGATATGCTTAAATTATTTAATTTATTGAAAGAGAATGGAAACGCCATAATATTAGTAAGCGATATGTACTTAACAAGTGATATTATAAAAGATATATTAAAACAAAATGGCTACATTGGTTATGAGAGTATTTATGTTTCTTGTGAATGTAATTTAAGAAAAGACAAGGGAAACATATGGGATTTCATTAAAGAAAAATATCATGGTAAAAAAATAATTCATGTTGGTGACAATGAAGAGTCAGATTGTCATAAATTATGGCAGTATAATTTAATTCCTGAACATATCATGAGTGGAAAAATGATGTATTTTAATTCACCATATGGATATTATACAAATTATTTAAAATCAGATATAAACATTTGTGATTCAGTATTATATGGTTTAATAATAAATAAATGCCTTTTCAACTCACCATTTAAGTGGAATAAATCTGAAGCAATTTATAATATAGATAGTCTATATGAATATGGGTATTGTATTATTGGCCCGATTTTACTTGAATTTATGATTTGGTTAATTAAATCATTAAAAAATGAAAAAAATTTATCTTTACTATTTCTATCGCGAGAAGGATACTATTTTCAAAAAATGTATAAATTATTAAGTCAAAGGCTAGACGTTGCATATTTAAAAAATATTCAGGATTTATATTTCTTAACTTCAAGAAGATGTGTTAGTGTAGCATGCATTGAAAATATAGAAGATATATATCGAATACTTGACATTGAATATTATGGAGATTTGAAATCTTTATTAAAAACTAGGTTTAACTTAAATGTAAAAGAGAAAAATTTTGAAGTTATCATAAAACCAGATGGCTCTGGGAATAAAGATGATGTATTGAAAATAATAAATAAATATCAAAATGAAATATTAGAAATAGCTAGAAAAGAAAAGAAGAATTATACAAAATATATCGATAAAAATATAAAAAACATAAAAAATGCTACTGTTGTAGATTTAGGATATTCTGGGACTACACAAATGTTTTTATCAAAATTAACAAATCAAAAAATATCTGGGAAGTATCTTGTAGTAAAGAATAATCCAAAACCATTAGCACTTGGTTGTAAGGTTGAAAGTTGCTATAATGAAATTAAAAATGACTCAAAACATCCTTTATATAAAAATTCTTTATTATTAGAATTTTTTCTAACAGCTCCATATGGACAATTACAATATTTTGATGATAACTTAAAGCCAAGATATTTAGAGGAACGATTAGTGAAAGAAAAACAAGTTTATCTAGATGAAATATATAGAGGAGTAGAAGAATTATTTAATGATGTAGTAGACTTAGTTGGAAACAACATAGAAAATTATAATTTTAATAAAGAATTGATTGTTAAAAATTTTGAAGGATTTTTAAGTGAAAGTAATTATTTTTTATCTCACAATAGAAAAGTATTTGAATTTGAAGATTACTATTGTAGAAAAGATATAATGACTTTAGAAAAAATAAAATAATTTTATAAAAAGAGGGTTATAATAACTTTATTATATCCCTTTTTACATACACAATTATTGCAGAAAGCAATTATTAATGTTATAATTTAAATAGTTAATGAATGATAGAAATGGAGAAAAGTATGGCAACATTAAATTTGGATTTTTATAGTGGCGAAGATATATATTGTGACGGTAGTGTAGAAGATGAATTGTTAGAATATTATAAAGGTGAAAAAAAATTAGACTTATTTAGAGAAGATACCTTTTACATTACATCACCAATAAGAGAAAATATAATTAATTGGTATCCATTTAAAAAAGATTCCGTAGCATTAGAAATAGGTGGCGGTATGGGTCCAATTACAGGAGCAATTTGTGATAAGTGTAAAAAGGTTGTTTCTGTTGAAAATTCAAAAAAAAGAGCAACTATTTTGTATGAAAGACACAAAATGAGAGATAATTTAGAAGTTTATGCTGCTAATATTAAAGACTTAAGTTTAAAAAAACAATTTGATTATGTAATATTAATTGGAGTATTTGAATATTCAAAAATTTTTTTTGATACAGAAAATCCATTTGAGGACTTTTTAAATTATTTAAAAGAGTTAATTAAACCAGATGGAAAAATTTTAATAGCAATCGAGAATAGATATGGAATAAAATATTTTGCTGGTGTGACAGAAGATCATTATTCTAAACCATTTCTTGGATTAAAAGGATATGAAAATTTAAAAATTCAAACATTAGGTATGGGTGAATGGAAAGATTTATTAAAAAAATGTAACCTTTTAAACTATAAATTTTATTATCCATATCCAGACTATAAAATGCCATCAGCTATATTTAGTGAAAATTATCTTCCTAAACATACAGAAACTAGTAAATTACAAGTTTTTAACTATGCTCCAGAAAATTACTTATATGATTACAGAAGTGTTTTAAATGGAATTATAGATAATAAGATGTTTGGTTTCTTTTCTAATTCATATTTTATAGAAATATCAAATGATAATGTAAAATTATCTGACATTTCTTTTTCAAGAATACAAAATATGAGAAATGAAAATTATAGGACATTAACTATAATGCATGACAATAAAAAAATATATAAATATCCGTTAAGCAATAAAAATATTGAATTAAAACAATTAAAAATAACTCATGAAAAATTAGATTCATTAAAAATAGATAATTGTAAATTAAAATTATCAGAAGATAAACTAGAAGTACAATATATAGAGGGACCATTGTTAGGAGAATATATATATATACTATATTTAGAAAGAAAGAAAAATGATATACTTGAAATCATAGATAAGTATTATAAATTCTTAGAAGATATCAGTACAGATAAAAAAATAGAAAATCCAATAAGTGATAATATAAATAAAATATATGAAAATTGTAAAGTGTTGAAAATAGGATTACCAGATTTAAATATGTCAAATGTCATAATAAATGATGGAAAATTTACTTTAATAGATCAAGAATTTGGTACTGATAAGGAAATTCCACTAGATTATACAATGTATTTTTCAATAAATTTGTTATATGAAGAAATACCAACATTAGAAGAATTAATAAAAAAAGAGGACTTACTTAGTAAATATAATTTAACAATTGAAAAACAAAAGTGCTTAATTAAATCAGCAATTGATTATTTTAAAGAAATAGATTATTTTAATACACCGGTAAAAAAATATATCGAAAAACATAGTAATATTGATATTTTATATGAAAAGTATAATACCTTAATTCAAGAAAATAGTGAATTATCTAATGCCAATCAAAAATTATCAGATGAAATTGAAAAACTCAAAGCAGAAATTTCAGAAAGTCAAAAATTAGTAGAAAAAAATGGGATGTTACAGAATCAAATGAATGATATTTTAAATAGTAAATCATGGAAAATTACAGAACCATTCAGAAAGTTGGCAAGTAAAGTAAAAAAATAGTAGGTGGGTTTATGGAAAAGTTGAGAGTAATTATTTTAAATTATAATGATAGCCAAAATACAATAAGAATTTGTAAAGAATATAAAAAAATGGATATAGTAGATAGAATTGTTATTGTAGACAATTGTTCTCCAGAAGGAGCTTTTACTAAGCTGTCAAAGTTAAAATGTAATAAAGTTGATGTAATAAAAACAGAAGCAAATAAAGGTTATGCAGCAGGAAATAATTTTGGTATAAAGTTTTTAGAAGATAAATATGGACCATGTCAATATATATGTATATCAAATCCAGATATTTATATTGATAATAATTCAATAAAAGCTTGCATAGAGTATCTAGATAAAAATAAAAAAGTAGCTATATGTGCACCTAAAATGCTTGATGTAAATGGAAAAGAGCACCCTTTATCAGGTTGGAAATTAAGAAGTATTAGGGGAGATATATGGGATTCCTCATTATTATTAACAAAAATAATAAAACGACCACATATAGAAATGTATGATCAAAATTATATGTCACAAAAAGAAATAGTTGTTGATTGTGTTGCTGGTTCTTTCTTTATTATTAAAAATAATATTTTTAAACAAATTGGTTATTTTGATGAAAAAACATTTTTATATTTTGAGGAAGATATTCTTGGAAATAAAATTAAAAAACTAGGATATAAAAATGTAATTCTTAATGATTATAAATTTACCCATCTTGAAAGTGTTAGTGTTGATAGAAGTATGAAATTTATGAAAAAATTTCGCAATCTTCAGAAAAGCAAAATATATTATCATCGAAAATATAATAATGCTAACCTATTTAAAATTGGAATTATGTATTTCTTTACATACTTTAGATATATAGAGCAAATGTACATAAAGCTAAAAAGTAGTAATTTTATAAGAAAATTGCATAATTTAAAGAAAAAGATTGGCGAAGTAATATTTAGAATATATAAAATATTAATCCTAATAATGACAATTTTAACTTGCCCAATTACATATCTAATAAGAATATTTCACAAAAATAAAAAAGTTATGTACTATTCTGTGGTAAACTGGAAATGGATTAAGCAAAGACCACATTTTGTACCTCTATATTTGTGTGAACATGGTTATTCAGTCGATTATGTATATGATGAACCATATAGTAAATATTTACCTAATCAAAATAATATTTTAGTCAATAATGAAGAAAAGCATAAGCATTTAAAAATAAAACCCTTCAAATATTTACCATATTATGTAAAAAAATCATGGATTAATCGTTTTATATTTGTAACAAGAACTTTCTTATTTAATTATGATAAAATTATTTTTACAAACCCTAAACAAGTAAGTAATTTATTTATGACAATTTTAAAAATAAAAGGTACTAAACTATACTATGAATGTATGGATAATTACATTTATTGGGAACCTGAAAATAATAAAGTATTATATAATGGCTATGAGTCATGGCTAATAAATCATTCTGAAAAAGTTATTGTTAGTTCTTTGGGACTAAAAAAACTCCTTATTAGTAAACATCATTGCAATTCTAAAAAAATAGTATTAATAAGAAATGGGTATGAAAAGAAAGTATTTGAATCATACGAAAAAACTCCTTTAGAATTAAAACATCCTAATGCAGTTTACATAGGTACAATAGACGAGTGGTTTGATTTTGAATCTATTATTAAATATGCAAGAAAAAATAGAAATAAGTATTTTTATATTATTGGTCCTACTGGATGGACAGTTGAAGAAAAAGTAAAAAAAATAGATGAAAAAAACATTATTTTTCATGGTCCAATTGAACATAAGTATGTGCCTGGAACAATAGAAAATAGTGATGTTATGTTATTACCATTTATTATTAATGACTTAATAGAAGATGTTGATCCAGTAAAAGTATATGAATATTTATATTTAAAAAAGCCTGTAGTATCATCCTATTGGAAAGAATTAGATCAATTTAAAGAATTTACTATTTTTTATAAAGATAAAAATGATTTTGAAAAAGCAATGAATAAAGCTTTTAAATCAAAAATAGATGAGAGTATAAACTATAAAAAATTAATGAATGAATCATCTTGGGATCAGAGATTAAAAAAATATTTAGATGCAATAAAATAAAGGTGAGGTAGTTATGGAAAAAATTAAAGTAATGAGCATTTTTGGAACTAGGCCTGAAGCAATCAAAATGGCCCCATTAGTTAAAGAGTTAGAAAAAAGAAATGAAATTGAATCAATTGTTTGTGTAACAGCACAGCATAGGCAGATGCTGGATCAAGTTTTAGAAACATTTGATATAAATCCTAAATACGATTTGAATATTATGAAATCAGGTCAAACTTTAAGTGATATCACAACTAATGTTTTATTAGGAATGGAAACGATAATGAAATCAGAAAAACCAGATATTATTTTAGTGCATGGAGATACCACAACAACTTTTGCAGGTGCTTTAGCAGCATTTTATAATCAAATTAAAATTGGACACATAGAAGCTGGACTAAGAACATGGGATAAATATTCACCATTTCCTGAAGAAATGAATAGACAAATGGTAGATTGTATGACTGATTTTTATTTTGCTCCAACGGATTTGAGTAAAGAAAATTTATTAAAAGAAGGAAAAAATGAAGATAAAATTTTTGTAACTGGTAATACAGCAATCGATGCTATGAAAACTACTGTTAACGAAAATTATCACCATGAAGTTTTAGATTGGGTAGGAAACAGTAGAATGATTCTATTAACAGCACATAGAAGAGAAAATCTAGGGGAACCAATGTACCACATTTTCAGAGCAGTAAAGAGAATAATTGATGAATTTCCAGATGTAAAAGTAGTTTTTCCTATTCATTTGAATCCAAAAGTTAGGGAGATAGCAAATGAAATATTAGGTAATTGTGAAAGAATAAAAATGATAGAACCACTTGAAGTATTTGATTTTCATAATTTTCAAAATAAAGCTTACATTATTTTAAGCGATAGTGGTGGGATTCAAGAAGAAGCACCATCACTTGGTAAACCAGTATTAGTATTAAGAGATACAACAGAAAGACCAGAAGGTATTAAAGCAGGGACATTAAAATTAGCAGGTACAGATGAGAACAAAATATATGAATTAACGAAAGAATTGTTGACAAACGAAGAAGTCTATAATAGTATGAGCTATGCCTCTAATCCATATGGTGATGGACATGCTAGTGAAAAGATTACTGACATTATAATAAAAAAATTGAGTCTAAAAAAAAGATAATTATTGAGTTATTATAATAAGCGGGTGTATTATGAAAAAACAAAATTTTTTAGGAATAATACTATTAGTAATACTGTTAGTAATTCAAATTAATAATATATATAAAAAATCATATTCTGGATATATGTTTAATCCCAATTATAAAGTAGAAAAAGTGAATATAGATTATGTTGTTTTAGCATATAATCTATCTACCATAAATAAAATAATACCTAGTAGTAAAGATACTGTAATGAGCGTAATTTTTGCTAATGAAGAAAATAAGTATGATATTTGTCTTCAATATTATTTTAATACAAGACTTTTTTATCCAATGAAAATGCCAAAATATCATAGATGTATGCAATTATCTAATTATACAGATGAACAATTTCTTAATAGTATTATAGAAAATAAAAATGATTATATAGTAATTGTAGGTAAAAATAGTAGTATATTAAATATAACTACTTTAAAAGATATTTCTATATATAGAGTTACAAAAGAAAATAATTTGGAATTAGTTGCCGATTATAATAACGATCTTTATGATCTTAGAAAAAACTCAATTAAGTATAATGATAATAACTATAATGAAGTAATGAATTTTATAAAAAATTATATAGATAATTATAGTTATTTATATGGTAGTGTAGCATATGAATATTTGTATGATTATGCAAACAAATTAATGGAAACTGGAGAAAAAGAATTAGCAATTGAGTTTTATAATCAGTATTTAGAATTACCTCTTATAAATACTGAAATAATATTAAATAAAGCAAAAATATATTCTTATTTGGGTGATTATAATAATTCATTATTTTTAATTGATTATTGTAATACATTAGCAGACTGCGATAAACAAGCTGCACGGGAAATAAGAAACAGTATGGAGGTAAAATGATGTATGTATTTTTAATATTATGTTTAATTACAGGACTTTCACTAATAAATTTTATTAGAAAAAAAGAAAAGCTATCTAATATAATAGTCTTGTCATTACCAATAGGAATGGTTTTTCACACTACCATATTTATTTTGTTAGCATTTTTGAAAATTTATTATAATAAATATATTTTTATTTCATTATCAATTGTTTCATTACTATCATTTATGAAAAGAAGAATGAAAATTGAAAATGATTTAAAAAAGATTCCTATTTATTATATTATTTTTACTTGCTATATAATCTTTAGATTAATATTAATGGCAAGTACAGGCTTTTTTGAGTTTTATAATTATGATGAATTTACTGCTTATCAAACAGGCTCAACAATTATTTATTTATCACATGGATTTGAACAATTATTTAAAGTTTATGCACCAATTAATTATTTTATTGGAGTAATGTCTTTAGAATTTACTGGGTTATCTATAACTTCAGTTAGAATAGTAAGTGTTATATTTTTTGGGTTACTATCTTTAGGTATTTATTCGAAATTAAGAGAAGAAAATGTAAATACTCATATTTCAGCTCTCATTGCAATGCTATTTTTGGTATCCAGCTCTGAAATATTACAATTAGCAAAAAGTTTTTATACTAACATTTTCTTCATGTTCTATTTTACAATTGGTGTATATGGGATGGTTAAACATTATATTATAAACAATAATAAGAATTTACCATGGTTATATTTAATAATATGTTTTGGAGCATTATTAACAAGAAGAGAAGCAATATACTTGATGATAATAATTTTATTAATTATATCCATAATTTCTCTATATAAGAAACTAGTAAGTAAAAAGCAATTTATATTAATGAATACATTAATAGCATTTCCTTTTATATGGAAATTGTTTGAGAAAACAGGTGGCTATAATCACGAAGCAATGGACACCAGAAATGCTGATACAATTATAGAAAGATTATTAACTCGTTTAGATAGTTCCAATTTAAGTTCTTATTTAGAAAATTTAAAAATTCAAACATTAAATTGTGACTATTATTATTTTAATGTACTTGTATATATTATATTCATAATAACTGTATTATTTATCATCATAAATATTTTTAAAAAGAAAAATGATGAAGATAAAAGACATATTTTTGCAGCTAGTATAATAATGTTATTTGAATTTATGTATATAGGTATGGTAATTATCACTCAATTTATTGGATTCACATTGCCAGAGTATTTAGTAGCTGCTTCATTTTCTAGATATGTTAACTCAATTTCTATAATAAATTTTATAATATTGGGAAGTTTATTATTTGGAAAAAGGGAAAAATTATGTTGTAAAGAGGAAATTATGGGAACGAACAAAAGAATAATAAGTAAAAATCCTAGAATTCTATTAATAATACCAGCCTACAACGAAGAAGAAAACATTTTAAATACATATAATAAAATAATGAGTTATAATAAGAAAAATAAAACAAACTATGAGGTCATAGTTATTAATGATGGTTCAACTGATAAAACTAAAGAAATATTAGAAAATAATAAAATCCCACATATAAATTTAATTAATAATTTAGGAATTGGTGGTGCAGTTCAAACTGGATATAAATACGCATTGGAAAATAATTATGATATAGCAATCCAATATGATGGTGATGGTCAGCATGATGTTAGTTATGTAAGAAAATTAATAAAACCAATTTTAGATGGGCAAGCTAATTTAACCATTGGCTCAAGATTTTTAGAAAAAAATGTTAGCAATTTTAAATCTACTAAAATCAGAAGAATTGGTATAACATTTATTTCAAATTTAATTAAGTTATGTACAGGAAGAAAAATCCATGACACAACAAGTGGTTTTAGAGCAGCTGATAAAGAAATAATTAAAATATTTGCAGCTGATTATCCTATTGATTCACCTGAACCAGCTTCCTTTGTAAAAATAGCAAAATTAGGCTATGCAACAAAAGAAGTGCCAGTTTCTATGAATGAAAGAGTTGGTGGTGTTTCCTCTATAACAAATAAATTATGGAAACCATTTTATTATATGTTTAATGTTTCAATTTCAATTATAATTACTAGTTTGAAGATAAATGGGGGTAGAGGTAATGGAAACTAAACTAAAGTTAACTTTAATTATTGGCCTAATTATCATTTTAATGTTAATGATACATTCAATAAAAAAAGATGACATAAGTGTTAAATATTCAATGGTATGGCTAATTTGTATTATGCTTATGGGTGTAGCTATTTTAATACCTAATTTATTAGAAAAAATAAGCAATTTTCTTGGGTTTGAATTAGTTTCTAATATGATTTTTTTAATATGTATTGCTATTTTATTTATAATATCATTTACATTTACTGTTATAGTTTCAAGACAAACAAAAAAAATAAGATTACTTATACAAGAAGTTTCAATATTAAAAAGTGAAGTAGAAAAAATAGGTGAAAAAGTCAATGAAAAAGAATAAGACAATAGCAATTTTTACTGGTTATTATTTACCTTTTTTGGGTGGTATTGAGAGATATACAGAAAAGCTAATAAAACACTTAAATTATTTAGGATATAATATAATTATAGTAACAAGTAATTATGATAATTTAAAAGAATTTGAGCAAAATGAATACTATTCTATCTATAGACTACCAGTTTATTCATTATTTTGTAAAAGATATCCAATAATTAAAAAAAATAAAGATTATAAGAGAATATTACAAGAGTTATCAACAAAACAAATTGATGCAATAATATGCAATACAAGATTTCATTTAACATCATTAATTGGAGGAAAGTTTGCCAAAAAATATAATATCCCAGTATTAGCAATAGAACATGGTAGCAATCATTTTACAGTAAACAATAAAATACTAGACTTTTTTGGACAAATCTATGAACATCTTTTAACTAATCACTTAAAAAGATATATTAAAAGTTATTATGGTGTATCTGAAAGATGTAATAAATGGTTAAAACATTTTAATATTGATGCAAAAGGAGTTTTTTATAATTCCGTTGAAAAAACTGCATATGATAAATTTAAAAATAAAACTTACTTAACAAATAATAAAGGAAAAACAATTATCACATATGCTGGTCGCTTAATTAAAGAAAAGGGAATAATGGAGTTATTAGAAGCTTACTCTAATATCTCAAAAAATTATAAGAATTTACTTTTAGTAATAGCAGGAGATGGACCGTTACTAGATCAATTAAAAGAAAAATATCACAATCAAAAAGATATTAAATTTGTTGGAAAATTAAATTATGATGAGGTAATGGCATTATATAATAATACAGATATATTTGTTTATCCATCAATGTATCCTGAGGGATTGCCTACTTCGATACTAGAAGCAGGAATTATGAAGTGTGCTATTGTTGCAACCGATCGTGGGGGAACAATAGAGGTCATTAATAATGAAAAGTATGGAAGAATAGCCCAAGAAACAGTTGAAGATATTGAAAGACAAATTTGTACTTATCTTGATAATAATGATATAATGATAAAGTGTAAAGAGAATATTCATCAAAGAATAAATGAAGAATTTACATGGGATGTAACAGCAAATAAAATTGCTAATGTATTGGAGGAAATAATAAATGAAAAAAATTAACGTATGTATTGTTGGAGCAGGAAATATATCTAATTCTAGACATATGCCAGCATTGAAAAAATTAAAAAATGTAAATGTTATTGGGGTTATAGGAAATAATGCTAAAAATGTAAATAAAACTGTTGCAAAATGGAAAATCAAAAATAGCTTAGTTATCAAAAATGATACTGTAGCTGCAAAGAAACAATTAGAGAAATGCGAATGGTTTAGTGATGTTGATGCTGTCGTTATAGGTGTTCCACCAAAATTACACTACCCTTTAGTAAAAATGTGTTTAGAATTAGATAAACATACTCTAGTTGAAAAGCCTATGATGATAAATGAAAAAGAATGTGATGAATTAATAAAACTAGCTAAAAATAAAAACAAACAATTCTGTGTAATGCATAATTTTCAATATGCTGATCAAATGAGAAAATTAAATGAAATAATAGATAGTAAAAAATATGGAGATATAGTTTCTATAACAGAAGTACAGTTTACAAATAGAAATCGTAGATTACCAGAATGGTATAATGATTTACCATTAGGCTTATTTTTTGATGAGGCAGCACATTTCATATATTTACTTCAAAGACATTGTGGAAAAATAAGAATTGAAGATTGTCATGCTATTTACGATGAAGTAAAAGGTGCTACTCCAATTACTTTAAATGTAGATGCTAAAGCAGGAAGTGTTCCTGTTCATATGATGCTTAACTTCAATACACCTATTTGTGAATGGTATTATATGGTAAGTTTTAAAAATGTAATTTTTATTTATGACTTTTTTAAAGACATTCTTATTAAATTACCAACTGATAATGAACATTTAAGCAAGGATATATTAAAAAATTCATTTAAGTATACTTTCTCATATTGGTTTGGTTTCATAAGAAATGGATTTAAAATGATAACAGGTAATTTATTATATGGACACAATATAGTCTTAGGAAAATTTGTAAATGGAATTGAAACTGGTAACTACGATGAATCAATACAAGCAGAAAAGGGAAGAGAAACAGTTATTGCAATGAATGATATAGTAAATGAGGTAAACAAATAATGAATATATTGCTTATAGTTTTATATGTAATATTTGCTGTTTCAGGATCAACGCTAATAAAATATGGCGGAATGAAAACTGTAAGCAAATTATTTACCGTTCCTTTTATTAATTTAGATATATCATGGATTACATTTATTGGCTTCATTAGCTATGGTTTAAGCTTTTTATTGTATACAATTTTGCTAAATAGGTTTGACTTATCATTTATATCTCCTTTAACTGTAGCAATTGTATATTTATTATTAATGATTACAGCATTTGTTGTTTTTAAAGAACCAATAACTGCATCAAAGATTGTTGGCAGTAGTTTAATTTTGTTAGGAATTTTATTGATGATAAAAGGAAAATAATTGTATAGTTTTTTATAAAAAATTAAAAATCGATATAAAATGGTAGAAAGAATAATATTCTTTCTCTTTTTTTCTTTAATATATAGTATAATAAAGTTAATAGGTAGGTGTTTGCAATGAAAAATAACATTTTATATATTGTAGTACCATGCTACAATGAAGAAGAAGTATTAACAGAAACAACGAAGCAATTAAAAACAAAATTAGAAGATTTAATAGAGAAAAAAGTAATTGCTAAAGAAAGTCGTGTTATGTATGTAAATGATGGTTCAAAAGATAAGACATGGCAGTTAATTGAAAAGATAAGTAAAGAGAATGAATTATTTACTGGTATTTCCTTATCTAGAAATAGGGGACATCAAAATGCCCTTTTAGCAGGTTTAATGACAGCAAAAGAGTATGCAGATATAGTAATTAGTATGGATGCAGATCTTCAAGATGATATTAATGCTATCGATGATATGTTAAAGAAATATTATGAAGGTTGTGATATTGTTTATGGTGTGCGTAGCTCTAGAAAAAAAGATACTTGGTTTAAGAAAACTACTGCTCAGGCTTTTTATAAATTTATGAAATTAATGGGAGTAGATATTGTATATAATCATGCTGATTATCGTTTAACTAGTAGAAAAGTGTTAGAGCACTTTGCAGATTATAAAGAAGTAAATCTTTTCTTAAGAGGAATGTTTCCATTAATTGGTTATCAATCAGATGTTGTTTACTATGAAAGACATGAAAGATTTGCCGGAACTAGTAAATACCCACTTAAAAAAATGTTAAACTTTGCTTGGGATGGAATTACGTCATTTAGTGTAAAACCAATTAGATTTATTTTAACATTAGGTGTTTTTCTTTTTGTTATTAGTCTTATTATGACTATTTACTGTATTATCGTAAAATTATTAGGTCATGCTGTTACTGGTTGGACATTCTTAGCTTGTTCTATATGGATGTTAGCAGGAGTTCAAATGTTGTCTCTTGGTATTATTGGAGAATATATTGGTAAAATGTATAATGAAACTAAAGCAAGACCACGCTATATTATTTCTAGAAATTTAATGGAGGAAGATAAATGAAAGTATTAGTTACAGGTGGTATGGGCTATATTGGTAGTCATACAGTTGTTGAATTATTAGAAAATAATTATGAGGTAGTAATTGTTGATAATCTAGTAAATTCTAAAATAGATGTTTTAGATAAAATAGAAAAAATAACTGGTAAAAGGCCTAAATTTTATCAATATGATTTATGTAATTATCAAGATTTAGAAACTATATTTAAAGAAAATAAAATTGATGTAGTAATTCATTTTGCTGGTTTAAAAGCAGTAGGAGAAAGTTGTGAAAAACCACTTCTTTATTATCAAAATAATTTAATATCTACTATGAATTTATTAGATATCATGGCAAAATATAATTGTAAAAAACTTGTATTTTCTTCTAGTGCTACTGTTTATGGCAAACCTAAGAGTCTTCCTATTCAAGAAGATTTCCCTTTATCAACAACGAATCCATATGGTTCTACAAAACTATTTATTGAATATATGTTAAAAGATTTATATAAAGCAGATCCAACTTGGAGCATCGCAATTCTTAGATATTTTAATCCAATAGGAGCTCATCAATCTTATTTATTAGGAGAAAATCCTAATGGTATCCCTAATAACTTAATGCCATATATTGTAAAAGTTGCTACTAAAGAATTAGATCATTTAAATATTTTTGGCAATGATTATGATACCAAAGATGGAACAGGTGTAAGAGATTATATTCATGTAGTTGATTTAGCAAAAGGACATATTAAAGCAGTAGAAAAAGTTTTAACTACTAATAAAGTTGACTGTTATAATTTAGGTACTGGAGTAGGTTATAGTGTATTAGAAATGGTTGAATTATTTAAAAAAGTAAACAAGATCGATGTTCCTTATAAAATTGTAGAAAGAAGAAGTGGAGATATTAGTAGCTGTTATGCAGATCCAACCTATGCACTAAAAGAGTTAGGATTTAAAGCTGAAAAAACTTTAGAAGATATGGTAAGAGATAGTTACCAATTTGTTGTAAATAATAAGTAAAATTAATTATTATAAAACCGGTGAAACTTGTCATCGGTTTTTATAATATAAAAATATTATTAAATCTAATTACTATTCAATAAAATAATCACTAATGGAAATTATTTTCTTTTTAATAAATAATAATTAGTATCTTTATAATCTTCTTTTTGATGTTTTGAAGCAATTATTTGGTAATTTTCTACTATGAACTGTCCACTATTTTCTAATGCTGTTTGGTCTAATTTTGAAACCATCACAACATAATTAACACATTTATCTCTTATACATATATTTTGACCATCCCAATTATATGGATATAATTCATAGGAAAGATTCTGTATTTCAAAATGCTTAATAGTAGGATTTTGATTCGTAGTAAAATATACTCCTAAATCTAAAAAACCATAATTTAAAAGTGTTGTATCTTTATCTTTTAGAATAATATCGCGAAACATATACTGAGCAAGTTCTTTTTTTGGAGTTAGAAGTAAAGTACGATAATTAGCACATGTATAAGAAAAATAAATACAAGAAATAGAAACAGGAATAATTAGTAAAAAACTATATTTAAAATTCTTAATTTTAGGTAGAAAATGATCAAAGATTTTAAATAGTTGAATCCAAGCAAGTAATGTAAAAAATAATATTAATAATAAAGAATAATAAGGATAATTTTGTCCTCCAATAAAAGTGAATATGATAGATATTAAAA